>Ga0265297_10002364_pt1 | contig 38681 bp, 31 predicted proteins | sample Munlanlwell13791_FD_192502 | JGI IMG/M metagenome (GOLD analysis project Ga0265297, IMG submission 192502) | Leachate microbial communities from a municipal landfill in Southern Ontario, Canada - Leachate well 137-91 | ecosystem: Engineered > Solid waste > Landfill > Unclassified | place...
TAAGCTCTTTGTGGAATTCAATATCGCTTTCCATTATTTCCACTGTTTGCTCTGGAGTTCCAATAATTTCGCTTGTAAAAATATAGATTCCGCCTTCTTCTCGCAATCTTTTCAGATTTTCGCAATTATCGTGATATCTGGCAATCATTGTTTTAGCGGCACTATCGTTTTTATTCCAATCTCTAGGATTAAACGGAATATACAAAGCGGTAATTCGACCTTCTCCCTCCTTATTGTAGGCAATAAAAAGATCGGTAATTTCTTTGTTTAACAACTGAAAATCCAAACCACCATTGTTTTGCCAGTAAAAGCCATATTTTTTCATTGAATCCAAAACTTTTTTCATATGAGCTAAGCCTGAATGGATAAAAGCATCATCTTGAATTATAAGTTCTTGAATTCCATAACTTTTAAAAAGAGCTAATTGACAATCGATAGAGTCTTCTTTCAGGCCGGTGATTCTCTTTTTCTGGCTACCAGCGACACAAAACTCACAGTTACGGAAACATCCTTTGGAAAACATAAAATCAATTGTTTTCCTACCGGATGAAGTGTAAGCGTAAGTAGGTTCAGTCGGGTAATTGTTTTCTTCGATAATAGATGGATCAAGTAAGGGAAAATTTTTCATGTCGTTTGAACCGCCATAAATAATTTGTTCATTTCTTTTTTCATTTATCAAATCTTCAATCACCTCAATAGCATCACCAATAACGATATGATCGACCCAGGGATTTTCTTCGATGAAATTTTTATACTCCGAAGAAAGATGCTGTCCGCCATACATTATTTTTATGCTGGGGAATCTTGCCTTTATAGCACGTCCCAACTCAATTGATTGGGGATAATTTGAACTGGCAATTAGTGGAATTCCGATAAAATCTGGCTGATCTTTTTCAATTTCAGCCAGTGTTTCTTCAATAGAATTTCCGGTTCTTACCATTGTCCTGACAATTTTTCCTTCGTTCTGAAAAGCTGAGTATTTTTTAATGAATTCTTTTGGGTCTAATTCCTTAAAATCATTCATTTTTATTTCCTCAAACTTTTCATAACTTAACGTCATAGGTTCTTCTGTTATGTTATCGCCATCAATCGTTCTTTTAAAAATAGAACGCTTGTTAAGCCCATTATTTCTAACTACCTCGTCCAAATAGCGTACTTTGTATCCCTTTTCTTTTAGTAAAGAGGCGAGATACCAAATACCTAAATAACTTGCAGTTCGAATCGGATCAAAAACCGCATCAGTTTCCAATGCCGGTTTTATAAACATTATTGATTTCATGACAATTTCTTTTAAGATTATTAATAATTTGATTAATTACTAAATCTGCCTAATTTTAGACAAACTCGGTAATTAATCAAATTTAATCTTATTTTTTTAAAGGCCAATTTTAATAAGAACATTATAACATATCAGACAATTTTTGTCAATATTTCAAAATTTCCGCCCACTTCTCAATTTCCTCAATAATCTCATTAAAATTTTGAGAAATTTCAGACTTTAAGACTACTAACTAAAAACATCCAGTGCATACTGGATGTTTTTAGTTAATGATTCGCAACTAGGGGAAGCGAACAGACGGCGAGCGAGATACGAGGATGAGCGGAGCGAATCCGAGTAATCGAGCGACGATAAACGCGACCAAACGGGAGCGTTTAGCGGGTCCGTCCTGGACAACGAGTGACGCGACTAGCGTCACGAGGCGAAATTCCCCTAGGGACTACTAATTAAAAAGCCCGCTAATTTATAGTCGGGCTTTTGTGTTTTAATTTTTTAAACCGCCGGTTCACGTTGGTATTTATTGATTATTCGCATTTCTATATTCTGGGTTTCGATATTTATGGACTTAACCGCGATGGATACGCGATTGTTCTCATCCAGAACCTCCCATGTTGTGCTTATAATGTCATCAATATCACCGTTTAACGGCAATAGGAACGGTTCTCCTTCAAACGAGGGTAAAGGATTGCCGTTAGTTTCATAGGTCGTCAAGCAATATCCTAACCCCGGCGCGAAATTTTCAAAACTCCATAGTCCGCGATCGCAATAATCGCCAAAACGGGATTTTTTTAAGATTGACATTTCGACCATGATTTTCCTTTTTCGCAATGAACAAATAGCGGAGATGCGAGGGGTAAAATTGGAATCTGGTTCATATCGGTGAGTGAACATCGCTTCGTAAAGATTTTTTCCGATGGAATCGAATTCCATTATGGTTTTAGTTTGATGGCCGTTGGAAACGGCGAATAAACCGTTTTTTTGAGCCATCGCCCGGTAGAAGATTAGCTCGTTATTGTCTTGGGCGGAAACTTTACGGCTGTCGGCGGGAGCAGTTTTGAGAAAACCCTCTTCCTTTTCCAGTTCGAATATCCGGTTCCTGCTTCCGGGACTTCGTCCCATCAGAAAGTAAACTTGGATTAAATTTTTTCCGGTTTTGTCCCGGCCGATAATGATCCCTCTCCCGGGATAAACATTATTGACCAGCGCCATTAAATTTCTTTCGGCTCTTTGGCCGGCGTCGGTGCTGATAAAACTATTTTTACTCATGACTTTTATTTATTTGTTTAGGAACTATGAAAATTCTTATTTAAAGATTAATAAATATTAGTAAAGGTCGCGACGCTTGTCAAGTTTTTAAACCCAATGAAATAAGGGGATTATCTGGTTAGTATTTATTTTTAGTGTTATAATATAGCCATGAAATATCGACTTTATACGACTTCGCAGAAAGCCTGGGACGGCATGTTCAAGGCGATGGCCGCGGCTCAAAAATCGATTTACATCGAGATGTATATTTTTTTGGATGATACGCAAAAGACTCACGATTTTCTGAAGTTATTAAAGGAGAAGGCTCTCGCCGGTCGGGAAGTAGTGATTATCGCCGACGCTTACGGCAGTTCATCGCTCCGGGCGGAAGCGGTGAACGAACTCCGGGCCGCCGGCGCGGAATTGATTTATTTTTCTCATTGGTTCAGACACACGCATCGCAAGATTATAATTATTGATAACGAGGTCGCCCTCATCGGCGGCGTGAATATCGAGGAGAAAACCCGCGATTGGCGCGATCTGCAAATTAAACTCCAGGGTAAAATAATAATGCCTCTTTTAAAATCTTTTGCTTATGCTTATGAAATGGCGGGCGGAAAGAGAGAATCGGTTTTGAAATATAGCCGTCTGCTTCTGGTGCAAAAAATCAAATCCTGGATAACGGATAATCTGGCGAGTACGAATAAGGTTTACTATCTGAATGAATATTATAAGAAAAGGATTATTGAGGCCAAAAATACTATCCATATCGTTACGCCCTATCTTTTGCCGCCGCGCTGGCTAATCGCTCTTTTGGACGATGCTTGTCGCCGTGGCGTACGGGTGGAGATTTTGATTCCCAACGATACGGACGTTAAACCGCTTAATAAGGTTAATTATTTGAACGCCTGCCGCCTCTCTTCTTTCGGCGTTAAATTTTATCTGCTACCGGAAATGAATCACGCCAAAATTATGTTGATTGACGGCACGGAGGGCGTTATAGGTTCGCAGAATATGGACATTTTGTCTTTTAACTGGAATATCGAGGCGGGTGTGTTTTTCCGTCAAAAAGGCCTGGTCAGTGATTTGGAAAAAATCGTTGAAGGTTGGAGGAAATCGTCAATCGAGTTTGAAGTTTTAAACCGGAAGATAAAATTTACCGATCAAATTTTAATTGCCATTTTAAAGATTTTTTATCCGATTCTCTGATAAATTTTCCGTCCGCTAACGACAAAAAAAAGACCGCCTGGCCGCGGTCTTGTTTTTTTTGGTGTTTTCCTTTATAATATTGGCGATATTAACTTTTTTTATTTTTATTTTCATGGCCGGAAATTTTATTAAAATCAGGGGAGCGAGAACGAACAATCTGAAGAATATCTCCCTCGACATCCCCCGCGATAAATTGGTGGTTATTACTGGCTTGTCGGGTTCCGGTAAATCCTCTTTAGCTTTCGACACTATTTATGCCGAGGGGCAACGCCGTTATGTTGAGTCTTTGTCGTCTTACGCTCGGCAGTTTGTGGGTTTGATGGATAAGCCGGAAGTTGATTTGATCGAGGGCTTGTCGCCGGCGATTTCCATCGACCAGCGGACGACTGGTCATAATCCGCGTTCCACGGTCGGGACGATAACGGAAATTTATGATTATTTGCGTCTGCTTTACGCCCGTTCCGGCGTTCCTTACTGCCCGCATTGCCGAACTAAATTAAAGAAAATGGCCGAGGAAAAGAAGACTTCTAAGATTGTGCGCAATCGGGAAATAAAGTCCGCTAAGATGGAACGTTTCTATAGCTGTTCGACTTGCGATTATCGTCGCCCGGAAGCGGAGCCGCGCGATTTTTCTTTTAACTCGGCGAGCGGCGCCTGTCCGACTTGCGGCGGTCTGGGAACTAAATCGGAAATCGATCGGGAATTAGTCTTTAATCCCAATTTAAGCATTTTAGAGGGGGCGATCAAACCGCTGTCGCACGCCAATTTGAACGGCAATGGTCTGCTCTTGGAATTAAACGGATTGGCGACGCGTCATAATTTTAGTTTACGCCCGGCAATCAAAGATTTAACGGCGGAACAGCGCAATCTGATTTTGACCGGCGACGGTCAGTTCGGCGGTTTGTTAAAAAATTTAGAGGAAAAATATCAGGAGACTAAGTCCGGTTTTGTTAAGCAGGAAATTGAGAAAGTGATGCGGGTTTCTTTGTGCCCGACTTGTCAAGGCGCGCGTTTAAAGGTGGAATCGCTGACAGTTAAGGTCAATAATCTGTCGATTATTGAGGTTGCCGATAAGAGTATTAAGGAATTATTAGTTTTGCTCAGTGTTTGGTTGAAGACTCCTTCGATTTTAAACGGGGGGCTGAAAATTGCGGAACCGATCATTAAGGAAGTCATTAAAAATTTAGAATTTTTGGATAATGTCGGCCTGAATTATTTGACCTTAAGCCGCGCCGCCGCGACTTTGTCCGGCGGTGAAGCTCAGCGCATCCGTCTGGCGTCGCAGGTGGGCTCGACTTTAAGCGGCGTCCTGTATGTTTTAGACGAACCGTCGATCGGTTTGCATCAGCGCGATAATGATAAACTGATTGCCACTTTGCAAGGGTTACGTGATAATGGCAATACGGTAATTGTCGTGGAACATGATGCCGCGACAATATTGGCGGCCGATTGGCTAGTGGATATTGGCCCGGGTGCCGGCGACAATGGTGGCCAGGTGCTTTTTACCGGTACGCCTCTCGACATTAAAAATTGCGATAATTCTTTAACCGGTGCCTATCTGTCCGGCCGGAAATCAATCAAACCGCCGGTGCGTTTTCGTCCGGGAAACGGAAAAGCGATTAAGATTCTGGGAGCGACCGAACATAATTTGAAAAATATCGACATCGCCATTCCGCTCGGGAAACTGGTGGCGATTACCGGCGTTTCCGGTTCGGGAAAATCGACTTTGATGAGCGATATTCTGGCGAACGCGCTGAGCCGTAAATTTTATCGGGCGAAAACGGAACCGGGAGCGCATCGGGAATTATCCGGTCTGGAATTTATTGATAAGGTAATCGATATCGATCAATCACCCATCGGTCGGACGCCGCGTTCTAATCCAGCGACTTATACCGGTCTGTTTACTTATATCCGCGATTTGTTCGCCGAATTGCCGGAAGCGCGCGTCAAAGGCTTGGGCGCGGGACATTTTTCTTTTAATGTTCCCGGCGGCCGTTGTGAAAACTGTTCCGGCGACGGCGTAATTAAGGTCGAGATGCAATTCTTATCCGATGTTTATCTGACTTGTGATGTTTGCGGCGGAAAAAAATTCAAACCGAAAGTTCTGGAGGTTTTATATCAGGGTAAAAATATTTTTGAAATTTTAGATATGACCGTAGAAGAAGCCCGCGAATTTTTCCGCCAGCATTCGGCTTTGAACCAAAAGCTGAAAACTTTGGAAGAAGTCGGTCTCGGCTATATCAAGCTCGGCCAGAGCGCCACCACTTTTTCCGGTGGCGAAGCTCAGCGAATAAAATTAGCAACGGAATTATCGCGCCGCGCTACCGGAAAAACTTTATATATCCTAGATGAGCCGACGACCGGCCTGCACTTTGCCGATATTGATCGTCTGTTGAAAGTTTTGAACCTGCTCGTCGACCAGGGTAATACGGTTTTGATTATCGAACATAATCTGGATGTTATCAAATCGGTCGATTGGGTTATTGATCTGGGCCCGGGCGGGGGCGATGAAGGCGGCTACCTGGTCGCCGCCGGAACCCCGCCGGAAGTGGCTAAAGTCGCGAAAAGTTATACGGGGAAGTATTTAAAAGGAGCGTTATAGAAGTTTTAGGAATCAGTTTACAAATCCGCTAAGATTTTTAAATCCAGTTTTCTAGTGGCCGTATCAAGGACGGCGAAAGTCGGCTGGTGGAAGATATTGGCCAGATTGCCAGGATTAGCAACGATCGTCGAACCGCGTTTGTCCAGCCAGGGCTTATGGGTATGACCGTAAAAAATAAAGTCCGGATTTCGGGGCGCGATTTTCAACGCCCGTTCTATTTTTTCCGGTTCATGGCAAAAGGCGATGTTCAATCCGTCCAATTCGATAATTCCGATTTCGCCGCCGTAGTTAATATTTTTCAATGGCTTTAATTCTTTCTCTTCATATAATTCAATGTTTCCGCGCGCTACAAAAATCTCGCCGGGAAAATTATCGGCGAGATAAGCGGCGGTGTCACTGGTCGTAGTGTCGCCGCAAAAAATGATTTTTTCTATCTCTTGGTCGCGACTCCAGGTCAGAAATTTTTCCAAATTAACCAGATTATCATGGATATCGGAAATGATCGCGATAAGCATATTATTTTTTTCCGCGCAGTTTTATTTCGTAAGCCATCTGTTCTAATTTTCTCAAATGGCCGCGCGCCTGATCATATTTAGTACGCAAATAACCGGTCATATCAAAATCAATCAGTTGCGCCATGATATCTTCAGCGGATTTTTTTATTTTAGCGACTGCGCCAAATTGTCCTTTGGCCGCGGAATTAGTCGCGTAACGAACCAGCTCGCCGATCAAATCGCAGATACCGCCTAAATAGCCTTCGTAATCCAGGGACAAGCCGGGCGTGGCTTCTATTTTTTTGGTTTTTATCAGGGAATAAAAAGTTTTTCCTTCCAAATATTCTTCCGCCGCGGCTTTATACGCGCCTTCACGTTGTAAACGCGCGGCGCCGAAACGGGACTCCAGATTTTTCAGCGCGCTTTCAATTCCGGTTAATTTTTCGGCGGCAATCTTAAAATCATCACGTTGCAGGGCGAAAATAGTTTTCTTCGCTTCAAATAAAATATTATTGGAAGCGCTGATAATCTGGCGGCGTTCGCTTTCATTGGCGTGATAATCTTTTTTCAAGGTTTCTAAAAATTTTTCATTAATCATAAATGTCGGTTGACGCGACCGGCGTCGGTAATTATCGTTTTTTATGTCATCAGACGGCCTTAAAAACTTCTTCTAAACTGGTTTCGCCGTTAAGCGCTTTTAGGATTCCGTCCTGAAGAATGGTAATCAGGCCGTTTTTAATCGCCGCCGCTTCTATTTCCGAGTCGGTCACATGTTCTTTTTGAATTAATTTTTGAATTTCCGGCGTCATGGTAATACCTTCATATAATCCCAGTCGTCCTTTATAACCGATTTGTCCGCACTTATTACAGCCGACCGCCCGGTAGAAAATCAGGTCTGAGGGAATTTTTACCGCCGGGTTATTAATCAGTTCCAGATTTTCTCGGACACGTTGTAAGCTTTCCGGACTGACGGGCGCGACTTCTTTACAGTAGGGGCAGAGCCGCCTTACCAGACGCTGGCCGATGGTAAATTCAATGGCGTTAGCCAAGGCTTGTCTTTCCAGTCCGAGACCGACGAAACGGGAAATGGCGCTGGCGGCGCCGTTAGCATGGATAGTCGACAGAACTAAATGGCCGGTCATCGCCGCTTCAATCGATATTTTGGCGGTTTCGCTGTCGCGGATTTCTCCAATCATCATGATGTTGGGATTCTGGCGCAGAAGCGATCGCATCGCGGAAGCGAAAGTATAACCGCGCTCTTCGTCTATTTGAGTCTGCATTACACCCGGCAACTGGTATTCAATCGGGTCTTCAACGGTAATTATTTTAACGTCCGGTTTGTTCAGTTTATTTAAAATGCTGTATAGGGTCGTGGTTTTTCCGGAGCCGGTCGGACCGGTGGTCAGTATAATACCACGGGTTTTTTTCATGGCTTCCTGCAGAGAGCTGAGGGCGACGGAAGTAATGCCCAGCTTAGCCATATCCAAATTAGCGGCGGAAGTCGATAACAGACGGATGACGATAGTTTCACCATAGCCGCCGGCGATAATGGACAGGCGGCAATCTATTTTATGGTCGGGTAGATAAATAGCGAACCGACCGTCGAAAGTCGCCCGTTTAATATTGGTCGGCGCTCCCGCCAGGATTTTTATTTCCGATAGGAGCGGCAAATAACTGGTTTTCGGTAAGCTCAAAATATCGTGTAGGACACCATCGATGCGGAAACGGACCTTAACGTCTTTTTCGGTCGGCTCAATATGGATATCGCCGGCATCGGATGCGGCCGCGAGTGCGGTAATCAGATCAATCAGCTGGCTGGAGGGGATTTCTTTGACGGTGGAAGCGATTTTAGTTATGTCTCGGGTTAATTCTTCTGCTTGTTTGGCCGTTTCCGGTTTGATTCGGACGCCTCGGCCGATAGTTTGCGAAATAACGATATCATATAAATCGTTGACATAATCAAAATTGCCGATGACACGATAGACTTCGGCTAGTGATGTTTGCCCGTCCAGGACTTTAAGAACGCCGTCCTGAAGCATCGTAATCATGCCGTTTTCAATGGCTTGCTGTAAGATTTTAAACGAAGGTGCCGAATCAATCGTCAGTTGTTTGATTTTATCGTCGGTCGTAAATATTTCATATATTCCGGTTCGACCCTTATAGCCGATAAAATTGCAGGCTTCACAGCCGTTTTCCGCCGCGGTATAAATTTTTGGCAAGGTCGCGGGGATATTGATTCCGGCCTTAGGAGATATGACCGCCAGAATCTTGTTGACTTGTTCAGCTTCTTCGGCGCTTAATTTATGCTCTTGGCGACAATGGGGGCAGAGTTTACGTACCAGACGTTGGCCGATGACCGCGTTGATTGAGGGCACTAAAAAATAAGGTTTGACGCCGATGTCGATCATCCGCGGAATAACGCCGGCGGCGTCGTTGGTATGGAGCGAAGATAAGACGATGTGGCCGGTCAGAGATGCTTGGACGGAAATTTCCGCGGTTTCCAGGTCGCGGATTTCTCCGACCATCACGACATTGGGATCCTGACGCAAGACCGAACGCAAACCGTCGGAAAAAGTATAACCGCGTTTGTTGTCGACTTGGCTTTGGTTGATCCCCGCCAGCTGATATTCAATCGGATCTTCCAGAGTGATTATTTTTGTTCCGGGTTGGTTCAGCTTATTTAAAATAGCGTAAAGAGTGGTGGTTTTTCCGGAGCCGGTCGGACCGGTGGTCAGTATAAGTCCGTTTGGTTTGGCGATTTCCCGATTTAGAATCGGCATTATTTCCGGCCGAATGCCTAAACTCTCGAAGACCAGCGCGGTGGTGGTGGAATCAAGCAGACGCATTACCACGCTTTCTCCGTAAGCGGTCGGCAGGAAAGAACAACGGACATCAATTTTTTTGTTTTTCAGATAAATCGTGTAGCGACCGTCTTGCGGCTGATTGGCGATATTGATTTTGACCCGCGCCAGGATTTTTAAGCGCGATATTATTTTGTTCCATTTTTCCCGGCTGATAACCGCGGCTTCCTGTAGGACGCCGTCGATTCTTATTCGGATGATTACACCTTTTTCTTCGGCTTCGATATGGATATCGCTCCCGCCGACCTTGATCGCCGTCGCCAGCATCAGAGTTACGACATCAGTGATGTTGACCTCATTAATCTTTTCGTTCAAGTTCTTATAGGTGGCAATCGCTTCTTTGAATTTTTCTAGATTCTCTTCGCTTATTTCCACGCCGCTTTCATATTTTTTAATTTTGGGGATGGATTTATAGGCTTCCAGGGCGATTTGGAAACTGGCGGGAGAAATCAGATATAATTTCATGTCGGCGAAATACTGTTCGCCGAGGCGGGTCGTCTCGTCTTTCACTTCGGCTGTCGGTTCCAGACAACCGATGCGGATATTCTTGCCGTCGTAATAAAAACAAACCGCTTTGATTTCGCGGGCGCGCTCTTCCTGAATCATGGCCAGAGCTTCGGGACTGATGGGGAATTTAGAAAGGTTAACGTAACCTAAACCTAACTGGCCGGCGAATTGCTCGGTCTGTTTTTCAATTTCTTTTGTTTTTATTTCGTCTTGTTTTTTAGCAAAACGACCGGTAACGCTTTCTTCGTCGCCAGTCGGATTGATTAAATTTTCTATTGAGGCGAGATCGCTCATATTTCAACGGAAGTTACTAGTGTTTAAAAAGGCGTTCAAGTTTAGCCAGACCACCCCGTTCTTTTAAATTTAAGAATAATCCCGTCCAGGCGGCTATTTGGAAAGTGGTTAAGAACGAACCGGTAAGAATAACTAAGACTATTGCCACTAACGCTATTAATATTGTCAGCCAAGCCAGATTGAACCCCAACCCCAGCAGGAAAAGAGGAAGTAAAAAGAGGGCCATTCCTACTAAAAGCAAGCCGCCTATTAAAAGATTGATGAGAAAAAGAATCACGGCCATTTCTAAACTGATCAGCCAATTTTCCTTGAAAAGTTTACCGCTTTTTTCCAGCGAGCCGATAAAAGACTGATTATCCAGAACTTTGTAAGAAATCGCGTATTTTATCATTAATGACAAGCCTGTTCCTATGGGAATGAATATTACAAATAAGATTATGTAGATTGCGGACAGAATCGACGCATTACTGATAACCATGAATAAAAGAGGCAGACTAATGATAAAAAGAGCTAGGCTGATTAAAACTTTGGTCAGGATATTAAGACCCAAAACCGACCAGAAGTGCCGTTGGCCGGCAGTCAAACCGCTCCGAATGGTTATGATTATTTTTTTCTTACCCGCCGTTAGTATTTTTTTGGTGCTATCGACCAGCGCCGCCTGAGAAGCGATGGCTAGCCAGATAAAAAGTACCAGAATGACCGTCGCGGCCAGAAGCAGAGTCAAGACGTTTATAATCGTCAGGAAGTCGAAGCGGAAAAGATTAACAAACCCCGAAAAGAAATTTTTTAATAAATCGCCGAGAGCGAGCAGGCCGCTCAGATTATAATAGGAGCTGTCTACCAGGTTCTGTCCGAAATTTTGAGTGATGATCTGATATTCCCAAGAACCACCGGCCACGGTCAGGGAAGCAAACAACCCGAAAAACCATAAATATTTGTTTTTCCAGGCTAAACTGAAAGCTTGTTTTAAGAGAGAACGATAAGAAAACATAAATTTAAAAGCTAGGTTGACGTTTAGCTTATTTAGTTTTATTTTATTTAAAATTAATTGAAAAATTTAGGAAAGTCTGATAATATTATAACATAATTTTATAATTAACACCAAACTATCTGCCAGCAGGCAGGCTTATACTTATATATATGATTAAGGTTATTACGGATAAAGATTCGGTGCGGGAACTTTTAACCAGAGGGGTGGAAAGAATCTATCCGAGTTACGCGGAACTAGAAAAGAAGCTTTTGAGTGGCGACCGAATTCGCCTTTATTGCGGTTATGATCCAACCGCGCCGGCTTTGCATATCGGTAACGCCATTTCTATCAATAAATTAGGGCAGTTCCAGGCTTTGGGACATGAAGTCATTTTTTTAATCGGTGATTTTACCGGGCTGATAGGCGATCCAACCGATAAAAAGGCGAGCCGGAGAAAGATGACCCGGGAGGAGGTTTTGGCCAATGCGCGCGATTACCAGAAACAAGCATCGGCGTATTTAAAGTTTGACGGCGATAATCCGGCCAAAATACTGTATAACAGCCAGTGGAACGACAAACTTACTTTTGCGGATGTAATCGAGTTGTCCTCCAATTTTACGGTTCAACAGATGATCCAGCGCGATATGTTTCAGGAAAGACTAAAGGAAGAAAAACCGATTTATCTTCATGAGTTCTTATATCCGTTGACGCAGGGATATGACAGTGTGGCAATGGATGTCGACTTGGAAATCGGCGGCAACGACCAGATGTTTAATATGATGTGTGGCCGCGATTTGTTGAAGATTTTGAAAAATAAAGAAAAATTCGTCCTGACCATGAAACTGTTGTCTGATGAGAACGGAAAAAAAATGGGTAAGAGCGAAGGTAACGTGATTTTTTTGAATGAAGAACCGAACAATATGTATGGTCAGGCGATGTCCTGGCCGGACGGTGTAATTATCACCGCTTTTGAATTATGCACGAATGTCGCGTCGGCGGAAATAACGGCGCTGGCGGCCGATTGGAAAAAGGATAAAATTAATCCGCGCGATTTAAAGATGAAATTAGCTCGCGAAATCACCAAAATAAATTATGGCGAAAAAGCGGCGGCCGCGGCGCAGGAAAATTTTATCAAGACTGTCCAAAAGAAAGAATTGCCGTCCGAGATGGACAAGATAAGTATTGCGAAACAGAAATTGGTTGACGCCTTAGCGGATAATAAGCTGGTCGGCAGTAAAAGCGAGGCCAGAAGATTATTAACCCAGGGCGCGATAAAAGTTAAAATTGATCAGAACGATTTTGCGGTGGTTAAAGATTCGGATTTTATGTTGGATTTTTCCGAGGAAGCCATTGTCCAGTATGGGCGATTAAAATTTATAAAGTTTACTAAATAGCCATGCTATTTTTAGAAGATTTAAAAACAAAGATAAGCGTGGCCCTAAAGACGGATAAGGCGGTTTTTTCATATCCGCCTAACCCCGAACTGGGAGATTTAAGTTTGGCTTGTTTTGAATCGGCCAAACGACAGGGGAAAAATCCGGCGACGGTAGCGCAGGAATTGGCGCGTGAGTTGGCGGCCAATCAAGACCTAAAAAAATATTTTTTTAACTTTAAAGCCGTCGGTCCGTATTTGAATTTTTTCATTATTCCGGAATACGCCGCGCAAATAGTGGTCGGCGAGATTATTAAAGGCGGCGCGGCTTATGGCGCTAATGAAAGCGGCGGCGGGAAAAAAGTGATGATTGAATATTCTAACGGCAACACGCATAAGGAATATCATGTCGGCCATCTGCGCAATATCTCTTACGGCGATGCGATTAACCATTTATTGGTGGCGAACGGTTTTGAGGCGATTCCGGTTTCTTATATTAATGATTTTGGAATTCATACGGCAAAAACGATTTGGAACTGGTGCCGCCATCCGAATTACGCTGACCGGCCGGAAAATAAAGGTTATCTGCTCGGTAAATGCTATGCCGACGCCAGTAAATTTTTGGCTGTCAACCCGGAATATAAGGAAGAGGTGGGAAAAATCATGACCGAAATCGAAAGCCGTTCGGGTGCGAACTACGAATTATGGAAAGAGACACGCGAGTGGAGCATCAATTATTTCGCCTCCATTTATAAAGAACTGGGAGTCGAATTCCGGCATATTTTTTACGAAAGCGGAGTGATTGGCGCCGGGCTAGTTCTGGTTAGAGAGTTACTGGCCAAGGGAATTTTAAAAAAAAGCGAAGGAGCGGTTATCGCCGATTTGGAAGAATACGGTTTAGGCGTCTTACCGATAATCCGTTCCGACGGAACGGCTCTTTATCCGGTCGCCGATTTGGCTTTGGCCTCGGAAAAGTTTAAGAAATATGATTTAAGCGAGTCAATTTACGTCGTCGACGTTCGCCAAAGCCTGTATTTCAAACAACTGTTTAAAATTTTAGAATTATTGGGTTATAATCAGAAGTTAGTGCATTTGGTTTACGATTTTGTGACTCTGCCGGGAGGGATGATGGCTTCGCGCACCGGCAACGTTATCACTTACCAGGAGTTGAAAGAAAAACTATCGGCCAAATTGACGACGGAAACGGCGGCCAGACACCAGGATTGGTCGGCGGCGCGAATCGCGTCCGTGGCCAGCGATTTGGCGATATCGACGATGAAATTCGAAATGCTGAAAGTCGGCGCCGAGAAAATCATTACTTTTAATATTGAAGAAGCGGCAAAGTTCGAGGGCTATACGGCCTGTTATCTGCAATACGGCTACGCGCGTTTGAAGAGCATTATCCGCAAAGGCGGTTTTGATTTGGCGGCGTTATTCGGCGGTCAGCCGGATTTAAAAGAATTAAAAGAACCAAAAGAGAAAAACTTACTTATCAAAGCGGCCCGTTATCCGGAAGTCGTCGTTGCCGCCGGAGAAAAATATAATCCGAGCGAAGTGGCGAAATATCTGTTTGAACTGACGCAAATGGTTAATGATTATTATCATGAAGTCAATATCCTGAAAGCCGCGCCGAAAATCAAACGGGCGCGTTTAGCTTTGATTAAAGCAATGGCGCAGGTGCTGAAGAACGGTCTGTCGATTTTAGGAATCAAGCCCTTGGAAGAAATGTAGGTTTGGCTGAAAAAATTCGGCGCGCAAAAAATATATTTTAATTTACGGAATCCAAATATTATGAAGAAAAAAGAAACTGATAACTTAATGGATAAAATCGTTTCCTTGACTAAGCGGCGCGGTTTTGTTTTTCCCTCTTCGGAAATTTATGACGGTTTTACCGCCGTTTACGATTTCGGACCTTACGGCGTGGAACTGGCCAATAATATTAAGAGAGAGTGGTGGAAGGCAATGACGCAGTATCGCGATGATATCGTCGGTTTGGATTCGGCGATTTTTATGAGTCCGAAAATTTGGGAGGCTTCAGGCCATGTCAAAGGCTTTTCCGATCCGCTCACGGAATGTAAAAAATGCCACGCTCGCTTGCGCTTAGATGCGCTTTTGGAAGAAGCGGGAATTTTTGCGGATGAGAAGATGACGGAAGAAGAAATCAATAAGATTTTTAACGAGAACGCCGGGAAGATAAAATGTCCGGCTTGCGGCGCGACCGATTTTACGCCGGGAAAGAAATTTAACTTATTAGTCCAGGCTAATCTGGGTAATTTTACGAGTGATTGGACGAAAGAACCGACATATTTGCGTGGTGAAACCTGCCAGGGGATTTATGTTAATTTTAAGAATGTCCTGGATTCGGCGCGGGTTAAGATTCCTTTCGGCATCGCCCAGATCGGTAAGGCTTTTCGGAATGAAATAACGGCGCGGCAATTTATTTTTCGAACGCGCGAGTTTGAGCAAATGGAAATGCAGTATTTCGTGAAGCCGGGAGATGACTCTAAATATTATGAGGAATGGAAAGCGGCGCGTTGGAAATTTTATTTGGACTTGGGGTTAAGCGCCGTTAATTTAAAATGGCACCAACATGAAAATTTGGTTTTTTACGCGAAAGAGGCTTACGATATTGAATATAAGTTTCCTTTTGGCTTTAAAGAGCTGGAAGGTATTCATGCCCGCGGTGATTATGATTTGACCCAGCACAGTAAATTTTCCGGTAAGGATTTAAGTTATCTTGATCCGACTACCAATGAAAAATATATGCCGCATGTCGTTGAGACTTCCGCTGGCGTCGGCCGGACATTCCTCGCGGTTTTAACCGAAGCTTATTGCGAAGAAGAGCTGGCGGGGGAAACCAGAATTGTTCTAAAGTTAGCTCCGAAAATCGCTCCGATTAAGATTGCTATTTTCCCGCTGTTAAAGAATAAACCAGAATTGGTGGCGAAAGCGCGGGAGGTGTATGACGCGTTAAAATTAGTTTGGCGCTGTGAATTCGACGACAACGGAAATATCGGTAAGCGTTATCGCCGTCAGGATGAAATCGGCACCCCTTATTGTTTGACGATTGACTTTGATACTTTGGAAAATTCGGAAGTGACAGTACGCGATCGGGACACAATGAAACAGGAAAAAATAAAGATAATCGATTTGGAAAAATTTTTTCGGGAGAAGATTTAGGATTTTGGTTGCTTGTTTTTGCCGCGTGGGTTATAATATAAGGAGAAGTTAAATTTTTTATAAATAATATTTTTAAGAACTTAAATTTATTTAAGGAAGGGGGTGAAATTATGAAAAAGAAAACTGCGAAAAAAGCGGTAAAGAGAACCGCCAAGAAAAAAGTTGCCAAAAAGGTGATTAAAAAAGCGGTAAAAAAAGTAAAGAAAGCGATCAAAAAGGTGAAAAAGGCCGCTAAAAAAAGAAGATAGTTTTTATTGATTTGAAAATTATACAAAAACCGTTCTGCGGAATCAGGACGGTTTTTGTAATAAAAAAAACTGTCCGTAAGGGCAGTTTTAATTTGATTTAGCGATAGTCTTTAGTTGAATCGCTGGAAATTTAATTTTCTTGAGGAACGCCGATTTTAGCGCCCAGTTCGCTGGCTTTGATGGTTTTGACATTTGTTTCCGGTAAGAAAGCGCTTCCCCGAAAGCTCTGGTTTTTTTTCGAAAACCGGACGCATTTATCGGATCCCGGAATCGGGAATTGATAATCTCCGTTATCGGTAATTTCCCGACTCGGTACGCCCCAGGAAACTTTATATATCGCCGAGGAAGAATGGCTTTCTTCCAGTCCGTGATCCTGGACGAGATCGAAACAAAGGATTTCTTTCTGGTGATAATAGTCGATTTTTTTCTTGACGGTTATTTTTACTATTATCTTTTGGCCAAAAACCGCGGGAAGAATAAAAAAGTTTTTTATGATTTTACTTTCTGTCTTCTGCCCCTGTTTTTCCGTCAGATACTTTTCGACCCGGCCATAATGTTCCGGAACATTAACCAGTCTAAGGGATTGTTTTTTTTGGTCGGCCCAGGAAATTATCATCTGTTCCGGCACATGCGAAGTGCAATTATCTTTCCGGGGATCAAATATTTTCATCTCGGCGTAGAAAGTACCGAGACATTTATAGCTGGCATCGACACAAATCGCCGAATCCATTTTTTTGAGCTGTTCTTCCCGGTTGAAGTCCCTGAAAATAAACACATTTCCTTTTTTTAATTTTTTAATAAAATCTATTTCCGTAGAGTCTTTCAGACCCATGCAGTCCTTTTTGGGGACAATATTCTTTGTTGACGCGTTCATTTTTTAGGCTCCTCCGAAGCCCGCTTTTTAGTTATTTTTAAAGAAATATAACTTATTAATATATCATATTTAAATACTGTTGTCAAGAGATGAAACTCGGGATAAGGATAAAACGTGAAGTATAGGCATGATAAAGTGAATTTATCTCTTGACAAGTATTATTATATATGGTATAATATTATCAAGTTAAATATTTTAGATGTTTGTGGTATAATATCATTATAGAAACTGTTGATAAATAATGTTCATTAATAATATATACAGACTGTTTAAAACGGAGGTTATTATGGAAGCAATAACTATGGTAAAGGAACAAGCGCCGGTTAGCAGACTGACGCTAAAAGTAAAATTTGAAAATACTATTTATCGGATTATTGATAAAAAGATTCTGTTCATAGCTAGAAATATTGAAGACCAACATCGCGACTGTAAAGATCCAGAAACCATGGATAAAATCGGTGATACTTTCTTATTTCTTCAAAAAAATAGTCCGGAGCAGATAGTAAAAATCAGCGGGGAAGATAACGTTAAAAAATTAGTCCCCCTCAGAGAATTGGAATTCCTCCCAATCTAGGAAGGAAGCGCAGGCCGAAATCTATTAATTGATTTCGGCTTTTTTCTTTTTCCGCCCGCCCGCCGCCTGGCCTTATCTTTTTTTAATTTTTTCTTAATCTCATTTATTTTATAATACCGTCATGTCAAAACCCATCCCTACCAATCGAAAGCATAAACGGACTCCTTTTTTAATCCGGCTTTTTTTGATTTTGTTTTTAGCAGGGTTGTTGCTTTTTATGTTTTTTTCGAAAAGCCGTCTTAATCGACTGGAAGTTGATCTTTTGGATGTCGGCCAGGGCGACGCGGCATTGATTAAAATCCCTGGCGGTAAAGTTATTCTAATCGACGGCGGACCGGACAATCTGGTTTTAAGACGCCTGGGAGAAATTTTACCCTTTTACCGCCGCCGGATTGATTTAATAATTTTAAGCCATTATCATGACGATCATGCCGCCGGTTTGGTGGAAATAGTGAAAAGATACAAAGTAAAAGACTTGGTTTATCCCGCTGGTAGCCCGCCAACGGCGATTATGGAAGCGCTCCGAGAAACTGCCGTTCGCCGAAAAACAACAATCCGCCAATTGGAAACCGGCGTCATCTGGAATTTTGGCGTCGGTTGCTCGTTGGCTTTATTCAATCCGGCCTCTTTAGGCGTCAAAAAAGATGCTAATAATTCTTTGGTCGCCCGGTTAGCCTGCGATCGCCAAACTTTTTTATTCGCCGGCGACAACAGTAAAACGGTAGAAAAAGCATTAATTGCTTCCGGCCGTGATTTGACGGCCGCGGTGTTGAAAGCTTCCCATCACGGCTCTAACAGCGCGAACAGCGAAGAATTCTTACGGGCGGTTAATCCGCGGGTTATGGTTGTTTCCGTGGGCGCGGACAATAAATTTGGCCACCCTAACCCGGAAGTTTTGGAATTGGCCGCCGTTTTGAAAATAACCGTCGAACGTACCGACGAGTTAGGAAGCATCTTGATTTTAGACCGATTTTAAAGCCTATTTTTAATGATTTCCTGGTAATTACTCGATAATTTTCGGGTTGACCGGACAGTCGGAGTTTGTTATAATAATTACAGGTTTACAGACCTGTTTTTATGTTAAATAATATATGATTATTACCTGGCAAGGACATTCCTGCTTCAAAATTCAAGATAAAATCGGACCGGATGGCGTCACGGTCGTGACCGACCCGTTTGATAAAGAAACCGGTTTGAAGGTGCCGAATTTCGAAGCGGACATCATCACTGTTTCTCATCAGCATCACGATCATAATAATACGGCGGCCTTACGTGGTAATCCTTTTATTATTGATTGCGCCGGCGAATATGATTTTAAAGGTATCCTGATTGAAGGAGTTGATTCTTATCACGATGACAAGAATGGCACCGAGCGCGGCGGCAATCTTATTTATCGGATAGAGATTGATGATATTTCCGTCGTTCATTTGGGCGACCTCGGTCAAATTTTAGACAACACGCAATTGGAGAAATTGGCCGGTACTGATGTCCTACTGATTCCGGTCGGCGGAAAATATTCGCTCGACGCTAAGAAAGCAGTTGAAGTCATTTCGCAGATTGAACCGCGAATTGTCATCCCGATGCATTATAAGATTAAAGACTCGAAAATCGATTTGGACGGCGTTGATAAATTCATCAAAGAAATTGGTCTGACACCGACCAATGAAGAAAAATTAAAAATTTCTAAAAAAGATTTACCAGCGGAAGATATGGAGCTGGTAATTTTAAGCATTTAAAATTCAGATGACCGTTAACGGCGGACATCGTCGCAAGTATATGACTCATCCTAAAAAAGAAAAAACTTTGGTAATCCTCAAGCCCGATGCCATTCAGCGCGGCTTGGTCGGTGAAATCATTAGACGAATAGAATTGACCGGTTTGAAACTGGTGGCCTTAAAGATAACGCTGGCGACCGAAGACCAATTATGGAAACATTATAATAAAGACGAAGAATGGTTTTTGAAAAAAGGCGCGAGAATCATTGAAGATCGGAAAGCGGCCGGTATGCCGATTGAGAAAACGGCGTTGGAATACGGCAAAGATATCATCCGTTTGCTGGTTAAATTCATGACTGCCGGACCGGTCGTCCCGATGATCTGGGAAGGCAATCAGGCCGTCGGGATTGTTAAAAAAATTGTCGGCGCGACCGAACCCTTATCTTCGGATGGCGGAACTATCCGCGGTGACTATACGCTTGATTCTTATGAATTGGCGAGCGTCGACGAACGCGCGGTACGCAATCTGATTCATTGTTCCGACCCGGTGGCGGATGTCGAACGGGAAATTCCGATTTGGTTTACGGAGAAAGAAATCCTTAAATACCGCTTGGTTGCCGAGCAGATACTCTATGATGTTAATTTGGACGGTTTAACGGAATAGAAATTATTATGGCCGAAGAAAGTCAGAAGAAATTTTTTTTAATGAAAACGGGAGTTATCGGCTTAGCGCTTTTGATTTTGATATTTTGGATATTTAATTTGAGGAATGTCTGGCGGATAGATCAGGCGATGACTGTCAAAAACGGTACCGACGAATGGTCAGAACTGAAGGCGGATTTAAACGAAACCCTAGGCAATATCCAGAGTCAGTTGAATCAGATTGAAGAAAAAAATAAAGAAAGAACAGCTGCCGCTGGTAGCGCTTTGTTAACCGATTTGGTAAAAGAAACTGAGAGATTACCTTTGGAGCCGACCAGCGCGACGACAACGGCGACCAGCACGGTGGTGGCGGCGACCGGCACGATAATAATAGCGTATTAATTTTTTATGCCTAAGATTGAAAAAGGGAAAACTAAAAATAAGAAAGAAGCGGCCCAAGAAGCCGCCGCTCTGCCGGCTGTCAAAGAAGAAGCGGCGGAACCGATTATTAATTTACGGAAAAAAACGGATTACGGAATCGTGGAAGAACAGCCGATTATCGAAGAAATGAGCCGGTCTTATTTGGAATACGCCATGAGCGTTATCGTCGCGCGCGCTTTGCCTGATGTCCGTGACGGTTTGAAACCGGTTCATCGTCGGATTTTATACGCGATGTGGAATATCGGTCTGAAAGCGAACGCGAAATTCCGGAAATCGGCGACGGTCGTCGGCGAAGTGCTCGGTAAATATCATCCGCACGGCGACTCGGCGGTCTATGATTCGATGGTGCGCATGGCGCAGGATTTTTCCATGCGTTATCCGCTCGTCCGCGGTCAGGGTAACTTCGGTTCCATGGATGGCGATAACGCCGCCGCGATGCGGTACACGGAAGCGAAATTAGCCGGCATTGCCGAAGAAATGTTGTTTGATATCGATAAAGATACGGCTGATTTTATTCCGAATTATGACGGCAGTCATAAAGAACCGCGCGTTTTGCCAGCCAAACTGCCTAATTTATTATTGAATGGTACTATGGGTATCGCCGTCGGCATGGCGACGAATATTCCGCCGCATAATTTGCGGGAACTGGCCGACGCTATTGATTATCTGATTGTTAATCCGGAAGCGAGTATTGAAGACTTAATGCAATTTATCAAAGGTCCGGATTTTCCGACCGGCGGCATCATTTATGATAAGAAGGAAATCCTGGCGGCTTACGCCACCGGTAAAGGCGGTGTTGTCGTTCGTGGCAAAGCGGATATTGAGGAAGAGAAAGCCGGCGGTTTTCGGATTATTATTTCCGAAGTTCCTTATCAGGTGAATAAGGCGGATTTGGTGGAAAAGATTGCCGACCTGGTTAAGGATAAGAAAATCGAAGGGATTAAAGCTTTGCGTGACGAATCGGATAAAGACGGGGTGCGCGTAGTCATCGAGTTAAAAAAAGATTCTTATCCCAAGAAAATTTTGAACAGCCTATACAAACATACTACTTTACAGACGACTTTTCATCTTAACATGCTGGCGCTCGTCGACGGCATTCAGCCGAAAGTTCTGACTTTGAAGATGATTCTGGAGGAATATATCAAACATCGGGAAGAGGTTGTCCGCCGCCGGACTTTATTTGATTTAAACAAGGCGAAAGATCGCGCTCATATTTTAGAGGGGCTGATGATCGCTTTGAAACATATCGACGAAGTCATTAAGACGATCAAAGCTTCCAAGGATAAGGAAGTCGCAAAGGTTAATTTGATCAAGAAGTTCAAATTGTCGGAACGGCAGGCAGTCGCGATTCTGGAAATGCGTTTGCAGAATTTGGCGAATTTGGAGCAATTGCGCGTAGAAGAAGAACTGAAGGAAAAACAAAAATTAATCAGAGAATTGGAAGAGATTTTGAAGTCGGTTGCCAAAATCCGCAATATCGTCAAAACTGAATTAAAGGCTTTGGCCGATAAATACGGCGACGAACGCCGCACCCAAGTCATCGCGCACGGGATTAAAGATTTCAGCATGGAAGATTTGGTTCCGAACGAAGAAACAATGGTCATGATGACACGTGACGGCTATATTAAGCGGCTCGAACCGGACACGTTCAAAGTCCAAGCGCGGGGCGGCAAGGGCGTGATGGGTCTGACGACCAAGGAAGAGGATATGGTGGAATTCATGTTCACTTCGCAGACGCACAACGATGTTTTATTCTTTACGACTAAAGGACGCGCCTTTCAATTGAAAGTCTACGAAATTCCACAAACTTCCCGTGTCGCCAAGGGTACACCGGTGGTTAATTTTTTACAGCTTATCGGCGGCGAACAGGTTTCGTCCATCTTACCTCTGGATAAAGCGGTTTTCAGTAAATATTTGTTTTTCGCGACGGCCAGAGGCTTAGTTAAAAAAGTGGAACTCAGCGCTTTCAGCAATGTCCGCCGTTCCGGCCTGATTGCGATTAAGCTTAAGGAAGACGATAAATTGATCTGGGTCAAGCCGACTTCCGGCAGTGATCATATTCAGCTAGTGACGGCCAAAGGACAGGCAATCAGATTCGCAGAAACGGATGTCCGCGATATGGGTCGCGGCGCGGCCGGCGTTCACGGCATCAGACTGCATAAGGATGATTTGGTAATCGGTATGGGTATCGCTAAAACCGATAAGGAAAAGAAGCGTAATTATCAGATTATAACTATCATGGCGCACGGTTTCGGCAAACGCACGGAATTTAGCGCTTATAAAGTCCAGGGTCGGGGCGGCAGTGGTATCAAAACCGCGAAAGTGACGGACAAGACCGGCGATATCACCAACGCTTTCTTGGTGAACGCTGATAATATGGAAGGGCGCGATTTAATCGTCATTTCAGAAAAGGGTCAGGTTATCCGCACGCCCTTCAAGTCGGTGAGTATTCTGGGTCGCGACACGCAGGGAGTCAGGATTATGAGATTCAAAGAAGAGGATGACAGAGTGGCCGGCGTTACCTGGGTTTAATAAATTTTTTCGCCGCGCTTTCGGGCGCGGCTTTGCTTATTATGAAAAAATTTTTTAAAGAATTCAAAGAATTCGCCGTCAAGGGGAATGTCGTCGATTTGGCGGTGGCGGTCATTATTGGCGGCGCTTTCGGAAAGATTATTTCTTCATTAGTCGCAGACATCGTTATGCCTTTTGTCGGGGTTATTATCGGCGGCGTTGATTTCACCAATATCCGCTGGACGCTTAAAAAAGCGGTTTTAAGCGACGCCGGCGCGACCGTGACGCCGGCGGTGACGATGAATATCGGCGTTTTTCTTCAGAATGTTTTTGATTTTTTAATTATCGCCGCTGTTATTTTCCTGCTGATAAAAATTATCGGACGTTTAAAGAAACAATTAGTCAGAGAACAGGCGAAAGAAGCGCCGCTGTCTCCAGCGCCGACCAAAGATCAGGAATTATTGACCGAGATCAGAGATTTGTTGAAAAAATAAGCATTCGGACTAAATTGTCTTGTTAATAAAAACCCCGCCTTATTTTGGGCGGGGTTTGTGTTTTTTGCGGTTTTAATAACTCAAGAATTTAAGAATTGGCGATAGAAATTTCGGAAGCCGTTATCGGTTTGTTTTTCCAAATGCGGGCTTCTCCTTCATTGTTTTCATCGATGTCCCATATGATGTGGACATTGATGCCGATTTCTTCTCCGAGGATATCCACCTCGCGGGTGCGACTCAGCCGATAATCGGTCTCCGGAGTGATAATCACGGTGATTGGCTTAGGATCATCGGGAAAATAGAAACGGACACGCGGCCAAAAGGACGGATCATCGCCGGTTACTTTCGGGGGCCATTTATCTATGGCCGGGCAGACGACACAACGGGCTAACAGCGGGGAATCGTCTGACGTAAATTTTTTTAAGAGCTTCTCCATCTTACTAAGTTTTTAAATGACAGAATAAATGACTGGATTTTATCTCGATATTATTATACATATTCCTTAATATGTCAATACTGTAAAAAACAAAAAGATTAGGTTATAATCTAATTATGAATACCCCCTTAATCCAATTTTTATTGGTCATCCTGACTATCGGCCTGATTGCCGTGATTTTTTTATTATTGCGGAAAAAGGACGGCGGCTCAAAAATCGGGGAAATGATTGAGTGGCTGGAAAAACAGAATAAAGAAACGACGGAAAGGGCTATCCGGCAATCGGAAAAATTGGCGCAACTGGCGACACAAAATAGTGAATTACGTCAGGAATTGGATCGGAAATTATCAGAAACACATCGAGCCAGTCAGGTGCAATTCGGGCAAAATGCCAAAATCGTGCAGGACATTACTTCGCAATCGGCTAAGTTGATAGCCGATGTCACGGAAAAACTGACGAAGCTGGACGAGACAAATAAACAAGTTGTCAATTTTTCGGCTCAGCTCCAAAATTTGCAGGACATTCTGAAAAATCCAAAACAACGGGGCGTTCTGGGAGAATATTTTTTGGAAGAAACTTTAAAGAATGTTTTGCCGCCGAATTCCTATCAGATGCAGTATCCGTTTAAAGACGGGACAATCGTCGATGCGGTAGTTTTCGTGAAAGATAAAATTATTCCGGTTGACGCCAAATTTTCTCTAGAGACTTACGAGAAAATTCTCAACGCTGATAACGCCCCGCAACGCGATAAGCTGGAGCAACAATTCAAACAGGATTTAAAAAATCGCATCGACGAAACGGCTAAATACGTCAAGCCGGCGGAGAATACTTTGGAGTTCGCTTTTATGTTCATTCCTTCAGAAGCAATCTATTATGATTTGTTGGTTAATAAGGTCGGGGCGGTCAAGGTAAATACGCGTGATCTAATCGAATATGCTTTCCGCGACAAGAAAGTGATTATCGTTTCGCCAACTTCATTTTTGGCGTATTTACAAACGGTCTTGCAGGGTTTAAAAGCGATGCAGATTGAAGAAAAGGCTAAAGAAATCCGGGCGAATATTGAAAAACTGCAACGGCATATGGGCGGTTATGACGAATTTATGAAAAAGCTGGGTCTTTCCATGTCGACAACAGTCAATCACTATAATAATGCTTACGCCGAGTTTAAGAAGATTGATAAAGACGTGACAAAAATTACTGGTAATAAGAGTGAAATTGAAGTTCTGAAAATTGAGCGGCCCAAAAATGCCTAATATGATGCTAAATGTGAAATTTGACAGTTCGCTGGCTAGGACGATTATCAAAACGATAGTCTTTTTTGATTTATTCGAATATCCTTTGACGGCTTATGAAATTTATAAGTATTCGAACCGCGCGGCGGCCTTGGGCGACATTCTGGAAGAGTTGATGACGCTGGATGTCGCGACTAAAAACGGTTTTTATTTTTTACGCGGTCGCGAAGAGATTGTCGCTACCCGCCAAAAACGTCATAATTACGCCTGCCGGAAAATTAAAATCGCGCAACGCTTCGCACGTTTGTTCGGTTTTTGTCCGTTCGTAAAGATGGTCGCGCTCGCCAATTCTCTCGGCCAACATAATCTACGCGATGAAAGCGATATTGATTTTTTTATCATTACCGCGCCGCGCCGGATTTGGCTCAGTCGTCTTTATTGCGCTGGCTGGGCGAAAATTTTAAATCGGCGGCCGACGGCGACTGACAAAAAAGACAAGATTTGCTTGAGTTTTTATATTTCCGAGGATCGGCTTAATTTAGATGATTTACGTCTGACTGGCGCCGATCCGTATTTCGATCATTGGCGCGGCAACTTAGTTCTATTGTATAATAAGGAAGAAATGTTCAACCGGTTTTTGAGAGCGAACGATTTACCGGATATCCGGCCGGCCGCTCCGATGAGCGGCTTAACGCCGGCCGACCGCCGGCCGGGAATTCTGGATAGTTTTAATAATCGGTTGGAAGGAATCGCGAAAAAATTACAATTAAAAATAATGTCGCCGGCTTTAAAGGCGGCGATGAATAATTCAGACGGTGTCGTGATTAACGATCGGGTATTAAAATTATACCGACGCGACCGGCGCCGGGAATACGCGGAAAAATATGGACAAAAAATTAACGAAATTTTTGCGGACGGCGCTTGAGTACTCCTTTTATCTTTTTGTTTTCCTTTTGCCTTGGCAAACCAAGCTGATTTTACGGCCGGCGGCGATTAATTTTAATGAAATCAGCTTATACGCCGGTCAACTGCTGTTGCTCGTAATCCTGATTATTTTTTTCATTCGGAAAATTCGTCGGCGGGAGGCCGACGGTAAGATCACGGCGCTTTGGGTCTCTTTGGTCGCCGCGGAAGTTTTTGTTTTGGTTTCTTTCTTTTTCGCGCCCGATCAGATCCTGGCTTTTTACCATTATGTTTTAATTTTAATGGGCATTGGTTTGTTCTATCTGCTCCGGGAAGAAACAACGACCGATGACGCGGGTGGTGAACGGTGTCTGGACAGATTTAAAATAATTTATAGTTTTTTAGCCAGTCTTTTTTTGCAGGCGATTTTGGGTATTTACCAATTCTTAAGCCAGAGCGCTCCGATTTGTAAATATCTTGGGCTGGCCGGACATGATTCCAATATTTTAGGAACGGCCGTCGTCGAAACGGCTTCCGGCCGTTGGTTGCGCGCCTATGGCGGGCTGGATCACCCTAATATCTTCGGTGGCGTTCTGGCCATCGCTTTGATCTTAGTCGCTTACCTGCTGGCCAGAAAAAAAATAATTCGTTCCGTCCGGGAAGTCGGCGAATCGATTTTTCTTTTCGTTTTTTATTTCGTCGCTTTGTTCGCTTTATTTTTTTCTTTTTCCCGCGCCGCCTGGCTGGCTCTGGTCGCCGGCTTGTTGGTTCTGTTGATAACTCTGATTATTCAGAAAGATCGTTGGATTCTGGGACGTTTCCTGGCCTTGATGTTTTTTTCGGTCGTGATGATAATGATCGTCGCCGTTCCATATCGTGATTTGATCCAGACTAGATTGACCGGTGCTGGACGCTTGGAACAAAAATCGCTCGTTTCCCGGTGGCAATATTTGGACGAGTCCGAAAGTTTAATCAGGGAAAAGGGATTATTCGGCGGCGGTATCGGTAATTACTCGCTTATTCTGGAGAAACGGGACGCTTCCGCCAAAAATCCCTGGGATTACCAGCCGGTCCATAATGTCTTTTTATTGCTATGGGCGGAAGCGGGCATCGGCGCTTTACTTTTTTTTGCGGCTTTTCTTTTTTGCCTGATTAAAAAAGACCGTCAGGCGGCCTATTCCGCGGCGGTCTTTACGGCTGTGATTATTTTGATGCTCTTCGATCACTGGCTCCTTAGTTTGCCGTTCGGAGTCTTATTCTTGTTTTTAGTTTTGGGGTTGATTTGACCGCGACGGCTAATTTGATAATTTTTTTGGAGAAATAATAGATCGTTCTCTAAAGCGGAAAAAGTTTTTTTGAAGAGAGCGGCGTTTTTTACGCCGTTCTTTTTGATCTGTTGTTTCAGTAAGGATAAAACCGTAGCGATCGTGCCGAAATAATCGTCGCTGGCGATATGAAATTTGACGCCCGCTTCGTCTTTAATCAGCCGGATAAGCGGCGTGATTTTGTATTTTTTAGTTTTGGTCATAAAAACCGATGTTTTTAAAAACCACCGTTAGACGCTAATCCGCGGGATTAAATGATGCTCGCGAATTTATTTTTACCGATGATGAGATGATCTAAAACTTCGATATCCATAATCCGGCCGGCTTCAATTAGTTTATTGGTTATTTCTACGTCCGCTTTAGTCGCTTTCAAAACTCCGGAGGGATGATTATGGGCAATGATGACAGCGGCGGCGGAATATTCCAAGGCGGGACGGAAGACTTCGCGCGGCTGGACGAGAGAAGCGTCCAAGGTGCCGATGGAAATGACTTCATCGTGGATTAATTGATAGTGAGTATTTAAGTACAGGCCGCGGAATTGTTCTTTATTTAGACTGCCCATGTTTTTTAAATATTCAAAAGCTTGTTTGGCGGTGCGAACCGTTATCAAACTCCCCGGCTTCTTTTGATAGAAACGCCGGCCGATTTCAAAACAGGCGGCGATTTGGCAGGCTTTGGCCAGCGGGACGTCGAAGTCGCGTTCGATGACTTCCGGGTTTTTCTGATAGGCGATACCGCGTTCGCCGTATTCACGCAGAAGGCGGCTGGCCATGGAAAAAACTTCCTCTTTTTTCGTGCCAACGCTCAGCACGATAGCCAGAAGTTCGGCCGAACTTAAGGAACCGACTCCATCCCTAATCATTTTTTCGCGCGGCCGTTCTTCTTCGGGCAGATCCTTCACCCGCGCAATCTTATATTGTCGGCCGTGGTTAAGGACGAAATTGTGATCGCTAATTTTATAAGGCATAGGATTGGAAAATTAAAAAGCTTGTAATTTCCACTTACTTTAAATTATATCAGAGATGTGATAAATTTAAAACACGGGCTGAAGATTATCGGTCGATTAATGATTAAATATGAATAAATACAAAATAAAACTTCTGTCAAATAAGACCCCTTTGATTACCGTGCCGATAAAAGGCGCGCCGACGGCGACAGTACTGGTTATCATCAAAACCGGGTCTAAATACGAGAACCGGAAAAATAACGGCATTTCTCATTTTTTGGAACATATGTTTTTTAAGGGAACGGCTCGTCGACCCAGTACTTTGCTTCTGTCGAGCGAATTGGATTCTCTCGGCGGCGAATATAATGCTTTTACGTCCAAGGAATTTACGGGTTATTGGGTTAAAGTGGCGGCGCCGAAAATAAAGAAGGCGCTGGATATTGTCGGCGATATGCTTTTGCATTCTAAAATTGAAGCGGCGGAAGTAGAGCGAGAAAAGGGGGTAATCATCGAAGAACTTAATATGTATGAAGATAATCCTTTGCTCCATATCGAGGATGTTTTTGAAGCCTGTCTTTACGGCGATACGCCGGCCGGCTGGGAAACGGTCGGCACGAAAGATAACATCAGACGGTTCAAGCAGGAAGATTTCCTAAAATATTTGCGGTCGCAATATGGCGCCAGAAGCGCTTACGTAGTTTTAGCCGGCGGGATAAAAGCCGGCGACGAAAAGGCGGCTTTAAAAATATTTTCCGATTTTCGGAGTAACCCTTGGGAAAATAAACTACCGGTCAAAGAAAAGCAAAAGACACCGCAACTGAAAACCGCCTATAAGAAAGTCGATCAAGTTAATTTATCTTTGGGTGTCCGCGCTTATCCCATAGGCCATTCGGAAGAGTTCAGAGTTAAATTACTCTCGGTAATCCTGGGCGGATCAATGAGTTCGAGATTATTTATTAATTTGCGGGAAAGGAACGGATTAGCGTATTATGTCCGGACAACGGCGGAAAATTATTCTGATTCCGGTTATTTGACGACGACCGCCGGCGTGCCGGTTGCCAAAACCGCGACGGCGATAAAGATTATCCTGGCGGAATACCGACGTATCGCGGCTGAGCCGATCGGCGCGCGCGAATTAAAGCGCGCGAAAGATTTATTACAGGGAAAAGCCCTGCTCCAGATGGAAGCGACGGACGACTTGGCGACCTGGTATGCGCGTCAAGCGGTTTTACGGAAAAAAATATTGACGCCAGGAGAATTTTTAAAGAAAATAAAAGCGATTACGGCCGTCGATTTGCAAAAGACAGCGAAGCGGATTTTTGTCGATCGCGGCTTGAACCTAGCATTGATCGGGCCAGTCAAAGCGGAAAAATTTAAGAAAATATTAAAGTTCTAACGAGCCATATGGCGGCCGATTTTTTGGCACAATTGAATAAGGCGCAAAAAGAAGCGGTGACTCATCCGGGCGGGCCGCTGTTAATCGTGGCTGGCGCCGGTACGGGAAAAACCACAGTTCTAATCAACCGCCTGGCTTATCTGATCATGGAGAAAAAGGTATCGACGGAAGAAATTTTACTGCTGACTTTTACGGAGAAGGCGGCGGGCGAAATGGAAGAACGGGCGGACAAGATTCTGCCTTACGGCTATGTCGATTTGTGGATTAATACTTTCCATGGTTTTGGCGAACGGATTTTGCGGGAATTCGGTCTGGATATCGGGCTTAACGCCGGTTTTAAATTGCTGTCGGAAACGGAGCAGTGGGTTCTCATCAAGAAGAATCTGACGCGGTTTGAACTGGACTATTACCGTCCGCTCGGCAATCCGACAAAATTTATTTCGGAATTGATTAGGCATTTTTCCCGGTTGAAAGACGAAAATATTTCGGCGGCCGAATATTTAAAATACGCCGAGGAACTGGAATCCGATCAGGACGAGAGGTTGAGCGGGAAGAAAATAAGCAAACAGGCGACTGCTCGGCCGGGAAAGAAAAAAAGCGCGACCGGGAGCGAATCGGCTGATGATGACGATGAAGCGGGCGACCGACTGGAAATCGGACGGATTAAAGAACTGGCCGATGCTTATCATACTTATAACCAATTGCTGTTGGAGAATAATTATCTGGATTTCGGCGATTTGATTGTTTATACTTTGAAATTATTCCGTGAGCGGCCAAACATTTTGAAATTTTATCATGAGAAGTTTAAGTACATAATGGTCGACGAGTTTCAGGATACTAATTTCGCTCAGTATGAGCTCATCCGTCTTTTGGCCGCGCCGGAAAATAATCTGGTGGTCGTGGGCGATGACGACCAGGCGATTTATAAATTTCGCGGCGCTTCGCTTTCCAATATAATGCAGTTTAAAGACGATTATCGGAAGGCGAAGGAAATTATTTTAACGGAAAATTACCGTTCGCGGCAGGAAATTTTGGATTACGCTTATAAGTTCATTCAAAATAATAATCCGAACCGCTTGGAAGTTAAATTGCGGATCGCTAAAGGTCTAAAAGCTAAAGGGGCGATTGCCAAAAAGACTTTTTCCGCGCCCGCCGTAAAATTTTTCAATTTTGAATCCGCGGCCGAAGAAATTTCTTTCGCCGCGCGGCGGATTAAGGAACTTTACGCCGCCGGGAACGGCGAAACCGGCTGGTCGGATTTCGCGATTCTAGTGCGCGCCAACGACACGGCTGAACCCTATGTCAAAGAATTAAACCGTCAGAATATTCCCAATCAGTTCCTGTCCTGGCGCGGACTTTATTATAAGCCGCTAGTTCTCGATGTCCTGGCCTATTTGCGGTTATTGGATAATTATCACGAATCCGCGGCTTTATTTCGGGTCTTGAATATGGAGATTTTTAAAGTCGCGCATCTGGATTTGGTTAATATCAATAAGATGGCGGCGCGCAAAGTCTGGTCGCTGTACGAAGCGCTTAAAAATATCAACGCGATTCCGGACATCAGCGCCGTCAGTGTTAGGAATATCAATAAATTATTGGATTTGATCGCCCGACACTCTCTTCTGGTTAAGGATTCCAAACCGACAAAAATATTCTTGCATTTCGCTTATGATTCCGGTCTGCTAAAAAATTTGGATCGGGATCGGGATTTGGAGCTATTTTCTTATTTGAATCAGTTTTATCAGAAGATTAAAAAATTAGAAGAAGCGGAGCCGGATTTGCGGCTGAAAGACTTTATGGCGGCGATTAATTTGGAACTGGAAGCGGGCGAAACCGGCGCCTTGAAATTGGATTTCGCGGATTACGATACGGTTAAGATTACGACCGTTCATGGCGCCAAAGGCCGGGAATTCAAATATGTTTTTATCGTCAATTTGGTCGATAAGAAATTTCCGACGATCGCGCGCGGCGAGAAGATTCCTCTGCCTGATGCTCTGGTGCGCGAACGGGTTACGACCGAAGGCGATATTCATCTGGAAGAGGAACGGCGGCTATTTTACGTAGCGGCGACACGCGCCAAAGAAGAATTATATCTGACCGGCGCGAAGGATTATGGCCTGATGCGGGAAAAAAAGCCGTCGCGTTTTATCGATGAGCTGGGCTTGAAGAGCGAAATATCTCCGGCTTTGGCTTTAAGTGAAAAGAATGAATTTTTGCGGGATTTGCATTATTTAAACGCCCGGGAACTGGAAACCGGCCAAGAAAAAACGGCCGCGGAAAAATATCCTTTGCCGGAAAAGTTTTCTTTTTCCCAACTGGCGGCTTACGCGGTTTGTCCTTTGCAATATAAATTCGCTTTTATCTTGAAGATTCCGGCCTCGACCGATAAGGCGTCGTTTATTTTTGGCCGGGTGCTTCATAATACTTTATATAATTTTTTGTTGCCGTTTTTAAGCGCCCGCCGCCAAATCCAGGGTGATTTGTTTGGCGCCTGGTCGGAAAAAAATAACGGTGTCCGAAAAGTGGTATCGGCTGACGGAGAGGAATTGGCAAGTGAAAAGCGTTTGTGGGAAATTTACGCCGAGTTTTGGCAGACGGACGGCTACGCGAGCAAAGAGGAGCGAGAAAAGTACAAAATCAAGGGTCGGGAAGCGTTGAAAAAATTTCTAACCGACTATCGGGCCGTCCCGCCGGCGGAAATATTGTTTTTGGAAAAGAAATTTTCTTTCCGCATAGGCGAAGATGTGATTAAAGGGACAATTGACCGCGTGGATAAACTCCCCGACGGGACTTTAGAAATTATCGACTATAAAACCGGTAAGAACAAAAAACTGGATTTCGCCGTTAAGCGCCAGTTGATCCTATACCAGTTATTTCTGGAGGAATTTTTAAAAGTTAAAGTCGGCAAGTTGAGCTACTATTATTTGGAAAGCGGGGAAAAAGTTTCTTTTACGGCGACAGCCAAAGACATCACTAAGTTAAGTTTGGAAATCAAAGAAGAAATCGCGGCGATTAAGAAGCGCAATTTCGCGCCGACGCCGTCGTTAATGTGCCAGTTCTGCGATTTTAATTCTATTTGCGAGTTTCGGGAAGTATAAACTGTCCTAATATAGGCGTTTTGGAGGGTTTAGTATACAATTATAATATGTCTAAAAATAATGATCGTTTAATTAGTCCGATTGAGCGCCAGGGCGATGAAGCTCTGGACTTGTCTTTGCGTCCGAAAACTTTGCGCGAGTATATCGGCCAGGAGAAGATCAAGGAAAATTTGGAAATCACGATCGCGGCGGCAAAAAAGCGCGGCGAACCGATTGAGCATGTTTTGTTGTATGGCGCGCCCGGTTTGGGAAAGACGACTCTGGCGCATGTCATCGCCAACGAAAGCGGAGCGAATATCCGTGTTACTTCCGGACCGGCGATTGAAAAAAGCGGCGACCTGGCCGCGATTTTAACGAACTTGGAAGCGGGCGATATTCTATTCATCGACGAAATCCATCGTCTGAACAAAACCGTAGAGGAAATATTGTATCCGGCCATGGAGGATTACGCGTTGGATATTATTATGGGCAAGGGGCCGAGCGCGCGGACTTTGCGTCTGGATTTGCCGAAGTTTACGATTATCGGCGCGACGACTTTGGCCAGTCTGCTGTCTTCGCCGCTCCGCGACCGTTTCGGCGTGACGCACCATTTGAGTTTTTATGAAACCGAGGATATTAAAAAGATAATTTCGCGCAGTGCCGGGATTCTGGGAGTGGAAATTGATCCGGACGCGGAACAGGAAATCGCGAAGCGCAGTCGCCGGACACCGCGCATCGCCAATCGTCTGTTAAAACGAGTGCGGGATTATTGTGAAGTAAAAGGCGATGGCCGGATTTCCCTAAAAGACAGTTTGGACGCTTTCCGGATGTTGGAAGTTGATGAATTGGGTCTGGATCTTATCGACCGGCGGATTTTAGAAACGATTATTGATAAATTCAAGGGTGGACCGGTCGGTCTCAATACTCTTTCGGCCGCGACTGGCGAAGAAATGGACACGATTGAAAACATCTACGAGCCGTATTTGATGCAGTTGGGATTTTTGGATCGTTCGCCGCGGGGACGAGTTATAACCGCTCGGGGATATCAGCATTTAGGCTTAAAACAGCCGGAATAGAAAAATTAGCACAAGGTTGCGATATGAATTATAAAGTGAAAGATTTCGATTATAATTTACCGCCGGAGCTTATCGCTCAAAAACAATCAGAACCGCGAGACCACTCGCGGCTTTTGGTTTTGAACAGGAAAAGCGGCGCAATAAAACATCAGCATTTTTATGATATTGTTGATTATTTGCGTCCCGGCGATCTTTTAGTCTTGAATAACTCTAAGGTTTTTCCGGCGCGTTTAATCGGCCGGAAAGCGGAAACGGGCGGCGGCGTGGAAGTTTTCCTTCATCAGAAGACGGCCGACAATATCTGGGAATGCCTGATTCGCGGTCGGGTTAAGGAGGGTCTGACCATCGAGTTTGCGGCCGGTAAAAAAACGAGCGGCTGGCACGCGGTCATTTTGAAAAATAACAATGACGGCACTTGGCAGGTTAAATTTAATTTGACGGGCGCCAAATTTTGGTCAGCGGTCAACAAAATCGGGCTGGTGCCTTTGCCACCTTATATTAAGCGTGACGATAAAATTAACAGCGATAAGTGTAACTATCAAACGGTGTATGCCGCCGCTCATAAAGTCGGTTCGGTCGCCGCGCCGACCGCCGGCCTGCATTTTACCAAACGACTGTTGAAGAAAATAAAAGCCAAGGGCGTAAAAATAGTGACGGTAACTTTACATGTCGGTCTCGGCACTTTCGCTCCGGTCAAAACGGAAAAAATAACGGAACATAAGATGCACAGCGAATGGGCGGAGATAAGCGCTAAAACGATTAGAGAAATCCGCGCGGCCAAAAAGGCGGGGCGGCGAATTGTCGCCGTCGGAACGACCAGTTGTCGGACGTTGGAGTCGGCGGATTTTAGTAACTTTAAAACGGCCGGAGAAAAAAGGATTTCTTTTTGGACCGACATTTTTATTTATCCGGGTTATAAATTTAAGATTGTCGATGCTCTGATTACCAATTTCCACTTGCCAAAATCAACGCTCCTGATGCTCGTCAGCGCTTTGGCGGGGAAGAAAGCGATTGAGAGTGTTTACCGTGAAGCTGTCGCCCGAAAATATCGCTTCTTCAGCTATGGTGACTCGATGTTTATTTGTTGAATGCTAGGGTAAAATTGGTTATTTGATTTTTTTTCGATTTTCTGATATAGTTTAGACTAATTGTCACCTATTTTATAATAAAATAATTTTGATAGTATGAAGAAATTTTTTATATTTGTTTGGGAAATAACGAAGGTGGTAGCGATTTCTTTGGCGATTATTTTGCCGGTTCGCTATTTTTTGATTCAGCCATTTTACGTCAAAGGAGCCTCAATGGAGCCTAATTTTCATGATCACGAGTATCTGATAGTCGACGAAATCAGCTATCGGCTGGCGCCGCCGCAACGCGGACAGGTGATAGTTTTCCGTTATCCGCGCAATCCGCAGGAATTTTTTATCAAACGAATTATCGCTTTGCCGGGAGAAACTGTCCAGATTAAAGACGGAAAAGTCATTATCTTTAACTCCGCTTATCCGGACGGCTTCGCTCTGGACGAGAAATATCTGCCAGCCGATTTGACCACTTATGATCAGAGCGAGGAGAAAGTGACGGTGGGAACAAACGAATACTTTGTTTTGGGCGACAATCGCAACGCTTCCAAAGATTCGCGCAGTTTCGGTCCGATTGATTCCAGCTTCATCACCGGCAAAATTCTTTTTCGCGGCTGGCCATTAAACGAAATCACGGTTTTTAATTCCGACTACTGGCCGCAATATCAATATAATAATTAATCAATGCCCTATCAATATAATATGCCCAGACGCAAAAAAAATTCACCGGAATTACTGAAAAAACCGGAAAAGAGGAATGAGAAAATTCCCAACCGGCTTTTGGGGATGAAAGACCTGGTCGGTTCGGAATATCGTTGTTTCGATCTGGTGGTTTCCAAAGCACTGGAATTTTCCAAACTTTACAGTTTTTCGCCGATTAAGACTCCGGTCCTGGAAACTTTTGATTTATATAAGAAATCCACGCGCAAGAGTACGGATAAGGAGTTTTATTTTGTGGAGGGAGAAAAAAGCGAAAAGGTTGTTTTGCGTCCGGAAATGACTCAGGGAGTCGTCCGCGCTTATCTGGAAAATAATCTCGGCGAATCCGGTTTACCGGCGCGGCTGTTTTCACTTGGGCCAGTTTTTCGCCGGGAAAAGTTACAGACCGGCCGTTATCGCGAATTCACGCAGGCTAATCTAGAAATAATCGGCGAAAAGAAACCGTTGGCGGAAGCGATTTTAATTACAGTTGCCCATAATTTTTTCGAAGAATTGCAAATTAAAACCCAGGTGCAGATAAACAGCATCGGTACGGCCGAATGTCGTCGCGAATACGGCAATAAACTTTTGGCTTATTATAAAGAAAGGGGACGGCGTTCAAAACTTTGTCATTATTGTAAAAAGAATCTGGGCAAGAATTGCCTGAGCTTGTTGGATTGCAAAGAAGAAAACTGCGTTAAATTGCGCGAAGAAGCGCCGCAGATCGCCGATTATCTGACGTCGGAGAGTCGCGAGCAGTTCGCTAAGACTTTGGAATTTTTGGATGAACTTAACATCAATTATAATTTTAACCCTTATTTGGTTCGTGGTTTGAATTATTATAATGACACGGTCTTTGAATTTTGGCCGATTAATGATGACGGTGTTTTACTGGGGAAAATGGCTTTAGGTGGCGGTGGACGTTATGATTATCTGGTAGAAGCCATGGGCGGTCCGGCGACACCGGCGATCGGTTTGGCGCTGGGCATAGAAAGAACGATGGCTCGGCTTAAAGATAAACACCTCTTGATAAATTCTCAGGAAGAGGATATAGTATTTATCGCGCAACTAGGCGACCAGGCCAAACTGAAAGCTTTGCAATTATTTGAGGATTTGCGCCGATCAGGCTTTAATGTTCGTCAATCTTTCGCCTCCGATAGTTTAAAGATTCAGTTGGAAGAAGCCGTCGCTTTGCGCGCCAAAACCGCTTTGATTTTAGGGAAGAAAGAAATAATGGATGGAACGATTTTAATGCGCGATATTGATTCTGGGGCGCAAGAAACCGTAGTTTATAAAAAAATTAAGGAAAGATTGTCCAGAAAAGATAAATTAATTGAAAAAAGAATTAATAATAGAAAGGAAGGTGGGCTATATGGCGGACTTTAAGAGAAAACCGGGTGAAAGTTTTGAAAGTTTTTTACGTAAGTTCAAGAAGGGCTTGAAGAATAGCAAGCGTCTGGAAAAAGCGCGTTCAAAACAGCACTTGGAACCAAAAAAAACCAAACAAAAGCAGAAAAAATATGCTCTGACTAGTTTAGAGTTGAGCAAAAAGAACGAATATCTGCGCAAGACCGGCAAGTTGCCGGAGAGTACTATGAGAGCGTAATTAGAGCACAAGATTTCATTGGTAACATAAAGGTGGCATAAAAGCCGTCCGGTCAAGGACGGCTTTTTGAGTTTATGGTATAATATAATCCGGATTCTGGATCGGAATTTCCGATATAAAGCAATTTGTTATGATTATTAAATTGGTTAATAACAATTTTAAGATAAGCCTCTTTCAGATTTTTTTAATATCGCTTTTTATTTTTGGCGCGGTTTCGTTCTGTAATATTGCTTCGGCGAATTATTCCTGGACGGATATATCGACACAATTTCCGATCAATTTAAATATAAACTGGCAGACTGTCGCTTCCAGCGCCAACGGTTCGCGCCTTATAGCCGGAATTAATGGTGGTCGTATTTATATTTCTTCTAACTATGGCGTGAGTTGGACCGAAACCCAGCCAATTGGAGATACCGACCAAAATTGGGTTGGAGTAAAATCTAGCGTTGATGGTTCCCATCTTATTTCCATAGTTAATACCGGTCGTATTTATATTTCTTCTAACTATGGCGTGAGTTGGACCGAAGCCCGTCCGAGCGGAGATGCTGGTCAGCTTTGGCAAACTGTCGCCTCTAGTGCTGATGGTTCCATACTTATCGTCGGAGTATATAATGGTAGTCTTTATACCTCTTCTGATTACGGATTGACTTGGGCGACAAGTACGGTACCGGCAATCGGCAACCAAAAGTGGCGTACAGCCGCTCTCAGTACCACTGGGTCTTATATCATAGTTGGAATTTATGGTGGTGATATTTATACCTCATCCGATTATGGCGCTACCTGGTCGACTAGCACACCGTCGGGAGTTGTTAACAAAAATTGGTGGGCTTCTGCTTCCAACGCCGACGGCTCTCGTCTCGTTATTGGTGCTTATAACGGACGCCTTTTCACCTCTTCTAATCACGGTGCCACCTGGACTGAAACAAAGCCAGCAGGTGATGTTAATCAATATTGGCGCTCGGTCGCTTCTGACGACAACGGTTCACGGATTATCGCCGGCGCTTACGGCGGCCGTCTTTATACCTCTCCTGATTACGGAGCGACTTGGTCAGAAGCTAAACCCGCTGGAGATGTAAGTCAAAATTGGATGGGTGTTGCTTCCAACGCCGATGGTTCACACCTCATAGCCGGGGTTAACGGCGGCCGTCTTTATACTTCTTTTGATTACGGAGCGACTTGGACGGAGCGGCAAATGAATAATTATAATCGACAATGGAAATCTTCATTATCCAACGCCGATGGTTCTAAACTTATGGCCGGATCCGCTCCCGGTCGTCTCTACACCTCTTCCAACTATGGCTCCACTTGGACCGAAACCCAGCCCGCCGGAGATGTTGATAAAAGTTGGTACGGGCTAGCATCAAATTCGGACGGTTCTAAGATTATCGCCGGCG
>Ga0265297_10002365_pt1 | contig 38649 bp, 54 predicted proteins | sample Munlanlwell13791_FD_192502 | JGI IMG/M metagenome (GOLD analysis project Ga0265297, IMG submission 192502) | Leachate microbial communities from a municipal landfill in Southern Ontario, Canada - Leachate well 137-91 | ecosystem: Engineered > Solid waste > Landfill > Unclassified | place...
CTTATCTCGACCACCGTATTTCCAGACCTTACAAGGATATTATCACCGCCCTTTTCAAGAAACGCGGTAACGTCTGTCTGTCTGCCGTCCATCTTGAAAATGGTTTTATCGGCTGTGGCGTCAATTATCTTCACTTAATATCACCGTCCTTTCATTAAGTTGTAAATGTGCGTCCCCGCGCAACCGCCAGTTGTTACCAGCGGTTCGTTTGGTTCTTCTTTGATTATACATCAATGTCAAGTGAATGTCAAATCACCTGTGTCGGTCAAGATCATCAAGGGGAAGCAGAATTCCTTTTTCCATTGCATAACCAACGGAAATTGAATATTCACTTGTGGAAAGCGGGTACTTGCCGTTTTTCTGTCTGCAGTCGCCTGCCTTATAGAAGGTGCGGTTATTATCGAAGTCCCGCAAGGTTATAAACCCGATCAAGGCGCAAACCCTGCTTGGGAAGTGGTAAAAACCAAACACAAGGGCGTTTGTTATCCCCGCTTCCATAATCCGAACGTACTGTTCTTCGTAAATGTAACAGTGGTCAAAGTCGTTTGGCGGGTTCACCTTTCCTTGAACCTTCACATCAATATTTAACCGCCCAAAGTCAAAGTCGGTGTCGTCGGTTTCGTTTAATTTGAAGTGGCTGTGTGCCTGACCAGCCCACGGGGATTTTTTGAACCAATCGTTCAGGGTCACTTCGCCAGCGGTTCCGATCCAGCGGTTTTTTGATTCCGTGCTTCTGTTGTCATTGTACCCGAACCTTTTGTTTCGCTGTGCGTGCAGCTTCTTCATTATGTCTTCGGCTTTTTCAGTAAACTTACAGGAATGATATATTTGCATAAGCGAATTATACACGATTGTTAAGTGAATGTTAAGAATATGTTTGAATTTTGTCGGGAAGCGGGGTATAATATCTTTGGCGTAAGTAACGTCCCGATTCGGGCAGGTATCGCGGACGCGAAAGCGCCATTTTTAATTTCTCATATTGGCTGGAAGGAACACGCCACCATCAAAAATAGACAACGGATCAAGCGATTCAATAGCGGGTTTGGGGTTTTTCTTTTCTGCTTCCTGCATTTCGGGGATAGTGTACTTTTTGAAATAGGCCGTCATTTTTTTCGCCAGTTCGGCGCCGTTTTTGTTTTGAAATATCTGCCTTTTTTCAATTTCCTTTTCCGACATTTTTTGGTTCCCCTGTGTGAAATCAAATACAAATTCACTTAAAAGTCACTTGCGTGGTAAACCCAAGGGTTTGTGGTATTTAAGTCCACCAAGTTTGGAAAATGGCTTGTCGCCGTCTTCCCCCTGTAATCCCCCAAGTATGTTTTTTAATACAATAGGATTTACGCTGGCTTTTAAGTTTTCAATGTGCCGCAATCAAAGTTATTTATGACGTTTTTTGTTCAGCTGAAAACAAAATCCGTTTTTGTAACTATGGGCGCCGCAAGTCCACCGTTAGCTTGGTATCCGTGTTGCTGTCAGGCTTCCCCCCGTGCATTTAGCACGGCCACCCGTTGTTGCAAAAGACCCTGACATTTCGCCGTATCTTTTGCGGGCGCGTCCTGTATAAACAGGTGTCTGCTACGGGCGATCCCCGTTCCAAACACTTGCTTACAAGGCTTTTGTTGACTGGTGCGCGGTATCGGCAGGCTGTCGGGCTGGAAGTATTAAAACACTATGTGTTATATCCGTTGCCGTTTTATGACTGTCCGCTAATACCGTACATCAAGCAACAAAAAACCAACCATTGCTGGCTGGCCGTAACTTGACTGTATTAACAGTTTTCTTATATAATAATTACAGGTTTTTAACATAACCGAATTCTAACATTAAGACATTTGCTTTGGCAAGTGTCTTTTTGTTTTCTTCGGGAAAATGTGATAATATCAACATACCCCAGTCTTGTGTATAGCAAAAGGCCGTCGCCCAACCGCGGCGGTCTTTTCTTTTGCATATAAAAACCCCGCAACTTTTTACGGTGTGCGGGGCTTGGTTCAGGACGGAAACCATTTATATTATAGTCGCTTTTGAAGTTCCTGTCTTGGTGCTGATTTTTCCCAATATGTTTTATAGGTGATCTGTGCCGTTGCAAAAACCAAAGCTATGCTTCCAAGAAATTCTTCGGGGTTTTTGATCTTTTCAAGGTTGATAATAACGCCAACCGCCACACAAAAAAGCATTGAAATCCAAAACCTTACGATTGAATTTGCCACCCTTGTGTTTATCAGGTCAATAAACGGTGGCAGTATGAAACCGATTAAGTTTGTAAGATCCATTATTTTTCACCGTCCCTTCCGTTGTAAATGAAATATAATAAAAGCGCAAGCGCCGATTCGGTGAAGGAATACACCAAGGTGATGTGGTACATCAAAATTCCAAGCGGGTTTCCCATAGAACCCTGCAGTACAAAAAATGTCGCCACAAAAAGGGTAAACGCAATAAGAATTCCGAGCAGAAGAAGCATTAAACGAAACCTGCGAAGGCCGTTTGTGTGCGTTTTGTATTCCCTGTACTGCTTTGGCAAAACCTTACATAAAATCAAAATCAGGGAAAATATGCGTAGTATAAGTCCTATTTGTGTAGTTATGTGCAATTCCATAGCGTTTATTAAATTATACAACCTTTTTGCGCCCCGTGGCGTTATAAATTTTCCACGCGGTCGTTGCCTTCAAAAGCGTTTTGTTCATTTCATTGATCTTACTTGCGGTCTTTTCAATTTCTTTTAAGGTTTTTTGGTGCATTTCCCGCGCTTCCGCGTCGTGTCGACCGCATTTTATTAACTTGCATATAAATAAGTGTAACTTCATTGTATTTTTATGTTCTTTACGATAATTTCAACCGTGGTTTGGATCGCCTTCAGGGGTTCAAGCACGCTTTTTCGGGTTTCTATGGCTTCGGAAATACGCTTTTCGTTTACCAGCTTGACTTCTTTATACAAAAACCAATTGGCAAACAACGAAATCGCAAGCACTATGGCGACAACGCCCTGTTCAGCTAACTTTCCCAATAGTGTTTCCATTTCCTATGCCCTTTAACCAACCAAAGAATGTGTCAACAACTTCCTTGAAAGTAAGCTGTTTGGGTTGGCTGTTCATTTGTTTAATTACTTCTTCAAGCCCCGCAACTTCTATGACAAGGGCGCCTTTTTCCTTGGCAAACTGTCCAAGTTTTATTTCAAGCGCGGCAATTTCTTCCCTTAATGGAATGGTTGTTTCGTCGGCGTTTTTAAGCAATTGGGTGATGGTGTTTTCCTTCTGTGTTATCAGGTCGTTAAGCCTTCCCACCTGTTCTGTTCGGTTTGAAATTTCTGCCTTTAATGTTGTAATGACAATTTCCTGATCCTTTGAAAGCGTCTTCCATTCGTTCCTGCTGTTCCTTACGCCGTCCAGCACTTCTTCAAGTTCGGCAACCCTAGCGGAACAGGGGTCTTCGCCAAGAAAACCCTTTGCAAGTGTAATAAGTTTGTTCACATCAACCGTCCCGCAACACTGTGTTGGGGCAACTTCGTTGTGTTTGATAATGTGGTCACGATCAAGGGGAATGGAATACCTTTTTGCAATGTCCGCAATCAGTTCGGCGGACGTTTTGTAATCAAGTTCTGACAAATCGTGTGGGTTTGCGTCTGTTGAAGCTGTGGCGTCGTGTTCAATCCCAATGGAACGCTGATTCATTTCCCAATTGGCTGCGTGCCACGAAACTTCGTCTTCCAAAACGCACTGCACGATCTTCCCGTTTGACACAAGATAATGAGCAGACCCGCCGCCAGTCGGGCTTTTGAAGCGGTTTAGGGCTGAAGTAAGGGTTCCAATACCGAACCAGTGGATCACAATTCGGTCAATGGGTTTTCTATAGGAAGAATCGTTCTTATTATACTTTGTCAGGTCTTTGGTAATGGTTAGTGCCATAACTATATTGTACCAATTATTTCACTTAATTAACATTGCCCGAAGCACTATTCCCCCGCCACCATTGTGTGCAATGTTGAAGGCGGCGGATATTTGCGCCCACCTATTATTGACGCCCGCCCACGACATAGTGTAATCGCCCGCGGCCTTTACAACCTTATAGCTTCCCCCAAACCTGTTTCCACTTGATTCGGGGTCAATTTGCCACAAGGAAGTTTGGTCTGCGTGACAAGTAAGGTTGGATCCGCTTTCGGAATAAAAGGCGTCCACAATAAGCGTGTTTTCAACTGTAGTGGTTACAGTCCCCGTCGGGTCTGCCGTCCCCGCCACAACCGCGGTATCTTCTAGCAGGTCGTTTCCGTCCGACCCACTAACCAAGTAAAAAGCAAGCCCACCATAGTCGGGCGACCCGCCCGTTCCGACGTTGTAATACAATGTGTATGTACCCGTTGGCCAATTGCTTACATCAATGTATCTTGCGTGCATTGTTGCCCTGCCGTCGGTCGCGTCTTGTTTTATTGACCCAAGGTCGGTCATTGCTTCACCGTCCAAGGTACAAGACGTATAGTAATAGTCTCTGCCGTCAGCCGTCCCCAAAAAGATAATAAAAAACTGGTGCGGCTTTGAAGTAATGGAAATTGACCTGCTGTATGGTTCGCCGTGCAGGTTTGCGCTTTCCGCGGTAACTGAACCAATTACCCAATTCATTATGTGGGTATCCCCTGCCCCAAGACAAACCCGTCGTAATTGCCTGAACTTGAAGCAATGAAGGCAAACACGTCCGTTCGTGTGGCGGTGGTTGTAAGTGTCGGAACGGCGTTGTTGTCCCAATTTATATCAGACCACCAAGTGACTGTTCTTGAACCCATTCCGTCTTGAATTAACCTTATTATAAGAATGTCCCCAACCTTTGCGTGGCTTAACGCCAAAGTTCTGTTTCCGCCCAAGGTGACTTGCTGTATTTTTGAAACATCAAGGTCGAACGTAACCGTTGCGGCGTCCGTGACTGTTACAAGTGGGTTTGCGGGAAGTGGCCAATCAACGGGCGCAACCGCCTTTGAAAGCCTGAAGTTTGATATTGCGGCGTCTTCCAACGTGTACAAGGCGCCCGCCGTAATTGAAAGCGCGGTGGCGGCGACTGCCGTCACATAAAAGTATTTTGTAGATGTTCCCTGTGTAAGTTTTACTTTGTCCCCAATTTCAAAAAGTGTTCGGGCGTCTGTGGGGACGGCTATAACACCCACCTGACCCGAAACGCTGGTATAACTGGCGGTAATTTCGGGGTCAATCCAACCCGTTGCCATATCCGTACGAAGGGCGTTGTAGTGTTCGGCGGTGGCGTTTGTCCCCGCTGTTACATTTGATCCAAGTAAACTTGTGTCAATCATATGCTTTTATTATACCTTTTTTTCACCCAATTGTTACCGTCCAAGTAAGTGTTAGGGTGTCGTTTGCGGTCTTTGTTCTGTTTATTGCGGTATGGCAAAACATTGTTCCGCTATCTGCAGTATCGGTTGCGGCATTACCAAAAAGACCAGCTTCGCGCAAGGTTCCGTTTCCTTCTGCCGTTGTGAAGTAGGTCTGAAAAGTCGCCACGTTATTCAAAACCGAACGCACGGAAACTTCCTTTCGTTCAATTTCGTCTTCCATATCCGTGTCCGCGGCTGTCGGGGCTGTTGAACCCGTCCCAAGTGCGCAATAAGTAATGATTCCTTCGTTGTTGGTTGTGGTTCCTTTCAACCTGCTGGCAATGGAATTTTTGCCCGCCGTGGTGAACACATTTTCCACTTCGATTATTTCGTGAATTCCCGTAACGGTATTGTAAAAATCAAGGGTGACTTTGCCTTTTATGTTTTTAACTTCTTCGTTTATTTTCATATTAAGAATTTCCGCCCCATTCGAATAGATCCCAAACTGCCCGCGTTTCCGTTTCTTCGTCTTCGTCTACCGCCCAAGTTCTGTATGCGCCCGCGCTGTCGATTGTCAGTTCTTCCACCAAGCTGTCCGAGATCAAAAGGTCGGCAATGTTGAACAGTTCGTCGACGACTTCGTTGTCGTCTAGTGTAATTATATTACGATTTGCTTCCAAAAGCTGTATAAGAAACTTAATAATACCCATTGTCTTTACACTGGCCACATCAATTGAATATACGAAAAGACCCGAACCAAGGCTTTGTGCTTCCACCTTTTGTATTACATAATCGGCGGAAACGTCGTAATCGGTAAGCGTAATGTTTATATACTGACCCGACTTAAAACCAGCCGTGTAGGTGTCAAAACTGCCTTCTATGATGTTATTTGCGTAATCGGTCAGTTCAGCACCAGCCCTGTCCCTTGCAGCCTGTGTGGTGGCGATCTGCTTGTCAAAAATAGCAAATTCGTGCTGGCCGTGTTCTTCAATGGACGCGGTGTTTTCCAACGCCACCAAAATTGGTATGTCGTATTTGTAGGTGACGGCCAAGGTCTGTGCGGTGGAAAGCGGTGTCCCGCCGCTGTCTTGTTCAATGTACTTTTCTTGGAAGTTTAGATACCAGTCGTACCCGCTGTCATCAATGTTTTTTATACCCACGGTCTTTGGGGTTCCACCCACCGTCACCGACACGTCGTGCGGCTTATCGGGCAAAACGAACTTGGTCATAACGCCGTCGCCCTTTACCGAATACGTTGTGGTGTCCGAAAGTTTGGTTCCGCCCCTGACGTACACGCGGTTTTTTATTTGGCTAGCGTCCTTGGAAATTTTAAGGTTGGAATATTCCACATTGTCGCTGTCAATATTAAAAGGCGCGGTATCCGTAGTGTTGGGGAAGTAATGAATATCTTTTTCGTAGTCAATGTACCAATTTCGTCCCGTAAGCGCTGCCAACTTCCTTATGGCTTGGCTTGGCTGAACGTAATTGAAGCTGATTTGGTCAACCGTGACGCCTTCCAGCACGTTTGCGGTTGTGATCCCCGAACCTGCGCAATACCTGTCAATAATATCTTCAATAATTTCTTTGTCGGTTTGATCTTCATACGACCTGTGTACCAAGTTTCTGTCCAAAAGGCGTGCATAGTCAATGCCGCGAATTGTTGCCAGCACTTCCCCGTGTCCCCTATCAAGCGAAACTTCGGTCAGGTAGCCCGCAAATATCTTTGTGCCGTCGTCCATTGTAATGACAATTTCTTCGTCGGGGCTAGGGATCCCGTTTTCGCTTCTGTCTATCAGGGCAAAAGAAATTACGTTTTGTTTGTCGTTTAAGGCGTCTTCAATTTTAATCGACTGGTTTATAACGTCCGTTGTTCTGTCAATTTCATTTATTAAAACGCTGTAGGAACTGGCGGCGGTGTCAAGCGATTCCCAGCTTCCATATGCGGTTCCTTCCCCGTCTACCACATAAGCCCTGAAATAATAAGTCGTGTTTGGTGTCAGATACCCAATGTTCAGCGTGTACTGTTCTGCGTCAAAGTCGCCCGTCTCATAAACCTTTTTGTCGGGGTACTGTGTGGTGTTGTATTCAAATCCGCGTTCAATAATTGTGGTTGCACCGACTTCTGATACTTCGCCCACAAGCGTTGCGGCTGTTTTTTCAACGTCCGTTGCTGAAATTGTAGAAACGACGGCCAAAGCCATAATTAAAACCTTATGTTCTGACGTAGCTTTTTGACAATATCATCACCGACAATTTCGGCCATTCGTCGTGCGCCAAGTTCGTCGCTTATAAAAGCCCCGCCCATATCAATATAAATACTGGTTCCAGCCGAAGCGCCGACGTACGCTGGCCGCGCGGTGTTAAGTCCCGCCATTATGTCGTGTTTGTAATTGGGGACGGTCACGCCAGTAAGCGCCCTGCTGGCACTTTTTACCATTGTTCCGACTGTATCCATAATTGACGGGCTGTCGCGTTCGTCTTTATCAAAGGCGTCTCTGATCGCGTCACGGATTTTTCCTGCAATTTCTTTGGCCTTACCCCAAAGCGCTTCAAACTTTTCGGTGAACACCTTATAAACGGCGGACATTGATTCGCTTACCACGTTGGCAAAAGAAGCGAATATTGCCTTAACGGCGTTCCAGCCCGAAGTCACAATTCCTTTTACTGCGTCCCACGCACCTTTCCAGTCGCCCTTGAAAACGGCAATGAAGAACTTCACAATCCCGACAATAAGGTCAATTGCAAACTTGAATGTTTCGCTGATAACTGTCCAAACGTATTTGAAGTACGCGGTGATTGTTCCGCCCCAAGTATCCCAAAACTTCTTCACTTCATTAAAAGCATTTTTTAGCCATTCAAAAACCGACTTTGTCTTTTCCTGTATGCCGCCCAAGTTCTTTGACCACGCCACGGACAAAAGACCAATTGCAGCGACCACCAACACAACGGGGTTGGTAAGCGCGGCAATCAGCGCCGTGATTGTTCCAATTATTAAAAGCGCACCAAGGGCAATTGCAAGCCCCTTCAAAAAGGCAAGCACGGCTTCCTTGTTTTCAACGATCCAAGTCCCAACCGCTTTTAATGCGTCAACAAACTTGGTGATTATTCCGCGGATTTGTTCTGCCTTTTCCCAATCGTCGCCCGTGAAAAAGGTCAACGCTTCGTCCATTTCGGAAGCGTCCCAATTTCCCGTGAACATTCCAATTATTTGTCGAAGCACGTTTCCCATAACGGTAAGGAATCGAATCACGCTGTCCTTCTTTGATTCTATAAACCCAAGAAAAGACCGCGCACCGTTTTTAACCGCGTCAAAAAGACCTGTTTGCACGGCAATGTCTTTTAAGGTTATTCCGATAACGTCTTGAATATTCGAAAAGACGCCCTGAAGGGATTTTGACTGTGCTTCCATTGCGCCCTCAAACATTCCGCCCGCCGCGGAAGCCTTGGCCAGCGATTCGGCAAGCACGTCATAGGTAATGTCCATTTCCTTGACCTGTTCGACTGTTTTCCCTGTGGAATCAGCAAGCAACGCATAGATGTTAATTCCCGCGAAAGCAAACTGCTTTATATCCAAGGCAGAAGCCTTGCCCACGGCCTGTATCTGCTGCATATTAACGGCCAGTCGGTTAAGTTCTGCAGTGCCGCCACCCGTTGCAGCAATAGCATTTCCAAGGTTTTTTATTTCGTCCCGCGCCTGTGATGTGGAACGACCCGCGGAAATCAAAAGCTGGTTTGCCTTTATAAGATCGGGAAGGTTGTACGGGGTCTGCTTGGCGTCTTTTTCAATATCCTTTATGGCGGCCAGCGCCTTTCCCCTATCTTTTAACAGTGTGGTGAAAGCAATTTCCGACTGTTCAAAGTTTCCAGCCATTTCAATGGCCTTCTTGCCCGCAACAACCAAACCGCCAACAACTGCCGTTACACCAACACCCGCCGCGGTCATAAACCCCGCAATGCTGGAATTGAATTTCGTCAACCCACCCTGAAAACTGGAAACGCTTTTTTCAGCTTGGCTTAAACCGTTTTGGAAATTTGAAATGTCTGCTTTGATGTGTGCAATTACGCTTCCAACATTGAATCCATTCATATACTGTTATTTTACTATGATTCGCGGGTTTTGGCTTGTGGTTAGTTTCAGCCGTTCGAATCCCGCGCTGTCAAGTTCTTCGTTTGATTCCAGCTGTTCTTCTGATTCCAACGCCTTCCATAGCAGGTTGGGGTCTTTGCTGTGTGGGCTTTGGGCAATAGCCAAAAGCATTTTATAATTACCATTACGACGCCGACCAATTGCTTCGGTCAGCATATAAACTTCGTCAAAGAATAAGTGGTCGTAAATATAATCCTTAGCCCAACCATATTCAGACGCCAGCAAGTCCACGGTATCAATCAGAAATTGATCGTAGTCTATTTCTTGATTGCCACGTTCTGTGGTCGGGCGCTTGCTTTTTTTATCTGTTCATATATTTTGGCGAACTTGTTTTCTTCAATCACCGCCATAAATATTTCAACCACTTCGTCCAACGGAAGGTCGTATATTTCTTCTTCTGTTAAGTCTGAAGTTATAGACAATATGCGCACCACGTCGGGCATTGCTTCGGCTATTATTTCAGGAAGTTTTGCGAATATTTGTTCATTCGTCAGTCCTTCAAGCCCTGAAATATGCTTTGGCAATTCCTGTAAGCCCTTCAAAAGTTCTGTGTACCTTTTAAGGGGCAATTTGGCGACTGCAACTGTTTTACCATTTTCAAGTTTTATATTCTTCATAAGCGAACACAAAGGTTACAAATGCCTGTGAAGTTGGTTAGGCTGTAGAATCGCCTATCAAACCAAGGTAATTGCCGTCCGACTTGCTTTCGTCAACCAAGGCCACGAAAGTCACTTCAATGATCTTTTCGTCTTCCTTCGTGTGGTTAAGTTCCACTGCGGAATCAACATACGCCTTATAGAAAACCACGTCGTGTCTTCGGGTTCCTTCTCTTGAAGGGTGAAGCACCAACTGGTAAGCGTCGGCCACTGCCGATTTTCCAGCCTTTGCGCCCAAAGTAATCCTTGCGTTTGCCGCACCAGCAAAGCTGGCTTGGGGCATTGCGTTTCTTAAATTGGCCACGGTATATTCCGCCAAGGGAATTTTTGCGGTCAACTTTTCACCGATAAGGTATTTTTCCACGGGCGTGTTTCCGTATGCGTCCACGGTAACGTCCTTGTATTCGGGTTCGTAACTTACCACAACGCCACCAAGGGTATGCCCAAGATCTACGCCGTTATAAGAAACGTCACAAACACCAACCTGTACATTTGTTACATCTGCCATTGTTATTCACCGCCTTTCAACTTAATTTTATTACTTTTTTCGTCAAATTCGAATTCCTTCAATTCTGCGGAACTGCTGTAATGCTTAAACGTGAACACATTATCTTCGCCGCAACGTGGACACTTGTACATAACCCTTCCAGCATATATGTATTCGTAACAAATCAGTTTTCGACACTGCTGGCAACGAAGTTCCCTGTATATTTTATCATTATGCTTCACCTTGTTTTACAACGGAAGTTTATGCTGAACAAGTCCCTTCCAGCTTCGTCCCGTCCCAAATGTCCGCCTTCTGAAATTGCCAGTATGTAATAAAAATATGTTTGCCCCGCAACCAGCGTCCCTTCGAATTGGTGTAACGCGTTTCGCACCGAATCCAACACCGCCTTTCCCGTATCATAGTCAACATCACGAATGAAAACTTGGAAGGTTGGGGAAAAGGTTGGAATATAGGCCGACGGTTCGGTTCCGCCCGTATCCAAGACGGAAATAATACCCACTGGCGTGCTTTCAGAATCAGGGGAAAACCCCACAAAAATGTCAGTACCAAGTGTGCCAAGGTTCAAATCGCTGTCCAAGTATGTTGCTATCTGTTCGATCAGTGTCATAGGTTAGTTATAGCCTTTTCAAAATATGTTCTGAACACGTCTATATTATTTTTTATTGGGTCTTCCAAATACTTCCCCTTGCGCCCCTTTTGGAAGCGGTACTGTGGGTTTTCGTGAAGACGTGCCGCATACACCTTGTTATACCCAACAATGTGGTCAAATTCGGCATACTTTTCTGTGTGTCCAGTGTTTTGAAGCGACCCAAGGTCGTGGGGAACTTCCCTTTGGGAAAGCCTTAGCACTTCGGTTGCAATATCCGCCACCGCGCCGTCAATGACTTGTTTCATTCTTTTATTAAGGTTTTTCACACCAGCGTTGAAGGAACTGGCGTCAATTACGATTCCCATTTTGTTACTTCCACCCTTATATGGTTGGTCGCGCCCGCCCCGTCAATGGCGTCGTACCTTCCAAAAACTTTGTAATCAACCGAACCGTATGTCAGTTTGTCCCCGATATTTATTGTGGTGTTGCTTGGTAGGTAGACAATCGCTTCAATGACTTTGGTTTCTGCGGTGGATCCTGTGGGAACCAGTCGCGTAATGGTCTTCCTTTGGAAACGGCATTTTACGCTTGAACTTGCCGCGTAGGTTTCGCGCCCAAACTTATCAAGCGCGGATTTATTGTATAAAGTGATGGTTTGATTTAACAATCCTTTTAATGACATCAAGCAATCATTACGCCCTTGCGGTTGGTAATGCCTTTCAATAAAGTTCTAGCCTTTGGCGACATAAGTTTGTCAGCAACGGCCATACCGCCCACACCACTTCCCTTCGTGTACGAATAATCGCCAATGCTTTCGCTTTGTAAGTCCGCCTTGTCGGTTTGGAAGAAGGAATCGCCCATTTGTATTATGTAATCCACCTGTGCCGCCACCGCGCGTTTTATCGCTTCGGGAATAGACTTGTAATAAGTGTTTGGTGAACTGTTCCCGTCGTAATAAATGTCTTGTTTTCGTGGAAACTTACCAAGCTGGTATATTTTATAAACGCTTGTTGAATCAAGCGGGGACGTGAAGGCGTCGGTTGTAATGACGCCCGCGTAAGTGCTGGCGGTTATCCTGCGCCTTTGACCAATACCAGTGCCGCCAATAATTTCCATTTCGCAACCCTTATAGTAGTTTGCTTGTGCGGAATTCTGCTGGCTTGACTGAAGCGTGTGTTGGGTTGTGCTTCCTGAAGAAGCAAGTCGCCCATTTATAGGTTCGGGAATAAAAGTGTCCTGAAAACCGACGTATGCGTCAACCATTTCTTCGGCCTGACCAATCACGTCGTCGGCTTCGTCTTCATCATTAACAACAATATTTGCGTATTGCGCAAGTTCGGTTTGACTTAAATATCCACGTCGGGACGTGGGTTCGGTTGAAGTTACGTTTGCCATATATCAATATTTTACCATTTACCAGTGCCACTTCCAATCATTAACGTCTTTTGTGTTCCACGTCTTTGGGTCGGGCGTGGTGGGCGTCTTTGGGTCGGGCGTGGTGGGCGTCTTCGGATCGGGGTCGTACCAGTCCTGTGGGTTGACCACAAATATTCTTCCTGTCCCCACAACAACGGCGCCCCTGCTTGAACCCGCCCCCACAATTCCTGTCGTCTTGGCGTTTCGTTCCGATTCCACGGTAAGGCCACCCGTAACCTTAGCACTTCGTTCGTTGCTTGCTTCGTCCTTACCAGTGACTTTTGCACTTCTGCCTGAATTGGAAGCGTACACACCCACAACCTTGGCGTTTCGTTCGTCGCTGCTTGCATTTTTACCAATAACTTTTGCGAAACGCGTCGCCGCCAGCTGCCCCGCGCCCGTAAGTTTCGCATTTCTTTCGGAATTCGTATCAATATCGCCTGTAAGTTTGGCGAAACGCACGTCATTTGCCACGTCCATTCCCACCGTCCTTGCACCACGTTCGTCGTTTGCTACCACCTGCCCAACAACCCTTGCACCACGTTCGTCGCCCGTTGCCAACATTCCTGTGGTCTTAGCACTTCGCATACTGTAAGTGCCAATTCTGCCCGTAACCTTTGCGCCGCGTTCGGAATAGGTTGTTGATACACCAACGGTTTTGGCGCCCCTTGAAGAAGTGGCTGCCGCGCTTCCTGTTGTCTTTGCGTCACGTTCCGATCCCCCACTTAACTTTCCAGTGACTTTCGCATCACGTTCGGAAGAATCCTGTGCCTGACCAGTCAATTTCCCGTAACGGGAATCGTTCGCCTGACCCACTTCGGGCGTGCCTGTGGTTTTGGCGGAACGTGTGTCGCCCGAAACGTCCTTGCCAGCGGTCTTTGCGCCCCTTTCGTCGTTAGAAGTCAGCTTGCCCGTAACCTTGGCGTCACGTTCGTCTTCGGTTGTGTCTACACCAACAACCTTTGCGGCGCGTTCCGCTGCGGACGTTGTCTTACCAGCCGTCTTTGCACCACGTTCTGCGTTCGCCTGTGCCTGCCCAATGACTTTTGCGTCCCTTTCCGCATTACTTGTCGCCTTACCCGTTATCTTTGCACTGCGGTCGTCCTGAAGGCTTGCTTGGCCTATTATTTTTGCGTCACGTTCTGCGTTCGCTGTGGATTTACCAGTCGTTTTTGCGTCACGTTCTGCGTTCGCAAGCGCCTTACCAGTGACTTTCGCGTCCCTTTCAGCACCACTTGTTGACTTACCCGTCGCTTTCGCCCCACGGGAAGAATCGGCGTCCGCCTTGCCTGTTACCTTAGCGCCCCTTGAAGAATCAACGGAAGTTCCGCCCGAAAATGTTATATCAACCAAGTCAACATATAGGGTTTGATTACCCGTAACCTTGGCGTCACGTTCTGCGTTCGCTGTGGATTTACCAACAACCTTTGCGGCGCGTTCGTCGTTGGTGGCCGTTCCGCTGGTTTCTTCGGTGTCCCAAGCAACAAGATCGTCGGTGAAGTTGTAGTGGTTGGCTTTGTGGTATGCCAGCGACCTATCAATATCAGAAAACCTTACTTCGTCGATAATTCCGTCTGCGTTCCTTGCGCCGTCGTATTCGTTTCCTATGTAATCGACCGCCGCAATTGTCTTGCCCGTGGTTATAGTCGCGCTTGCCCTTGATTCGCCGTTGCCGTACAAGACCTGACTTCCTGTAACGTTGTTGTAAGTACACATTAAGTAATACCAAGACCCCGTCGACGCCGTCCAGCTTCTTTTTTGGCTTGACCCACCAATATTTATGTCAAAAGTAATGGCGTTATTAGCTTCGCCCTTTATGTGGCAAACGCCGTCTGCCCAAGCGGAAGCCCCGCGGGACAACAATCCCTGATAGTTGGCCAGCGAATCAGGATAGAACAAACATTCCCTAGTTATTTTTACCGAAGCGGGTATATTAACAACAATCCAATCGCCCGTTCCGTCCAAGTCCTGCGCGTCCCCAACCACACCCGCCCTTGCAACGTCAGGAAGGTTGCCTGCAAAAGTACCGTCCCTGCTATTTGACGTCGAATCCTTTAATGTGCCGCTTGCTTGGTTGGCGTGAAACACGGCCAAGAAATTGGAATCCCAAACACTGTTTGATGGTGCGTCGTCGGGATCGTTGCCAATGTAAGTGGTATTGTCCGCCTGGGAAGAATCATAATAAAAATACAGGTCGGTGTCGGTGTCTGCGTCAACAACCCAATCCGACTTTGATACCCATAAAAGGGCAACTTCGTTCACGCTGTCCCACTTTTCAATTTCCGCGTATATCTGCGTTTCGCCGTCAGCTTTGGTTATTGCGATCTTCAGGCTGTTAGCCCCCACTTCGTCAAATATTGAACTGACGTCCGCGTTTCCAGTACCGACGGAAGTACCCAACTTCAACAAAGCAGCAAAGTGTGTAAGATCCGCGTCAATAAGGGAAGCGGGTATCGTTACTTTTCTTCTTTTTGCCCAGCCAGTAAGCCAAGCCATTACGCTACCCCCTGATAAATTCTTAATGCCACAATATAGTTGGCGTCGTAGTAATTAGACAAATCGGCGCTTTGTGTTCCTGACAAAGTAAGGTCGGTGTTTGCACCCGTGGAATTATCGCTGTCCAGCGTTTCCCATTCTTCCGTATCCCTGTTATATATCTGCAAATAAACCGTTGAAGAACTTGGGGCAAGGGTACTTCGGGAAACAACCGAAACAATTATTGCGTCTGTGTTGTTTTCGTTGGTGTTGAACTTTTCGAATTGGTGAACCATATACCCCGTCGCTACAGTCACAACACCCACATAATCGGTATCGTCGGTTCCAACGTCTGTATAATCCTGCGCCGCATATTGCGTTGATAGTGGGTTGTCATTTGTGGGCAGGCTTGCGTTGTATTCCCTTGTGTACACGTCACCCACGACACCCGTAACCTTTGCAGATCGGGCGTTGTTAGCTGTGGATTTTCCAACAACCTTTGCGGAACGGGCATTGTTGGTGGTCGCCTTTCCTGCGGTCTTTGCGCCCCTTGAACTGTTTACTTCTGTGCCACCACCACCAGCTGTATAGGTGGCGTAGATGTCGTACTTGTGTGAGGCTGTGGAAGGATTATACGGGTCGCTGAAAGTGTAAGAGGTGGCTCTAGCTTCCTGACCGCCCTGACCCGCAGCACCAGTAGCGTAAAATAGGCGGACATTCGTCCCCCAACCCACATAGGTGGAATCACCCAAAGCCACTATCCAATATGTTCCTGCAGGAAGGTACAGTGCGGAAGCGAAGTTTCTAGTTACCCATTGCCCAGCTGGGAAAGTTATGTCCGCTGTATCACCAGACTGTGTAGCCCCCTTGTAGACCTTGTCACTGTCGTATATGCCGAACTTACACGTGGCGTCCATACCTAGATTGGAAACCCCAATGAAAGCAGTTATGCTGGTAAGGCTTCCATTTTCCGATAAAGAAAAGGAAGACCCTGTAATATAGTTATTATAAACACCGCCGCCAGAAACGACGGCTATGTAGCCATACCCAGTAGTGGAAGCCGTAGTGTATCCAAATGTGGGGTCAACAATAACAGGGTACGCCGCCTTGTCTAACCATTTATTATCTATGGTTACAGTCAAAAGCCCGCTCACCGTGTCAACATTTAGTTCCCCCCAAATCCCATTTCCCTTGGCGTCGATTACTTTAGGTCTGTAAATGTGAAACGCCTTGCCTACCTTATATTCCATTCCTGCTGAATCGTTTAACCCGCCCCTTGTTTTGTGATACACGGCGTAGGAACCAACCACATTTTCGGGTCTAAAATCTCCCCTATCAATTTCTTCCTGTGTCAGCGGTGGTTGGTAGAAAAAGTTAAGGTCTTTGGTTTGGATAGTAAATTCAATAACATTAGTTTCGGGGCGTTCCTTTAATACAACCTCTACCTCATATCCGCCTTCGGGGTTTTTCTCATCTACAGCCAAGTCATAGAAATGTACCTCTTTTGCGCCTTTAGACCAAATGATTTTATCCTTATCCGTTGTTACTGTTTCGGGTTCTAAACCGTCGTCTTTTAGTCTTATGGAAGTATTTACTTCATTATCCCAGCGCTGTATTTTTATTTGCGGGTAAAAGGTGTTTGGCTGTTTATCATCACCAACAACAACTTCCACCCTATCCTTGGGGCTGTCCTTAGCCACTATCTTGAAGGCGTTGTTTTCTAGCGTGTATTTAGCTTCTATTTCAGCGGATAGGGAAGTGGGTAATGTGGCCATTCTGTTTCCTTTTACGAAGGAAGCACCAACGCCCAGCTGTTTTTACCTTCTGATTCGTCCACCCACAACTGCAACTTGATACTTTCAAACGTGGCTTCGATCACTGCATATTGTTCAAACGCCGTCTGCCCCACCACATCTTTGGCAGCCTTTCGGAAGAAGTTCAAGGAAACGGGTTTTTCTGCTTCTGAAAAGGCGTGGAACTTGGGTGTTTTTCCCACGCTTGGAATATTGAATGTTTCCCCTTCGTCGGTGTATAGGGAAATGGAAGTGATGTTTAAGTTGTTTTCGGAAATATAGGCAAGCAACTTGTTCCAAGGGGAAAGTTCCCCCGCAACACGGACGAATTCGTTCTTACCTTCAAAAAAAGTTTCACCGTTTGAAAGTGAAACTTGCCATTTAACCTTATTTTGCAAAGTTTCCATTTTGGAACCTTCCTTTCAAAATCAAATATGAACAGTTCAATAAGACCTGCTTTTTATAGGTAGTCAGCAAGCAACACGCTTATTAAGAATAGGTCAGTTCAATTCTTAATGCAAAGGCTGTCTTTTCACCGACTGATTCGGGGCTTGCCGAAACTGCAATGTAATAATCGTGTGAAGTTGAAGCGGTGTCGTCCGTGATTGATACCGCGGCGGCACTTCCTTCAGCGTTTGTCCAGTTTGCGTCGCCTTTTTCAGCGGCGTAAAAAGTAACACCTGTGGGAACTGCGGTTGTAGTAGAACCGTCGTAAGCATAGAAAATACAACCCGTGGTTGTAACTGAAGCGTCGTCAGCGAAAGTGATTTTAAGTGTGCATTCTCCGTCCAAAATTGCGTCAAGGTCTTCGGTTCCGTCGCCCCAATCAGCTTGGGAATCGCCGCCCGTTCCGCCAGTTGCGGAAATGAATTTTACGTTGTTTGGGGTATTGCCGTCTGAATCATTTGCACCAACGCTTGATTCAACGTGTGTGGAATCATTGTAAGCACCAACTGTTATGGCGCTATCAAAAGTAGCGGCAGCAAACTGAATAATATCGGTTGCGTCTATTGTTGTTGGGGTTGTCCCCTGTAAAAGCCAAGTGAATGTTGCCATATGTAATAATATTTTACCACAAAATTCGGCCTGTCAATATATTAAATGGTAAAAGTAAATTCCTTTCCGACCAAATTATGTACTTCTGTCAAATAGGTCTTCGGTTTTAGATCTTCCATAATGTCCGCCTTAACGCGGGCTTTTAACTGCGCCGCCGTAATCGGGTCTGTCACGTCGTAAGTGTAGCTTTTTTCCCAAGTGTGGTTTTCGGGGTCACAAAATAGGATAGTCAAAGCGACTTTGTTTGAAGTGGGGTCTTCTTTTGCTGTCAGTAGTTTGGCGGTAATTACCATATCTATATTATACAAGTTTTTCAAGGAATTCACGCAATTGAATTTCTTCCACGTCGAAGTTCACCACCTGTTTGAACTTGTCGTACATTGCAAAGGACATCTTTTCGTGAACGTCATCTTCGTTGGCAGCTTCAATGCGGTCTTTTATCTGCTGCGGGTTAAGCCCGTCAATGATAACGGACGTTTCGTCGTTAATTAAGGGTTCGGCAAGTTTGCCAATGTAATATTGCTTTTTGACAATTAAGGGACGCCCACAAGCTGCGGCGTTGTGAATAATATGTCCGTACCCGTCACCAGCATTTTTTGTGTGCCAAATAAAGCGGGAAGAATTGATCGCCTTGGCCAAACCATCTGAACCGTGTGCCGCCCCGTCTCGACACTGACCACCAAGTGCGTAAAAGTCCCAATTCGGCAACGCCCGTTCAACTTTCAAGAATAGCTGCCAGTCGTCCTTGAAGTGTTCTGCACTATCAAAACAATTCACGAAGGAAGAAATGCGACGTCGGTCGTCAAGTCTTTGGGGCTTAAATAAGTTCAGGTCAAATTCTTGGTGGTATGAAATAAAGTTGATGTTTTCGGGAACGTTGTTGATAATTGCGGAAGCCATTATGTTTGGGGCAAGCCCCGCGTCTACCGTCCAGCTGTTGCCAATTTGAAATATCAGTTTTGGACGGTTTGGGTGAAGTGCGCAAAGTCTCTTGAAAGGTTCAACGTGTTGGGGAATGGACGCAATCACAATATCAATGTCCAGTTCCATAAACTTGTCGAAGGTAATCGCCTTGTTGTAGTACCCGCTGTCAATGTCTTGGCAGTAGTACACACCTTCCTGAATATCTTTGATTTGATTTAATGGCGGGGTTCCGTCGACGGGTCTGTACCCTTGGTCGGCGGTTAGAAACTGCAGCTGCGTTGCGGGGTGATCGTACACTTTCCAGTACCCCCTTTCAGCCCATTCCATACCAATTGGACGATAAACAAAACCCCCAAGTCTTTTTTCAAAAAGTAGAATGAAACTGTAAAGCAAACTTGCGTGGTGAAAATCGCAAAATACTTTCAAGTTATTTTTCATATTTTTATTATACCTTTTTATGTAATGGGGCAGTCCCCCACCCCACCCACTATTACACATAATTTCCGTTTTTTGTTGTCAAATCAACGTCAATATTTCCCGCGCGGGAATCGAAACGTCGCTTTTTGTGTCCCAATTCCTTTTAATGTTGTCACTTCAACAAATAACCACTTCCCCGCTAGAATAACGCCCCGTTCTTCGGTAGGGGACACCACTTATTTGTTGTCAAATCAACATTCCATTTCGGGCGCCAGCGTTTTAAGGTATTCGCGGACAATTACCACAAAGTGCTGGTCAAGATCCACCGAAACGTCCAAACACTTGCATAAATAGTCTGCGAATTCCCTTTCGTGATAATTGGGCTGCAGTCCTTGGGACATCAAATTGAAGTTTTGGGACAACCCGTTGTAATGAATCCAGTCTTCTTCGCCCCAATATCCGTGGGTTACATTCAGACGTTCAATGTCCGACTGAAACCTTCCGAAATGGTCATACCCTTCTGCGGGTCTTGCTGAAAAGTCCTTGTGGGTATTTTCCAACACGTCTTTATGAACGACCAAGCAACACGGGTGCAGTCGGTCGGCGACCATAACCCCGCCCCAAAGTGAAGTTTTGGTAATTTCGTCAAGCCTTTGCCAAAAGTTATTTTGTGGGAAAAAGTCTTGTTCCGTGAACCACACCCAATCCGACTTGCTATGCTTCAGCCCGAAGTTCACACAATTGTTTCGCCAGTCTTCTGCGGCGGGTCGTGTGGGTTCGTCAAGGAAAATGCAGCCGTCTGCCGCCATTGCTTTTTTCACAAATTCCTTGTAACTGTGTCCTTGGTTGGTTTCCATAAAAACAATGATTACATCTTCAAAACGGTGGCGGTTCGCGCGAACGAATTCACGCCAAAGTGGGTAATCGCAATTGTTCGGCCAAGTGACTATTACATCAAAGCTGGTCATAGTAACCTTTCATAATTTTTTTGAATATTGTTTGGCGGGTTGTGATTGTCTTCCTGCTTAATGCGTATTGTGCAATTACCCGTTCAACCGCCGCACCGTACGCTGCTCTGAATTCGGGCAGGGTGTTCGGGGCTTCTTCATAGAAGGTCAGCCACCAAGCAACCCGTCTTTGCCATTCCTGCTTTTCTTGTGGTGTGTTGCAGTGTGGTGGAAGTTTAGTTTCACCCGTGGGGTCTGCTGTAAACCTTCGGGATAGTGAACGGCCTTGATCGTCCATCAAGACGCCCGAAACCCCGCTTGATAGGCTGCCAACGTGAAACCACGGACACTTACCATCAAAAATATATCTTTGGGCGTGGTAATCGTCCACGTCAGTGACGTAGGAATGAAACTGCGGAATAATCAAAATGCGGTGTGATGGTATCTTTGCCCGAAGCTGCAAGCTGGTATTGACCAGCGTGTCGCCCACAACGTCAACGTCGAAGGAAGTTTGAAGCGGTTCAATATAGGTTCCCGCCTTCCAGCACTTCGAATCGAAGTTGCGGTCGGTTTCAATTAAGGTCTGCTTTGGCGCAAACAGGAAGTTCGGCCAAAAGTTGCACCCGTTGTCGCCCGCGCCCGTGTCAGTATCGCCCCAAAGTTCGGCGCCACGCTTCAGTATTTCGAAGCTGCAACTGCCCCTTGGGCTGGCCACAAGGTTGTATCTTCCCGATTCCAACATACGAAAACATTCGCTTATTACCCCGTGCCTTAAAATGAAGGCGTCGTCTTCAATCAGCATTACAAGGTCTTCCATAACAAAGTTTAGGGCGTCGTTGATCGCCGCGCCGTGTGGTACTTGTTGCGGGTTGTACAGGAAGGCAACCTTTTCGTCTTTCGTTACTTCTTGAATGAAGTCAATCACCGACTTTTCAATCGGGGAATTGCAGTAAATATACAACCTGTCTACTTCGTCGTGCCAAATGTTTTTGAAGCCCTTAATCCAAAAGTTAATCAAAAATGGGTCTGCGGGGAAGGGAAGTATTGCAGCGCGTGTCATTTCGCCCACTATTCCGTTGGCCATTTGTAATCCCCCCCGTGAACCTTATAAAAACCAGTCAGCCCGCGCGGGTTTGCGAAATGGAAGGGTCGCAAGTAACCTTCAGAAACCAGCTGTTGTATCCCATTTGGAATTTTACCGTAAGGCCAAGCGAACCCGTGTTCTTCATTTGGGATTTGGTGCATATGTCTGTGCAAGTCGTGAATGAAAATAAACCCACCTTCCTTAACGAAGGGGAAATACTTCAAAAGTTCAAAAAAGCGGGTTTGCGGTTCAGTATCAAGAAAAACGACGTCATACAATGCGTCAGGAACGTATTTTGTGGCGTCACCCGATACCAAGGTCACGAAATCATTCAGCTTTTGGGCGTCAATACGGGCTTTCGCGGCTTCCTGTATTTCAGGCAGGAATTCCAAGGTTGTAAGGTGTCCAAACCCATTATCTTTTAATCCGTGTCCAAGGTAGCTGGCGCCAACCCCAAAATGTGTACCAGTTTCCAAAACATTCGTGGGTTTAAGTAATCGGATCAACCCATATAGAAATTCCCCAACCTCACATTCCACACCGCCGTCATTAAACGCCGAAAACTGCGAATCGGTATTTGACCATTCGCCCTCATTGTGAATTTTTAAGTCGGGGTCAAGGCCGACCATCTTTTCTGTGATGTTCATTTTTCCAAGTATTCCTTCCATAAACTTTTTACTTTTTCTTTTCCAAACAATTCGATTGCCTTCTGTCTTCCTGCAAGCCCCATTTTCTTTGCCACCTTTGGGTTGTCCAGCAGGAACCGAATCGCCGCCTGCAGTTCTTCTATGCTGTCGCTGCAAAACCCGTTCACGCTGTTTGTGATAAAGTCAGGCACTTCGTAGGTGTCGCCCGCAATGTTTAAGGAATTGGCGTACTTTGCCCCAAGGGCTACAACGGGTATTCCAGTCATAAACGCCTCCATAAAGTTTAGCGTGTAGCTTGCTGGCTGTGTGCCGCCGTAGAAGTACACCCGATTGTCCCTGTAAGCCCGACGCATTTCGTCGTAAGTCAGAAACCCACCAAACAGTTTTCCAAGGTTTTCGTTATCCCGCCCAAATATTCTTGCGTCATCTGCGAACGGCGCAAGCACCCGCATTACTGCGTCATAGCAACAATATTCGGCACGCTGCTTGATGTTTTGGGAAAAGGTAATCACCCTTTTTTGTGCGCCCGTGTAGTCGGAAAATTCGTCTTGGTCTTTATAAAAGCGAATCATTGCGTCCCCACCGACATAGTTTTCAATGCGTTCTTCCCTTGGGCTGTATCTGATTATTTCCAGCCCCCCGTCGCGGTACACTTTCATTTTCTTTTCAAGGGCTGGCGTAGACTGCCCGATTGTTCGCCATATAACCCTTTTGTGCTTCATTTTGTGCCAGTTGCGTTCAATCCATTCGGGGACGTGCATTACAACGATCACATCAAACTTATTTATAAAATCCCGCGGCAAGTCGTCCTTCAGTGGTGCGGCTGCCAGCAGATCTTGGTCAACCTTGTGTGTAAGTGCGGGGCGTATAGAATCAACGGGGTTTTCGGGAATAAGGTATGAACCAAGGGAAAAATAATCGTACCCAAGTTCTTCAAACAGTTTTAATTCGTCGTATTCCAAAATACTGTGGCAGCTTAAATACAATATTTTCATTGTGCTTTCCTTTGTGGAACTGGATACAATATTGTCGCTTCAATATCATTTAAGCGGTCGCGCATTTTCTTGCCCACGGTCTGCAAACTGAACTGTTCCCGTACAAGTTTTCCACCATTTATCCCCAATTCTTTTGCCTTCTTTTTGTTCTTGAAGACGTAGCGCATATTTGCCTGAAGTTCCGCCACATCAACGTCAGCCCAATGCTGGTCAGGCGTGTACCACTGCTGGTTGCGGGAATTATCCACACGAATCATTTTGAAATCGTTTAGCAGCAAGGCATTTTTCTTGTGTGTTAGGTATTCGTGAATTCCGCCGACGTTTGTTGAAATAATGGGGTTTTCCATAATCATTGCTTCCATTTGGGGTATTCCCCAACCTTCCCCACGGTGTGCTGACACAAAGCAATCAAACGACTTGTGGAAGCGGTATATTTGGTGTCTGTCCATAAGGTTGGTGTACAGGAAAATTGGGGCGTAGTTTTTAAGCCCAAGGCGCACTTTTAATTGTTTAATGTCCCGTTCAATTTCCTTCATTTTTTCGGGTCGGAAATTATCAACATAGGTTTTGATTGTCAGGGACACGTTCTTCGTGTCTTCAAATTCACGCCAGTATGCTTCCAAAAGGGCGTGTGGGTTCTTGCGGTAAGTCCATTCAAATATGGAATAGAACTTGAAATCGTCTTTGTTGGCTGTAATGTAGGGCTGAACCGAATCGGGATCGAGGGACGCGTCGATCGCTTCAGGCACTATGTAAATGGGCTTCGTGACGCCAGCGTTTCTTATGGCCTGTGCGTTGTATTCTGAACCCGTCCACACTTCGTCCAAAAGCTGCACCCTGTTGGCAAAGTCCAGCGGAAGTTTATCGGTTTCCCAAAAGACCCTTCCAATATGGAACTTTCCCGCTTCCATATACTGTTCATATACGTTTGGGGTAATGTGAAGCATAACAAAGGGGTATGCAATTGGTTTGTTTTCAAGTTCCAAACACAACTGACCCAATGCCCCAAAGTCTGAATGTTCGGGCGTGTACACTGGAATTTTCAAGGTAACATTTACGCCTGCCGATACCAATGCGCCAACGTCGTGACGGGCTGCTTCCCCGTACCCCGAATAGTCTTTGCAAGCACCGACATATTTCAGTTTCATATACGAATGTAATTTTCCTTTCGTGTGACATAGGGCTTTCCGCAAGCCTGACACACACCTTTCAACCCTTCCTTGGGTTCGGAACCAAAAAACGCGGTATTGGTACAAGCGTCACAAAAGTATCTGTACTTCACGGGCTTGTCTTCTTCTTCCATCTGTTCCTGAAGTTCTTCTTCGCCGAATTTAACTTCTTCTTTTTTGTTTGCCATTTGATTTTCACTTCCTTTCATAACTGCCTTAAATTAAGTACGTTACGAAGCGGGCGTTCCACAACGCGCTGGCCACCAACGTCGTCGAAAATACCCTTCAATTGCTGTGCGGTCTTCTTGAAAGTCCAGTTCTTGACGTATTCGGACGCCAGCCTGCCTATTTCAAGCGCTTCTTCTTGGTGTTCGTAAACATAGCGCATTTGTCTGCGTAAGTCTGCAATATCACACACAACCATTTTACCAACATTTTCGTTTTTATACCTTGCATATAAGGCGGGGCAGGTATCCCCAACCTTTACTTCGTACATATAATCGGAATCAAAGTATTCTGTGATCCCGTGGGCATTTGGCACGATTGTGGGAAGCCCCGTGGCCATTGCTTCAAGTGGGGTCTGCCCAAACCCTTCGCCGCGGGACGGAAATACAAACGCGTCGGCTTCGTGGCAAAGTTCTGCCAGCTTTTCTTCGGGAATGGAACCGTAAATTGGTTTGATGTTCGGATACATTGAAGGAACCAGCGGAAAGCCCGCGGGGCAGCTGGCAAGGGTTGTTTTTAAGATCAACTTGACTGGTTCGTCGGGTGCAAATTCTTCTGTGAAGGCCTTGAACAGTTCCAAAAACCCCTTTCGGGCATTGAAGGCGTTGTAATGAAGGAAAGTGAAGTCTTTGCGTTCCTTGCGCTTCGTAGTGCGTTCCTTGTACTTGAAAATGTTGTCATCATACCCAAGGGGAACAACGGTCGTTGTAACACCCGCCTTGGCGAACACTTCCTGACACCACTTGGACGGAACCAGCACTTTGTCGGCCGTGTCCAAAAAGTCCTTCCAGTCGTCGGGCAGCTTGTCCGATTCGAACATTGTATAAATTATACGGTAGGGGTTTTCCATCTTAATAATGGAATACGGGGCGTGAAATAAGAAGCCGATTTTCTGATTTTTGAAACCAAGCGAAATGTCCGTCCCCATTGCTTTCAATTCCTTCATTATCTTGGCGCTGGCTATGCCGTATCCGTCTGCGCCGCCTTGGGAAACCGTGGCCAAATAAACGGAATTGTCGTAAGTCGCGGCGTTCTTCATATTCTGAAGCATTTCAACCTTTGACTTTTGTTCGGTTTCAACTTCTTGGTCTGTGGGGATCGTAAAGCCTTCGTTAAGAAATCGGTTGTAGTCTTCCTGTGTTGCCATAGAAACCAACCGACCGCCCTTATTCTTTAAGTAGAACATACATATATTTTACAATAACTTAACATTCGTTTCAATACACAAAACCACAACAAGGACACTTTTTACAGTGTCCCTGTGTGCTTCCAATCAGGGCAGCGGGTAAAATTAGAAGGATTCCAATTCTACTATGCGCCTTTCGTCTAGCAAGGCAACACCGAATAGAACATCAAGTGTTATCTGCATTGCCAGTTTGTTGGCGTCGTAGCTTGAAACCACGCGAAGACCCATATTGGTGTCAGGATCCTGTACCACGGTCGAAACTGCGCCATACCCTGCTGGAACTGCTGGTAATGGTCTTGCGGCCATTATCAAAGCGTTCTTGGTGTAAACCATATTGTGATAAGCAACTGGTGAACCGCTGGTCTGAACCATCTGTGATTCGAATACATCAATTCCGCCGATCCTTCCAAGCGCCCCTTCTGCAATTATTCCTGATTTTCCATAGGCGTCTGCTCTTGTGAAGCGGTCTATCTGCAAAAGTTCAGTAATCACGGTTGGGTGTAGGTAAGCAAATTTTCTTTCGTTCAAAGGTACTTTGTTCAAGGCCATTCTTTCCCTTACGGTTAAGAAGGAACTTTCCTTTGTTGTGGCCGAAGTCGTATCAAAGGTCACGGAAGAAGTAATGCTTGGGTGCAGTGCGGCCAGTACGGTTTCGATTTTTTCAGCCAAAGCGATTGCGGCGTCTTCAGCATACCCGTTTAAGGTATCCTGATTTTCCAGTACCTTTGTTACATCATCAATTTGAAGTGTAACTTCCCAATGCTGGTCAAGGGTGACGGCCACGTCGGTGGCTGTGGGTGCTTGAATGGTAACGTCTGAACCAGCTACTTTCGCGTTCGCTGTTACAGTTCCCCTTTTAGGTATTCTTATCGTTTCCCCAAAAGAAGCGGGTGTCCATTCAAAGTCCCTAGAAACGGTCTTTGCCAAGTTCATATACCCTGCAAATGCGCCAAGTGCTTTTTGCGCAACAATTGTAGGAATGAACACTGCGTTTGTCGTGTTATTAAATTGTGTCATTATTTATTCACCACCCTTCAAAATGTAACTTAATTACATTTTTCAAAAAGAAGTGAATGTTTGTGCGTTCAGAATTTATTGACCACGCAAGTCGTCTTCAATCAATCCCGCTTTCAGGGCAACCATAATTTCCTTTTCGTGTTCCCTGTAGAACTTAGGATCCTGAAGCTGACTGTGCTTAAACCTTGGGATTTGCCCTTGGTTTGGGTCGGCTGGATTTGAACCTTCACCTATGTTTGGAACCTTAACCCCTTGGGTCAAGTATGGCTTGGCTTCAACCAATGCTTTCACTGCTTCCGCGACACCTTCGATTCCGTCGTCTGTAACCTTGATTCCTTTTCGGTCGATCAACGAAATGGCTGCGTCGGGGTCAATTACGCCAAGTTTGTTCGCTTCGGTGATGATACGATTGTCGACCATTGCCTTTTCATATCGGCCTTTGTAGGTTGCAGCTTCTTCGCCGCGCTTGTTGGCCAGTTCTTCGAACTTCTTCTGTTCCTTCAACTTTTCTTCTTCGGCCTTACCTTGGTTTTCTTCGTATTCGTCAGCCTTCTTCGCACGTTCATTCAACTTCTGAAACCTTTCGTGCTTAAAAGCGACTTCCCAAAAGCGCCCGTCTTTTGAAAGTTCCGCCAGCTGTGCGTCCGTTAATTTAGACGCGTCGAAAGTCTGCGTTCCTTGCGTTCCGCTGTTTGGTGTCGGTTGCGAACCGTCCGCTTGGTTGGGGCTAACTTGTGGCGTATCCCCGCCGCCGTTTTTTGTTGGTTCTGCCATTTTATTTCCTTTCAGTTTTAACGTGGTCTGACCACGAAGAAAACTGGCAAATTATTACTGTACATTCACATTATCCGTTATACTTTTTCGCTTGTCAATCAACATTCTTTGTGGGCTTCCATATAAAGTCGCTATATTCCGCGTCTTCGTCATTCATATCAATTTCGCCCATTACTATGTCCACGGGTTTTGCAATGTTGACGTACACTATTTTTTGCTTCTGCTTCTTCTTTTTTTTCACCTTATACCCCCTTAATTAAATTACTGATAACCTCAAACACGTTTGGTGCGGCGTCTTTTAAGCCGTCGGGGTCGTTTTGAAACCACGACACCGATTCTGCAAACACTTCTTCTTCGCTGTAAATATATTTTATGTACTTTTCACCCAGCCCGTACCGCTTTTGTATCACCCTTCCCTTGCCGTCGTCATATGGATCGCCTATCGGAAACACCTTTCCCATTAAAAAGTCTTCCTTGTCCTGCGCTGAAAATGTGTCCCAAATTCCCCGCGCTTCCTTGTCGTGTGTGTGTTCTGCACCGTGAAGCAGTCGTCTGCGCCCAATAACCGATCGTTCCGAAATAGACACTTTGTCGCCAGTTATCTTTTCAATGGTTGCGCGGCTTCTAACGGCGGCCTTCCATTCGGACGACGCTTCCCTGAATAGCTGGTACTGCGCCTTTTCGTTACCGACAACATCATCAACAAAATGGCCAAATTCGTGATTCCACACCCACTTAAAAACGCTTTCCTGTTGGTCTTCGTCCCACTTCGAAAGCAGGTCTTCATTAACATTTATTGTTCGCTTGCTGCCAACGGCTTCGTACGCACCGCGCGTAGTCTTGCCCAAGACCTTCGGCTGGAAATTAAGTTCGTATTTGTCTGCCAGCTTCTTTTGCCATTCGTCAAGCTGTGCGGTGAACTTACCAAACTTCACTTCGGTGGGGCTTGCCCCGCCAGCCATCTTCGCCATATCAACGGCAGTCGACTGTGGAACCACATATGTCTTGGTTGTGTCATCATAGGCGTTTGTCAGCCCCGCCAGTTCGGGAATCAGGGTGTTTATGGCGTGCTTGCAGTTAGGGTGAAAAAGGCCTTCGGATTCTGCCTTTTCAAGCGACGGGTATCCGCGTGTTTCGCCGCCGATCGAAAGTATCTTACCTTCCCACGGGGCGCAAAGATCGCAATTTGTAAAGTGGTGCGAAACCTGAACCAAGTCATAGCCGTTTTCTGCGACCCTGTTTATAAGACCCCTGTTGCGGGCTTCCACGGCCTTGGTACGAAGTAGCATTTCCGAATATCTGTCCAACGTCCACCTGTGGCCGCCTTTATCAACCAAGGCTTCAAGCCCCTGTTCCTTCAATAAGCCTTTAATCATATCCTTGGTGGTTTTAAGTGCGTCACCGCCGACCATTCCCTTTGCCATCTGCTGTGTAATAAGTTCGCGTGTTGCTTTGCCCAAAAGGTTGTTGGCTGAACGGGAAATGCCGCTTAATGATTCCCCAAAGGCCTTTGCCGTGTCATCAATCAGGGCTTCTATAGCTTCAATGTGAACGCGATTAAACCCGTATGCGGTTTCAATGGGCGCCCCCTGTTTGCGCAACTGTTTTATAGCGTCGTCAGCCCCGCGCTTGTAATACTGCGGAAGTTCTTCGCGAATAAAAGCGTCAATATCCACACCAAGTTCCGTCAGGCGCTTGTCTACCTGTGCAAGAATGACTTGCCTGTTATAGACACCAAAGTCAGTGGCGTCTTCAATTTCTGCCACAATTTCCTTGTACGCACTTTGAAGGGTCTTTGTAAGTTTTAGGATTTTATCTTCGTTGACTTCAACATCTGTTGGATACATTTAACCACCTATTCTTCAACTTTTTTACCAACGGGCATATTATTGTCTGCTGGTGTTGAAGCGGGGTCTTTTTTGAACGGATTTGCCGTATTCATTTGGGGCATTGCAATCGCCTTTTCGTCTTTTATTTCCTTGGCTTTGGATTTGGCCGTTTCTTCGTCGTATCCATACACCCGCATTATGGCGTCGGCCTTGGAAGTAATGCCCGCGTCAACTGCAGCAACTTCGTGTTCGATTTGTTCGGCAATATCAATTGGCAGACCATCTGCCCATTCAATGTCGGGATACACGGGTTCGCCTTTTAGCTTAACCCCGTCAACTTCCACGCCCCAAGCCTTCGCCAGCTTTTGTGCGGTATAGATAACTTCACGGATCGCATAATCATAATATAGTTTTTTTCGCGACACCTTTGCAATGGTTCGTAGTAATTTCAATTTCAAAGCACGACCCGATTCTGCCTGCCCCTGACCCATACCAAGTATGTCGGGCGAAGTTTCGGAAATCATAAAAAACATTTCAACCAGCTTTTCAATTTCTTTGAAGGCATTTTCCAGCGAAGCGTTCCACACAATGTATTCGGGCTTGCCCTCTTGGCCGACACCTGCGGGTATTTCCACCATTCCAAGTTTGGCTTTTTTGACCTGACCCTTTTCGTCCAGTATCCCTTCGGGGACGGCCAGTATTGGGTCGCTGTGCTTATCCAATATATTGTCGGTCAGCGTAAGTCTGTTATTGATTGCATAGAAAAGCGAATCAAGATCGAAGTAATCGGAAATGCCCCAATAGCGCCTTCCTGTCTTCCAATTGGGGACGTGTATTAAAAGCGATTCTTCAACCTTGGTTTCAACCACTGGCAAAAGCGTGGGGATATTAAGAACTTCAAGCCCGACTTCTTCTTTGATCTTCCCGTCTTCCATTTTGTACACCTTGTTTTCAATACGCCCCGAATAGTGAATTTCTTTTCGTAGGTATGAAATATCCCCGCGCTTAAACGTCCACGACAATTCCTTTTTTTCAGGATCCTGTCGGACATTGAACTGGTCGACTTCGGGGAAGTATATCGTTGGGCTTATGTCTTCAATAATGACTGTGGGCTTATCCTTGGGGTTTGAAGGGTATCTTTTCCCAACCCTTACCTTAAACAGTGCGTCACCCATATAAGAATTTGAAAGTGCGGATTCGTAAAGCTGCACGTCAAGTTTGTTTGTATAAAAAAGTGCGTCAATAAAGTCTTGGTCGCCGCCTTCCACGGAAACGGTAATGGGTTCTGAAAAAAGCATATCGGCGCAAACCTTGGAAACAAGACCAGCAAAGTTCGTCTTCACATAACGAAGGCGGTTGTAAACTTCACCATAGGCGGCATTGTCAATCCTTATACGAAAGGCTTCGAAATGCTGCCCCATAAACAACTTTTCATAGTAGGCGTAGTCTTCAAGCCTTCTTTTTTCGTTTTCATAGGGGAACGCAAGTGGTGACACTTCTTTTGTAACGTCGCGGTTTTTTTCCATTTCTTCTGCGGTGGGCGAAACTGGTGGTTCCTGCTGATAAGTTTGTTTTGCCATATGTTAATATTTTATCACAATAACGGGCTTACAATTAACACTTAAAAGACATTTGCTTTGGCTGCGTACGCCTTTGCACGCGGCGGCTGATACTTGCGCATTTGCATTGCAATCATTCCCGCAATCAGGGCGTCGTCGTGCTTACCGTCCGAATGTTCCCGTTTGCCGCTGTCCTTTTTGACAAAGGTCTTCATTTCGCCAAGTGTTATGCCCGAATTGATTATTAAATAACCTTCTTCGAACAATTTTATAAAATCGTCAACCATAGGATCGCGGGTCTTGGTGTTTGTGTTCCAGCCCAGCTTCTTGGTTCTGCGTTGTGTTTTTTCGTCAATCACAACTTCGCTGTAATAATTATCGTATATTTTGACCAAAAATAAAACGAAGGAAAGCATATTGTTTTCCACACCCACAAATGCCGCGTTGTAATATTCCGCCATTTGCTTGGCTACTTCCGCACCTTCGTCGGGTCTGACCTTGCCGTAATATTGTGCTACCTGTTCCACTTTTTCCAGCGTGTCGGGCGATCGTGTCCATATATCAATGCAGGAAAAGTCCGAACCTTCCCCGTCTGACGGGTCAACACCAACCACATATTCCTTGCCAGCTTCGGGAAGTTTCCATATCTGAACGCCCCGCTGCCATAGTGCGTTGAAACCTTCTTTGTAAGCCCCGTCGGGTACTTCCATTTTGTGAAGCGGTCTTTTGACAACCACCTGATTCAAGCGTTCCGCGTCAAACACATTTCCAAGTCCCGACTGAAATGCTTCCAGCTTGTTTGCGGGGTATTCCTGCTTGAATAGCTGCAGTCCCGAAAGCCCCACACCAACCTGACTGGTACGCAATTCGTTTATCTTCCAACGTCGCCACAAAAGCTGTCCATCTGATAAGTTATACTTCGCACGTTCTTCCAATTCGTCCCCATACCTGATACGGTCTTCACCCGATATTTCAGGCAACATTCCTTCAAGGGTATATTCGGGGTTTTCCCACCAAGCATAAAAATAGGCCTTATAATCCTGTTCCGTGTGATCTGTTATAGCGTCGGCAACCATATAATCGTCATAGAATTCATTGAAGCCGTTTGCTGTGGTTTCTTCGGATATTCGCCCCGTTATTGGTACGGTCTGCTTCGAACCCGATTTTAATTCCTGTTGGTCTTTGTTGAAGGCAATTTCCGTGATATGAAGGTTTTGCACGGTTCCCGACCTTAACTTCAATGCCACATATATTTGTGAATCAAGAATCGCCCCGTCAAAACGGTGTGTGAAAGCATAAGCCCGCACGGTATCTGTTTTGGTTCGGGGTTTAAGTTCGTCGGGAAGGTTGGCATAAGCCCTTTTGACTATTTCGAATATTTTGTCCGCTGCTTCACGTTCGTGGGCAATAATGGCGCAAGTCGTACCCGACACCCACAAGGCTTCGTCCAATAAGTCTATGCAGTAAAGCGTGGTGAAACCAAATTGCCTTGCTTTTAGTATGCGGTTTCGTCTATGTCCGCCCCGTTCAGCAATGTGTTTTAGTTGTATGTAATTGGGCTTGAAGGTAACAAGGTTTCCCGCCTTATCCTTGATCTTGTACAGGTGGTTCAGGCGCCACCACTTGTCCTTCAGCCTTTCGTCCAAGTTCGTCATATTTTGTATCCAGCTTGTCCAATATACCCCCCACGCTTCCCGTAAGTTCTACGGTCTGAACGTCATCAACACCCAACAACTTCGCCTTTTCCCGCCACATTCGCCAGTCAGCCGCACCCGATTCTTCCATATTTTCAATTGTTTCCTGAAGCGCCTTAATTAGAATTTCCCTTGCCCTTGGGTGCTTTCGCCAACGAAGTATTGTTTCCCTGTCCACACCAAGAACTGTGGCTACAATCGACCAGTTATTAACGGGCGAAGACTGCAGTATTTCAAGGAACTTTTCAAATTCCATCTGCTTGTATGGGTCAAGTTCCAAAACTTCGTTTTCTGCGGGATTTGTCGGATTTTCCATAAGACAATTATACGACAAAAGCCCGAAAAGAAAAACCCTTCAAGTCTTTTGGTGTTACCCAATTAACCTGAAGGGTTTCACAACTACCCCGAAACAATTCGCCCCGAATTGCCACGGTTGTTGTTGTCGGGGTACGGGTGCGCACGAATGAAACGTAGGGTGTTCTTCCGTGCCGTGCGTTGAAACTGCCAATCCCACTTGGTTTGCCAATAGGGTTCGCCGCAAGCGTTCTGCTTCCTGCGTTCCGACATCATTTCTTCGTAAGCCCGTCTGTTTCCCCTTCGGTACTTCAGGCACGCTTGGAATGTGTCGGGGTGTACACCGTTTCGTCCGACGTGGTGTTCTGCGCAAAGCAAAATGCCGTTCATACTTCCATTAAGTTGGAAGTTTGGTGGCAAATGCCTTCCAGCCCAGCCCCGTGCAACTATGTGGTGTACCTGCAGTTTTGTTGTGTTCCTGCATTGAACCCACTTGCTACCATTGAACCAACGGAATTGACACCTGTGGCCGTCACGTTCGTGGAACCAGTCGCGCTGCCCCTTCGTGAACCCGACGATCCCGTCGTTTTCCCCCATTTTTCACCGCCTTGGTTTTCAGTTCTTCGTCAATAGCGTCTTCGACGGCAGCAAAAAGGTCTTCTTCTAGGTCGTGGATCGGGCTATCAACGTGCAATCCTTCGTCGCGCAAACGGTAAAGTTCCGAAAGCCCCCGTATCTTTGCACCCGCTTCTTCCCTTGCTGACATTTTTCACCTTCCCTCTTTGGAATAAAAAAAAGACGCTTATTAAACGTCCTTTGGCTACTTATTGCGCTTCGTCGCGCGTTGTCTGCATAAGTATATTATGCACTTTTTGTGGGAATGTTACCAGTACAAAATGCCTATTTTCTTTTTGTAAACGTTTCCTTTATCCACCACCAAACTTCCTTGTACCATTTATTGTATATTCTGTGTGACTTTGGAAAATCAAAAACAATTGTGAACGCGTCCTTGCTTGGTTCCAACTTTGGGACGTCCCCTTCCCACTTCATTGGTTCTAGTTCCATCTTAGCTTTTTTCCAATGTACGGTTCCGTGTTTATTTTTCATATTCGTATAAGATCCCCGCGTCAATCATCTGCATAATTCTTACAAGCTGATAGTTTTGTATAAACGCCGCTGGTATGGAATGTCCCAAGCGCCTATCATAAACACTTCTTCGGGCTTTCGCCAATTCAATTATTTGTTTTGGGTGCGTTATCTTCTTTGCCCCAACTTCTTCCCAAGGCTGATTTACTTCTTCCACCACCCTTCCGTTTTCAATTACGACGCGTCCTGTGCGTGTTTTCCATTTGTTCATTTTATAACTTCCACCTGACACAAGTCAGTGCAACCAATTGCTTCTTTTAAGCCCTTGGACAAGTCGGCGATCCTTCCAAGTGCGCCGAAACCACCCGTGTCGGTGATGGTGGCAACCGCCGAAATTCCAGTGCTGGCGTTTCTGACGGTGACTTTGGTATTTAGGGGCAACCAATTAAAAGCCAACGTCATTGCGTTTTCGTCAAAGCGCTGCCCGTTTGCCATTAAAAGATCGGCGCGGCAGCCCACACAACCCGCTTCGGAATAATAACTGGCCGTCCCCTTCCAAGTTCTTTGGGCGTTCAACTGTCTGACGTCCCAAGGCGAAATGGGTGCTTTTTGCTGTTCTTCTTTGTCTTCCCTGTTCAGGTGTTCTTCCAGCAATTGAACTTCCCGCTGCAAAAGTCTTTTTTGATCTTCCATAAGAATGGCCTGACGTTCAAGGGTTCTGTTTATCCTGTTTCCCAAAAGGGATACGGCAAACAAAAAGGTTGTTGCCATACCAAGGAAAAACGCCACCCAATTAGTCTTTTTCTTTGCTGAACGCCTGCTTCTTAGACTTGGGGCGTCGCCCGCTTCCCAAAATATGCTGTTTGTTTTTTTCATATGTTTATTATAATCCTATTGTATAGTGAATGTCAAGTGTATTATATCGTTTCTTCCAAGGTCAGGTTTTCGCCCGAATACTTGGCATTAAACATCTTCTTTTTAAGCCTGTAAATTTCGGTTTTCCAGCCCTTGCAGTCAATAACCCGACGCCTTCCAAGTTTGGCGTCAAAGAATTCAAAGTCAGCGGTATAAACCACTGGCCTTTGGATCTTGCCATTGGGAAGAATAAGTCGGGGAATAAGTTCAAATTCGGGCTGCAGTTTAAGCCCCACAACCCTTCCTTTTTTCTTCAGCCTTTTAATTTCACCGTACATTTGGGCTTCGGCCTTGCTGTCAAAGGTGTAGATCCCGACCTTAACTTTTTTTGTGGCGTAATAACTATTTCGCATTTTTTTTGTTCGACCTGTTCAGATAGTACCAAAGCACCCGCATAACCATTTCGTCGGGTACAATATCCAGCCCGTTGTTGGGGTCGTATATGACTTCGGGCGCTATTGCCCGAACCACTTCCTGAATTTCCTTGGCTGTGGCTTCCAGCGTAAACTTTATACTTTGTTTTTCAAGGTTGGTTTCCTTTTGGATCTTCATTACTTCCCCCTTCCTTGGCTGTCAACGACTTTCCAAAAGTCATCTTCGCTGAAACCGTCTTCTTTTTTTAATACCCGAAGTATTCCGCGGCTTACGAAACCAAGCATATCGTATGTGCCGTCGGGTTCGCCCAAAAACTTCTTTGCCTTATTAAGTACCTGTGCGATTTTTTTGTGTTGTTCCTGCATTTTTCGTCCTTTCAATTTTATAATAACTTCCCCTTGAATACCTCAATTACCTTTTCCATTTGGCGCTTGTAAAAGTCATCAAATTCACCCTTTGCGCCTTCCTGTTCCCACAAAACATACATAACATTTCGCAACCTGTTGGAAGGTGTTTTTGTTTCCAGTTCCTTGTCCACCTTCAGCTTTGGGGCGTTCTTTTCGTCCAGCGGCACGAACGTGCAAATAAGGTTATGTCCCTGCAAGTCCATTACCGCGGCCTTTTCTTCGCTGGTCAGTTCGGGCGTGGCCATTGTAAGCCCAAGGGAACCGTCCACCTTTGAACGAACGCCTGTAATTATGCCCTGCGTTTCAATTCCCCTCATATTTTCCGCCTTCCATTTCAACCATAATTTTTACAAGTTCCGAAAACGTGGTTGTAGGCTGCCAACCAAGTTCGCGGGTTGCTTTCCCTGCGTCACCACATAAAAGGTTTACTTCTGCGGGTCTGTAAAAGTCGGGGTTTACAACCACCAAGGTCATTCCCGTTTTTTTATCAGTGCCTACTTCTGTGATCCCTTCGCCCCGCCATTCAATTTGTATCGTCAGGTTTTTGGCTACTTCTTCGACAAATTCCCGCACGGTGTGGGTTTCGCCCGTGGCCAGTACATAATCCCCCGCTTGGTGATACTGAAGCATTAACCACATTCCTTCCACATAGTCTTTTGCGTATCCCCAATCCCGCCTTGCGTCCAAGTTCCCAAGTTCCAAGACCCCACTTTCCCGCTTCCATATTGCGACCATTTCACGGACAATTTTTTTGGTAACAAAGTCTTCGCCGCGTCGTGGGGATTCGTGATTAAACAATATCCCATTGCAGGCAAATATTCCGTACGCTTCCCGATACATTCGGGTTATCCAATAACCATACAGTTTGGAAATTGCATACGGGCTTTGTGGTGCGAACGGGGTATCTTCCGTCTGCGGTAACTTATCAGAATTACCAAACAGTTCCGACGTTGACGCCTGATAAAACCTTGCTGTTGGACAATAGTTTCGTATCGCTTCCAATACCCGCACTACGCCGCCCGCCGTCACTTCCAGCTGTTGAAGCGGGTACTTGAAGGAATGTCCGACGTGGGACAATGACGCCAAGTTGTACACTTCGTTTGGCTGCAGCTTTGATATAAGCGAATTGATACTGTTTGCGTCGTTCAAGTCCCCAAAGTCCAAATAAAAGTCAGGAAAACTTATCAGGTGCTTGATCCTTTGCGTGTTTTCCGTGCTGGATATTCGATACATTCCGTGTACTTCGTATCCCTTTTTCAGCAGCAGTTCCGCCAAATAGCTTCCATCTTGGCCAGTGACGCCAGTAATCAAAGCAACGGGTTTCTTGTATGCTGTGCTGTCATACACAACACGAATGTCGGGATATGCGGCTGTTGTTTTATTTTCTTCCATTTATTATTTTCCTTCCCCTCGATTTACGAAGGCAGTTTCCGCACTTCACGATTCCTGCCAAATATTTACCAGTGTAAACCGTGCCGCAAACGGGACACACAATGCTGCGTATCCCCTGTGCGACCAGTCTTGCTTCCTTCTTTTTTTCTTCGTCGGTAAGTTCAACTTTTATTCCCTTGATCCCCACTGTCATTTTGCTGCCTTCTCATAGGTAACTTTTATCATTGACCTATGCCCCAATAGTGCAAGTGGTAAAAATATCAAACCAAGGACAAGTCCCTTGCCGCCCGAATACTGTTTAATTTCTTCTTCTTCAACGGGGAAGTACCCGCGCGCTGCCAAAAGTTTTTCGTCAATTTTTCTTTTCACCAAGTCGTTTCTTTTGTACGTCTTAATTATTCGGTTTTGCATTTTTAGCTTTTTCCTTTGCTTGGCAAGGTACACATAGCACCCGACCATAATTCTTCATACTGTATTCTTCAACATTGTTTCCAACTGGCTTTCCACAACCAACGCAAGCCGCGTGGCCAAGCGCGTCGCGTACTGGTTTTCCGTCGTCGTCGGTAAACGCGATCCTTTCGTCCATATGTGGGTTTACAGGAAGTTCGCCGTCGAATATTTCTGCGGGTTCCTTGTCTTCGTGCATTTGCGTTGCGACGTTCTTGGTAACAACCTTCTGAACTGGTGTGGGTGCGGGCTTTGCTTTTGTGGAATTGTCTTGGCTGTCGGCGTCCTTGGTATCATCAATGGCAAAAAGCCCATTCAACGCATACTTTCGTGCATACGAAGACGCGGCGCCAGTGATCTGCGCGCTGTCCATTCCTGACTTGGTTTCCGATTCTCTTGCATAAGCGGTGTTTGAAAGCACCTTTTCGTTGGTGTCAATCAAACTTGCTGTGGCCTTTACATAGTACCTGTCCCCGACTTGAACAATGTCGTCGGAAACAATAAGTATTAGGTCTTCAAGGAAGGGTTTAACCGCTTCCAGTATGTCTTCACAACTTCTATAATTGAAGTGTGCAAAGTCATTGGTTTGTCCTTTCGGGGCTTTCAGTTCCCGCTGGATCCTTGCCAACTTTTGTACAAGGTTGACTTCTTGTTTTTGTTTGGTTTCCGTCATAGTAACCTTTCAAATAACTTTATAATTGCTTTGCGGGCAAGGCCTTTATTTTATTCAAGACCCAATATATGTACCCGCGACTGTAGGGTTTCCCCGTCTTTGGGTTTTGGTAACGATTCCTGATTTGTTCAGGCGACATTCCCGCATTGTAATCGGTGGCAACTTTAACCCAAAGTTCCATTGCGCGTTCTGTCCTTCTTCTATGTCCTTGGTACTGTATTTTCATATTTTTATTATACGTCCATTGTCAAGTGATTGTCAACTTAACGAATTGGGTATTTCTTCCACTGAAGTATCGTATCTGTTGACCTTAAACAAAGTGTGTTCCGTGGACAACCCCCTTGAAATTTCCGTTAAGTGTGCGGCAAACTGTTCTTCCAACTTTTCCCTGTCCCTTAGATCTGCGGGGTCAAGTTTGGTCGTAAGGACATTCGATACCCTGATAACCCCTTTAAGTAATACGTTGTGTTCGGTCATTTTTAGATCCTTTCAAATTAAATAAGTTTGGTACTTTGGGAAGCGCCTTGCAAACTGACGAAAGCAAGACGCGTCCCCGTCAATTTATTACCCGTCAGTTATTTGCTAAACACTATTTCCCTGTCGTCATACATCAATATATGACTTGGCGCGTGGTCGTCGTATCGG
>Ga0265297_10002366_pt1 | contig 38645 bp, 40 predicted proteins | sample Munlanlwell13791_FD_192502 | JGI IMG/M metagenome (GOLD analysis project Ga0265297, IMG submission 192502) | Leachate microbial communities from a municipal landfill in Southern Ontario, Canada - Leachate well 137-91 | ecosystem: Engineered > Solid waste > Landfill > Unclassified | place...
ATTTTTTGAATACCATCGATCATAGATTGATGAAGTATTTGTTGAATTATTGCATTATCTATATTTGATTTCATAAAATTTTATTTTTTATAATTGTATCATCTGTTTTATCCCAAAACAAGGAAATGTATAATCAAGTACTATGGATTGCTAAAAATACTTAACGATGGTATAGTAATAAAAATGAAATGAGTACTGTTCCATTCTAAAAATTGTTCTTTTCCATTACAAAATAAGGAGATCGCCAAATTCAAATTCAAATCATTGGAGAATGATAGGGGGTTTTTATAAATTTATTTTTGACGAAATTTTTTATTCATAATAGCAATAAATAAATTTATAAAATTATTTTTCAATTTGTATTGGTAAATAGCTGTGACGGAATAGTTGTTATATCGGGAGGATCCGGAACGATGAATGAGATGTTGATTGCTTACCAGCTAGATATACCAATAGTTGTTATAATTGGAACCGGGGGATGGGCTGATGAAATGGCAGGAAAATATTTTGATGCAAGAAAAAGAATGAAAGCAACTCCGGCAAAAGATCCAAAAGAAGCACTTGATAAAATATTAGAATTAATTAAATAACATTTGACAGAAAAAGGGTTTATATGATAATCTAAAGAAGAATTGGGATTATGAATAATAGGAATCAAAGAATACAAATTTCTTTCATGTATCATAGCCTTTCTCAAGTTGGGAGAGGTTTGTATTAAAATACAGAATATTTATTTAAATCCAAACCCTTCCCAACTTCGGGAAGGTTGTTTTTTTACATTAACCGCAAGGAGATTGCAGTGAACATCGTAACGTTTGATGGTTTCTCTTGTGAAGAGACGCTTCGCAGCTGTGCCGGCCTTTATTGCCAGATTTGGCGAGAACCACCATGGGATGAATGTTTTTGGACCGTCGATAGTGTGACCGAAGATCTCAAGCGCCAAACACAAAAGTGTGGCGCTAAAGGATTTTTTGCAATGAACGGTAGTGAAGTTTCAGGTTTTACTTGGGGCTATTCCGCCAACTGCGAGGATATGCGTAAAATTTCAGAAAGCGCAGATCTCGACCACCTTTTTTCCAATGGTGAGAGCGTTTTTTATCTCGCCGAGTTGGGCGTTTGTTCTTCTGTTCGCAAGCACAAGGTTGGAGAGAAACTTACGGTCCACTTGCTTGCCAGCTTGGCAAAAGACGGTGTTCGCATGGTTATTTTGCGTACTGATATTAAAGCGAATGCTGCAAGACACCTATATCAGAAGATGGGATTTATCGATCTCAAAATCAAGGACGGAAGGCATAACAACCGTACTTATTGGGTGCTTTCGCTTAAACCTAGCGGTTAATTTTTAGGGGAGCGGCATTGTTAAACAACAATATCCGCTCCCATATTTTTAAAATTATTTTATGGATAAAAAAGTATTAATAATAATATACACTCACGGAGACGAAAAGATTGGGGCTGAAGTTTTAAAAAGACTCAAATTAAAAGGTCTGAATAGATTTTTCGATTGTCTTATTGCAAATCCTAAAGCCGCAGAGATGAATACTAGATTTATTGATGCAGACTTAAACAGATCTTATCCTGGCAAAAAAAATTCTAATATCTACGAAAAAAGGATTGCTTTTGAAAATTTAGAACTAGCCAAAAAATACAAATTCATAATAGATATTCATGAAGCCATTAGTGGTATAAATGATTTTATAATTATTCCAAGAGAAAAAGACGTTAATTTATTCCCGCTAAATTTGGTTAATTTAGAAACAGTTTTATTTTGGCCTGATCCAAAAGGTCCAATTGGCCAGATTCTAGAAAACTCCATTGAGCTTGAATTTGGAACAAAAGGAAGAAATAGGAATGATATAATCTTAAATGCAGAAAAAATAATAGAAGATTTTATTAAGAATATTTATTCAGAAACTAAAAAAGAAGAATTTACAGATAAACAGTTTTATTTTGTTTATGGAAAACTTATGACAGATGAGTTTTTAGATGAAGAGCAAAAACTTGTTGATTTTCAAAAAACAAACGTAAAAGGAGAGGAATTTTATCCATTACTAGTGGGTCAGTATAGAAATATTGGGATTAAGTGCTATAAGATGAAATTACTCGAAAGGGTTGATAAGTAGTTTGTTTTTGCTAATATATAGACAGTTCTTAAAATAATGTGGAGCGCGTAGCTCAATTGGTTAGAGTGCTAGATTGTGGATCTAGTCGTTGCGGGTTCGAGCCCCGTCGTGCTCCCTTTGTTTTTTTAAATCATGACCGAGATAATTAATCTCGGTCTTTTTTTATTGCTTAGTAATTGTTATAATATAAATGTAATTATCAAAATTATAAAAATAAAAAAATTATATGAAAGAAAATATTAAAATTTATCAAGAAAGTTTGGAAAAAAATATAGACGATATATCAAAAATATTAGATGATTTAGAAATGACTTTTCCAGATTTGATGCAAATATATAAAAGGGCATTGCTTGCATCGTCTGAAAATATTGCCAATAAATGGGCTTCTGAAAGAAAATATCAGAGAACATATTTTGTGCAAACAGCATTTTCTAATTTTTATCCTAAAGAAATTACAGAATTATCTCTATATATAGATGCTATGGTTAATATTTTGGATGATTTATTTGATGAAAATCTAAATAAAGAAGTTAAGGGTCTTTATATTCTTGAGTTTTCAAGAGTTTTTTCTCTTTACAATTATTGTTATCCAGATAAAAAAATACAAGAGATGGTGGGGCAATATTTTAATAAACTTATTGTTTTGGCATTGACAGAAGATATTTACGGGAAATTAATAAAAGAAGAAAAAGATTTAAATAAAATTGTAAAATATTCAGCAGAGTTATTACTTTGTCGTGCTATGGATATTGATATATTTATTGAAATAGCATTACAAGATCAAGGCGATAAATCTGATAATATTAGAAAAATTGGTAGGATTTTTAGAGCTTTAAGTATTCTTAAAAAAGACGTAAAAGATATAGAGCATGATACAAAAAATAATATAGATACTGTTATTACTGATATAGTAAGTAAAAAAGAAATATTATTTAATGAATATATTGAAAGCTTGATAGCGCATCTTTTAGATAGGGCGGATAAGATAAATAAAGATGATGTTAGCGAAGAGGTAAAAACACCCACTGAGGGATTTTCTAAAATGATTAAAAATATTATAAAAGAAATTAAAGAAATTATTTAATGGATTTTGATATTCGTATTATTACAACTTCTATAGTAGCGATTATTAACGCTGTTAGTATTGCGTTGATGTATTTAATTTATTCTAACGATGCTAAATCCCGCATAACCAAAATTTTTATTCAGATGACAATAATAATGTTGGTTTGGGTGGACTTTGCTTATTTAGCACGTATTCCAGACCATGGCAATATGTCACTTTTATGGATTAGAATAGCGTGGGCAATAACCCCTTTTCTTTTTGTATTAATTTATTTTTTTGCGAAAGAATTTGTTGAAAAGGAAGTAGAAACAACCGAAAAATTAGCCTTGTTAGTATTAGGTCTTATTTATTTTTTTATTATTTTGCTAACAGATTTGGTTATTAGGGGGATTGAATTTAATGAACAAGGTGTTTTGCAGATTATATATGGTAATATAACGATTTCTCTCATTGCCCTCTCATTTTTATTTTTTCTGTCTTTTTTGTCTATCATGGTTTTTGTTAAACAATTTATTAATTCAAAGAACAAAAAAGAAAAGGAGAATATTAAATATATATTACTTGGAATTGCCTTTTTTATGACAATGAATTCCATATTTAATATATATTATCCTTACTTTAAACACATTTTTCATTTATATTTTTTTGGAGATTATTCTACATCTATATTTCTTATATTGTTGGCATATACAATAGTTAGAAATAAATTATTTAGCATCAAAGTTTTTTTAGCAGAAATTTTGACATTTTCAATATGGATGATTTTTTCATTGTTGTTATTTTGGTCAGATAGCTGGACTGAAAGAATTTTAAATTCTGTTTTATTTACTTCTATAATTATTACTGGTATATTTTTGATTAATTCTGTTAAGAAGGAAATAGAACAGAGAGAAAAAATTGAAAAAATTGAAAAGGAACTTCAGCGAGCTTATGAAATTGAGAAAAAAGCAAACGAACAGCTCAAAGCTTTGGATAATACAAAAAATCAATTTTTTATGGCCATTCAGCACCATTTAAGAACGCCACTAACTTCAATGAGAGGATATGCAGATTTGCTTTTGGATGGAAGTTATGGAAAAACTTCCAAAAAAGTTAAAGATGTGATAGAAAGATTTAAGGTCTCAACTGTTAACTTGATTAAAATGGTAAATGACTTTTTGGACGTTACTCAATTTCAATTGGGAAAAGAAGTTATTTCTATAAAACAAGGAGTAGATCTTTCTGACATGTTAAAACAAATTGTGGAAGATATACAGCTTGAAGCAAATAAAAAGAAAATATATCTAACATTAGAAAATCCAGAAGAAAGATGTTTTATTTCTGCTGATGAATCAAAACTTCAAGTTGCGCTGGTAAATATTTTTGATAATTGTGTAAAATATACTGAAAAAGGTGGGGTGGCAATAAAATTAAATGTCGAAGAAAATAAAATAAAAATCAAAGTTAAAGATACTGGAATGGGAATTCCAAAAGAAAAATTAGAAAAACTTTTTTCAAGCCCATTTGAAAGAACAGAAGAATCTAAAAAATCTTTTGCAACTGGTAGGGGAATAGGTCTTTATTTGTCAGGACAAATTATTAAAGCTCACAATGGAAAACTTTGGGCAGAGTCAGAAGGCGAAGGAAAAGGAAGCACATTTTTTATTGAATTACCAAAGAATTAAAGTAAAAAAATATGAATACAACAGAACACAAAAAAATTTTAATTATAGATGACGACGAAGATTTTCTTTCTATATTAGATATGAAATTTAAGAAAGAAGGATTTTTGGTTGTAATTGCAAAAGATGGGGAAGAGGGAATTAGAATAGCAAAATCTGAAAATCCAAATATTATTCTTTTGGATATGGCTTTGCCTAAGAAAGGAGGAATCGAAGTTTTAGAAGATTTAAAATCAGATGAAGTTTCTAAAAATATTCCAGTGATTATTTTATCTAATTTTTCGGAGGATGAAAATATAAAAAAAGCAACTTCTTTAGGAGCCACAGATTATTTTATAAAAGCAGATAGTTCAATTTTGGAAATTTTTGAAAAAGTTCAAAAAATAGTTTCAAAATAATTATTATAAATTTAAAAAGCAGGGTGTGGATATACCCTGTTTTTTTATTAAATTTTTATATGTTATAATTATTAAATAGTTATAAATTTTATAATTTATGAAAGTAGAAATCAATAAATTTAAAAAATTTATTTTAGAAGCAGGATTAATTGCCGAAGATAAATTTGATAAGGCTATTAAAGATTCAGAAAAATTAAAAAAAGATCTTGGAAAAATTTTAGTTTCTAATAATTTAATTTCAGAAAAAGAACTTTTTAAAATAGAAGCATATCTTTTGGGTATACCATTTATTAACTTATTAGACGAAATTATTCAGCCCGATGTTTTAAAGATAATTCCAGAATCTATTGCAAGGGCTCACAATATAGTTGCTTATAGAAAAAAAGATAATTATCTTGAAGTGGCAATGTTGGATCCGGAGGATTTAAAAACTCTTGATTCTATAAAAAAAATAAATCCATCTTTAAAAATTTTAGCAAGATTAACAACCTCAGAGGGCATTAAAAGTGCATTAAAACAATATCAAAAAAATATAAAAACAGAGTTCGGTGACATTATAGGAGAGGATGGTGGAAACATAAAACATATTAAAGAAAAAGACGGATTAGGAAAAGAAGTAGATTTAAAAAAAGCAGCAGAAGAAGTGTCAATTATAAGAGTTGTTGATACTTTATTAAAACACGCCATTTTACAAAGATCATCCGATATTCATATAGAACCTTTGGAAAAAGAAGTTATTGTGCGATATAGAATTGATGGAATTTTAAATGATGCAATTTCTTTGCCAATCAATACTGCATCTGGAATTGTGGCTAGAATAAAAGTTCTTTCTAATTTAAAACTTGACGAACACAGACTTCCACAAGACGGAAGATTTAAAATTGAAACAGAAGACTTTAAATATTCTGTTAGAGTTTCTATTTTACCTGTTTTAAATGGAGAAAAAATAGTTATGAGGTTATTGGCAGAAAACACTAAAGCATTAACGTTGGAAGATATAGGATTTAGTGGAAAAGAGTTAGAAAAAGTTCAGAATAGTTTATCTAAAACAAATGGAATGATATTGATTACGGGGCCAACTGGATCGGGAAAGACAACAACTCTTTATGCAATGATGGGAATTGTAAATACTCCAAAGGTAAACATATCTACCGTAGAAGATCCTGTTGAATATAGAATGCCAAGAATAAATCAAACTCAAATTAATGAAAAAATAAATCTTACATTTGCTTCTGGTTTGAGATCTTTGTTGAGACAAGATCCAAATATTATTATGGTGGGAGAAATTAGAGATAATGAAACGGCTGGTTTGGCAGTTAATGCTGCTTTGACGGGTCACTTGGTTTTATCCACACTTCACACAACAGAAGCGGCAGGTGCAATTCCAAGACTTATTGATATGGGCACAGAACCATTTTTACTTTCATCTACTTTAAATATAATTATAGCTCAAAGGTTGGTGAGAAGATTTTCTGGGGATAAGGAAAAATATAAATTAAATTCAACAAAACTAGAAGATTTAAAAAAATATTGTGATATGGATAGGGTTGTAAATATCTTAAAGCAAGAAAAAATATTAAAATCATCAGAATCTGCAAAAGATATAGAATTTTATAGACCAAAATCATCAAATGATTCGTCGACAGGATATAAAGGAAGGCTTGGTATTTTTGAAATTTTATTAATAGACGAAGATATTAAAAATTTAATTATTAAAAAAACTTCTACTTTTGAAATAAAACAACAAGCATTAAAAAGTGGAATGAGGACAATGGCAGAAGATGGATTTATAAAAGCAGCTCAAGGTTTAACATCAATTGAAGAAGTTTTGAGAGTTATAATGGATTAAAATCATTTTAATATGCCTATTTTTTTCTACACAGCAAAATCATTAGACGGAAAAACAAGAACAGGTGTTCAAGAATCAATAAATTTAAGAGAGCTTGCACAAAATTTAAAAAGTGAGGGATTGATTTTGATTAAAGCAGACACACAAAGCGATTTACAGAAAAAGAAACTCCGAGTTTATTTTTTTGAGAAAGTTTCTATTTCAGAAAAAATGTTGATGACTAGAAATCTTTGGATAATGATTGCAACAGGACTTTCTCTTGTTAAGGGATTTAATATTCTATCTGCACAAGCAAAAAGTAAAAAAATGAAGTCAGCATTATTGGATATTTCTTCAGAAATAGGAAAAGGAAAAAGCTTGGCAGAATCGTTTAAAAAATATCCTGATATTTTTTCAGATCTTTATATAAATATGATAAAGTCAGGAGAAGAATCTGGAACGCTAGAAGAAGTTTTACAAGTTTTATCTTTGCAATTGGAAAGAGAAAAAGAGATGAAAGATAAAGTTCAAAAGGCACTTATTTATCCTGCTATACTTGTTTTTACAATGTTAAGCATTGGATTGTTGCTTGTTTTATTTGTTTTTCCTAAAATAAATAATCTTTTCAAAAACTTAAACGCTGATCTTCCAATTACTACAAAAATTATTTTGGGTATGGGAGATTTTTTGTTGGCCTATTGGTATTTTCTATTATTAGCAGTATTTTTGTTGGGAGCTATTTTTTATTTTTTGATAAAAACAAAATCGGGAAAGTTTTTTGTAGACACTGTTTTGCTTAAAATTCCAATTATTTCTTCTTTAATCAAAAAAAGTAATTCAGCGGCGTTTGTGAGATCTTTAAGTTCTCTTATGACTGCCGGAGTTCCACTTATTCGATCTTTACAAATTACGGCTGGAAACGTTTCAAATTCACACTTTAAAGAAGCGCTTTATGAGTCGGCAAAAAGAGTTGAAAAAGGCGAAAAATTATTTAATAGCTTAAAGCCGAATCAACATATTCTTCCATATGGAACAATTGAAATGATAGAAATTGGAGAAGAAACAGGTAAAACATCCACTATTTTAAAAAAATTAGCAGAATTTTATGAAGAGGAGGTTTCAAATGCAGCAGATAGTTTGGCAGTTATTATAGAGCCAGTTTTAATAGTTATTTTAGGACTAGTGGTTGGAACCTTTGCGATTTCTATAATAGGTCCGTTGTATTCTGTATTAGGAAAAATATAATTTTTAAATGTTAAAAACCAATAAAATTTTAAAAAAGGGAGTTACTTTGATAGAAATAGTTGTTTGTGTTGGAATTTTTGCAATTTTGTCTGCGAGTGTTTATGGAGTTTTTGTTTCTGTAATAAATGGAATTACTTATTATAGAGAAAGAACAATAATTTCTTTTTTATCCAATCAATATTTGGAGATAGTTAAAAATATGTCATATTCTAGCGTGGGAACGTTAGAGGGAAATCCTCATGGTAATTTACCGGATTTACCAAATCCAGTTTATGTTCAGATGAGTGGAAATGAATACGAAATTTATTATGCAGTAAGTTATGTAGATGATCCGGTCGATGGACAAGCTATATTTGGCACAGATCCTTCTCCAAATGATTATAAGCAAGTTAAACTTTACGTAAAAAATATAAACAAAAACACAACAAATAGTTTTTTAACGAATATTTCTCCAAGAGGGCTTGAAGCATTGGAAGATGGTGGTGTGCTTTATATAAAAGTTTTTGATGCAGTTGGTCAGCCAGTACCCGGGGCTACTATAAATATAAAAAATACAAATATAACGCCAAACATAAATTTAACAAGAATTACAAATGAAGATGGAGATTGGGTTGAGGTTAGTTTGCCTATGAGCGACAACAGTTATGAAATTTTAGTTACAAAAGATGGTTATTCTTTAGATAAAACATATTCAATTTCAGAATCCAATCCAAACCCAGTAAAACCAGATGCCACAATTTCTAATGGGCAAGTTACTCAAATAAGTTTTTCAATAGATAAATTAAGCAATTTGACAATTCATACTTTAAATAGGTCTTGTGGTTCTGTTCCTGAAATTGGCGTAGGCGTTCGTGGTGCAAAATTAATTGGTTTGCCTGAAATTTATAAATTTGAGCAAGAATATGTTTCTAATTCAACCGGTCAAATTGTACTTAATAATATTGAATGGGACAATTATACACCAGGATTAAACGAAGATAATTATATGATTTATGGATCTTCACCAATTCAAGAGACAAATGTCTTACCAGACGTTAGTCAAATTTTTACAATTATTATTGGTCCAAAAACAGCAAATAGTTTGTTAGTTGTTGTAAAAGATGCTTCAACCGGAAATCCTATAGAAGGTGCAGAGGTAATTTTACAACAAGGAATGTTTTCTGATTCTGGTTTTACAAATGGAAGTGTTTGGAGTCAGCAAGAATGGTCTGGTGGATCTGGACAGGAAGATTTTATTGATACTTCTAAATATTATCAAGATAATGGGGGAGTAAGTACAAATGAAATTCCATCGGGTTTAAGATTGTTTAAAAATGGAGAGAATTATGTTTCTTCTGGAATACTAACGTCTTCTTCTTTTGACACAGGAACAAATCAAACCTCTTTTACAACATTAAACTGGCAACCAACCTCACAAGATCCTTTGACAGAAATTAAATTCCAAATAGCGGCAAACAATGACAATGAAACATGGAATTTTATTGGGCCAGATGGCACAAATCAAACTTATTATACTACTCCGGGAACAACAATAACTAATGCAAATAATAATCGCTATATTAGATATAGAGTTTTTCTTTCTACTTTTGACAACACAAAAACACCAGTATTAACTAGTGTAAATATAAATTATATTTCTGGTTGTGCGACACCAGGTCAAGTAATGTTTCCTGATTTACAATCAGGATCTGCAGAAGCAACAATTAATATGTCTGGGTACGAATCTCAAACAATTTCAAATCTTGAAATAGATGGATATAATGTTTTACAAGTTTATTTGTCTCAATAAAATAAAATGAAAAATAATAAAGGATTTACAATAATAGAAGTTGTAGTCGTAATGGCAATTTTTATAATTGTAATTTTTGGATTGTCAGTAATGCTTAATGAAATTTTTGTAAATTCTAATCAAGAAATGATGAGCATGAATAATATAGATCAATCAAGAATGGTTTCGTCAACTTTTGTAAATGAAATTAGAAACGCAATAATGGGCAATGATGGGTCTTATGCATTAAATTATGTGGGAGATAGTCAAATAATTTTTTATTCAAATTTTAGAAATAATAATTCATTTATTGTAAATAGAATCCGTTATTTTATTGATGATAATAATTTATATAAAGGAGTTGTTACTCCAACAGGAAGTCCCTTGACCTATAATTTGGCATCAGAAAAAGTAAAACTTATTCAATCTGATTTAAAAAATGAAGATGTTCCTTTATTTTTTTATTATGATGGAGAATACGATGGACTTGGAGATCATATTTTGCAACCCGTAAATATCAATCAAGTAAGATTTATAAAAATAAATTTAATAGTTTTGAATCAAACAACACAAAATAGTAATAGCGTGTTTAATGTCTCTGCAGGGGCTACTATAAGATCTGTAAAAGATAATTTAGCAAATTAAATGACATATATCTTAAAATATAAAAATCAAAAAGGGGCACTACTTATTTATTTAATTATTATTATCGCTGTTTTTACTATGATAATGTTTCCTGTTACAGCTATTTTTTCTGGGAAACTTCAATTGTTAAGAACATCTATAGATAGAGAAGAAGCACTGCAAATTGCTGAAGCAGGAATAAATTATTATCAGTGGCATTTAGCTCACTTTGAAAAAGATTATCAAGATGGAACTGGTCAACCGGGTCCTTATACACATAATTATATTGATTACGACACACAAGAAGTGGTAGGGCAATTTATTCTAACAATAACGCCACCGCTAACTGGATCAAGTATTGTTATAGTTAAGTCTGTTGGTCACACAAATAGAAATCCATCAATAACAAGAACTATTACGGCGAGATTTGGTATTCCTTCACTTGCTAAATACGCTTTTTTGAGTAACGATGTAATTTGGATAGGAAGCAATGAATCGGTGAGTGGTCAGGTACAATCAAATAATGGAATAAGATTTGATGGATTTGGTAATGCTCCAATTCAATCGGCAAAACCAACTTATATGTGTCCTATATCACAAGGATCTCCATGTCCTACAGTAAAAAATGGGGTATGGGGATCTGCCTCTCAAGAAACTCAAAATTTTTGGCAGTTTCCCGTCCCCGCAATTGATTTTTCATCTATGACATCAGACTTTCCAATAATGAAAAGCGATGCGCAAAGTGCCGGAATTTATTTGCCACCATCAAATAGAAGGGGTTATTCTTTGGTATTTAATAGTGATGGAACAATTAATATCTATAAAGTTAAAAATAGAAAAAATCATCCAGGTAATGGTACAGATACTACGGGTGAAATTCGTACAGAACGAACAGATTACAATGAAAGAGATTTTCAATACACTGCAAATATTCCGGCAAATGGGTTAATTTATATAGAAGATGATGTTTGGGTAGAGGGAGTTGTTAATGGAAGAGTTACAGTTGTCGCAGCAAAATTACCGTATAATTCTTCAAAAGCTCCAATAATTTTTATACCAAATGATATTGTCTATAACTCAAAAAATGGTAGTGATGTTTTGGGATTAATAGCACAAAGAGATGTTGTCGTGTCTTATAGTGCACCAAATGATTTAGAAATTAATGCTGCAATGATTGCTCAAAATGGTGCAACTCAATTTTTTTATTATAATGGAAATATAAAAGATAATATAACAATCTATGGATCAATTATGACATTTTATCAATGGACTTGGACGTGGATTAATGGTTCTACTGTGATATCGGGCTATAGAAACACATCAAGCATTTATGATGGAAATCTTTTATACAATCCACCACCAAGTTTTCCTGTTTCTTCATCTGGATATCAAATAATAAGTTGGACAAGTGATTAATATGAAACAAATTACAAAAATTTTAATAATATTTTTTATATCAGTACTTTTTTGTTTCCCTTCAAAAATAATTTTTAGCAAAGTAGATTTTCCAGATAGTAGGAAACTTCAACCCGCACCAACAAATATAACGCCAAATATTTCTGGAAATATAAATTATAATTTTGATAAAGAAGAAACAAAAACCAATTTTTTCCAAGATTTATTTTTTCCACAAGATAAAGAAAAAAATATTGATATAGAAAACGATATTTTTCCAGGAAAAAACAATAAAACAGGATATTTTTTAAAGATAGTTATCTTTTTCACAATAGCTTTTATTTTTTTAATGATTTTTATTTTTGTAAGAAAAAGAAATAAATAGTATAATTAAAAAAACAATGTTTAATTTTTTAGAACTAAAAGAAGACATTTTTGGATTGGACTTAAGTGGTTCATCTTTAAAGATAGTAAATCTCAAGAAAAAGAGAAAGGGATTTGAATTGATTTCATTAGGAGAAACAGAAATTCCCGAAAATTTGATGGAAAACGGAATTATAAAAGACGAAGATGCTTTAGTAAAAATTATAAAGTCTACTATAAAGTCTATTAAGGGTCAAAAAATTAAAACAAAATATATTGTAGCTTCACTTCCCGAAGAGAAATCTTTTTTGCAAGTAATTCAAATGCCAAAAATGGAAAAAAGGGAATTGGCACTGGCAGTGTCGCTTGAAGCAGAAAATTATATTCCACTGCCTATAGAAGAAGTTTATCTTGATTTTTATACAGTTCCTTCTGTTGAAAAAAATTCTAATCATATAGAAGTTATTATGGTTGCTATGCCAAAAAAAATAATAGATTCTTATGTCTCATGTTTTAAAAAAGCGGGGCTTACTCCAATAATTTTTGAAACAGAGTCATTTGCAATGATAAGATCTTTAATTAAAAAAGATGAAAAAAATTCTTCTCTGGCCTTGATAAACATTGGTAAAAACGATGCTAATTTTATTATTTTTTCTGGAAACTTTATACGTTTTAGTTGTTCTATCCCAGTTTCCTTAAATGAAGAAACAAAAACTGAGTTTGCAAAACAAATTGATAAATATCTTAATTTTTACTGCGATCATTCATCATACGAAAATCCATCAAATTCTCAAGAAATAAATAAAATTTTAATTTGTGGAGAAGGATTTATATTAAAAGATTTGCCAGAATTTCTTTCTAAAAAGTTAAAAATTTCAATTGAATTATCTAATCCACTAATAAATTTTTCATCAAAAAAAACAAAACTTTTAAAAGAAAAAAATATTCTTTCTTTTGCAACGGTTATTGGACTTGCAATGAGAGAAAATAATATATGATAAATCTTTTACCAGAAAAAGAAAAACAAGAATTATTTTTTGAAAAGAAGAAAAGACTTGCTATAATTTTGGGTTCAACGGGATTGATTGTTTTAATTTGTTTAATTTTAATTTTGCTTTCAATTAGATTTTATTTGTTAACAGAAGTTGATGCTCAAAAAAATATATTAAAAGACATAGAATCTCAAAAAACGTTTTTAGGCTATGAAGATTATAAGTCTATTGTTGAAAATAAAAATAATATGTTGAGTCAATTGGATATTTTTTATACCAATCAAATATATTTTTATGATGCTTTGAATATTTTATTAAATATTTCAAAACCAGAAAATCTAAATTTCACAAACTTTTCTTTGAATGAGGATGATAATAATATAATAAATATAAGTGTTTCTGGTGTAAGTGACTCAAGAGATAGTTTAATTTCTTTCAAGGACAACATTGAACAAACGAAAGAAATTAAAAATCCAATTTTTTCATCAGCAAGCTGGATAAGTCCAAAAAATGTTAAATTTTCATTAATATTTCAAATTGATAAAAATGAACAGTAATAAAAAAATTTCAACAATTATTTTTATTTTTTCGCTAGTAATATTAGCATTGATTATTTTTGGAGTATGGCCATTAATAGAAAAAATCAAAAAAGATTCTGGCGACTTAATTTTAATAAAAAACATAATAGCAACTCATGGTATTCAAGTTGCGGAAATTGAAAGTTTTAAAAATAATTATGAAAATTATAAAAATAACATAGAAAAAATAAATCAATTATTTATAAATCCACAAAATCCAGTAGAATTTATTAAATTTTTAGAAAATACTGCATATAACCAAAATTTAAATATGCAGATATCTATATCAAATCCTAATTCAGAAATAAATAAAAATTTTGTTTTTTTTCATCTTACGATAAAAGGAGATTTTTCTGATATTTTATTATTTATTAATAAAATAGAAAATGGTCCATATTTGATTGAGATAAAAGATTTAACGATACAAAACCAAGAGAATAATCAACAAGCGAAAGATTCAAGGGAAATTTTTTATAAAAATACAGCTACATTAAACATAAAAGTTTTTACAAAAAATGAAATTGAAATTTAATTTATCAAAAATAAAAGAAAAATTTTCAAAAGCAATTTTGACTGTGGGCCAGCGCGCATTTTTATTTATTTTATTATTTGTTTTAATAGACTTAGTTTTTGGATTTTTTATTTTTTATGAATATGTGTATCTTGCTCAAAAGAAAGAAGGAGAGGTATCTGAAAATATTTTGAGATTTAATTTTGAAAAATATCAAAAAGTTTTGAATAGAATACAATCAATAGAAAAAAATAATGCAGATTTAATTTTTGAAGAAATTCAAGAAAGTGAAAATAATGAGATTATTGAATAAAATTATTAAAAATTATAGAGTCTGGATACGCAGGCTTTTTTTATTGAAAAATTGACCCTTTTCTGATATATTTATTAAATCAGGGGGTGTAGTTCAATGGTAGAATAGAGGTCTCCAAAACCTTTGATCAGGGTTCGACTCCTTGCACCCCCGCAAGAAGACGAGCGCAGGTGAGATACATTATGCAAATTAAGAAAAATAAAATTTATAATTTTTCTGTCAATGATTTAATTTTATTTTGTATACACTCGATTGTATCCGAAAATGAGCAGTGTAGTTTTGAGAGGTTAATTAAAGAATGTTTCACTTTGTTCCCAGATGTTTTGAAATTTGAAAGATATCCAATTTGGCCGGATTCTAGAAAATTAGATAGACCGTTACGTTTTTTAAGAACAGAAGGATTAATTTTAGGAGATTCTAAAACAATTTTTATCCTTACTGAAAATGGTAAAAAAAAGGCCGAAGAAATATATAGGTCATTAAGACAAGGAAAATTACTTTAGTTTTTAAAAATAATGAATTTTGAAAAATCCAAAAAAAAATTGGAATTAATTAATTTATGGATATCAAATAAATATTTATTTTTGTTTGATTGGTTTAAAAATATAAAAAATAAAGATTTTTCAAAAATAGATGCCAATACCTTTAAAAAGATCATGAGATTTGTAAGCGTTTGTTTTATTATATTTATATCATATTCTTTTTTTCAAATTTATGTTCCATTAAATCCTAATTCAAATGAAATTGTAACTTATACTATTCAAAAAGGGTGGGGGAATAATGAGATTGCAAATGAGCTTAAAAATTTAGGAATGATTCGTAGTAGTTATTTTTTTCAACTTTATACATTTTTTTCTTTTAATCATGCTGGATTACAGGCAGGCAAATATGCTCTTTCTTCAAACATGTCTACTTATAAAATTGTTAAAAAAATGATAAGTGGTGATACTAAAAAAGATAGATTTGTAATTTACGAAGGATGGTCTGTTGAAGACATAGGAAAATATTTAGAATCAAGAGAGCTTTGTACAAAAGAAGAATTTAAATTATTAACAGAAAAAAATTACGAATTAGAATTTGAATTTTTAGCTGGTAGGCCAACAAATGCAAATTTAGAAGGATATCTTTTTCCTGATACTTACGAAATTTTTGAAGGACAAATTTGTGAGGATATCATAAAAAAAATGCTTATTAATTTTGGAAATAAATTAAGTAAAGAAATTCAAGCAGAAATTACTTCACAAAATAAAACAATTTTTGAAATAGTCACAATGGCTTCTTTATTAGAAAAAGAAGTTAGAAGTTTGGAAGATAAAAAAATTGTATCAGGAATTTTATGGAAAAGATTAGATGCAGGAATGCCACTACAATTAGATGCAACTATTAATTATATAACAGGTAGAAATGATTCAAGTGTTTCTATAAAAAATACTAAAATTGATTCACCTTATAACACATATAAATATAAAGGATTACCAAGAGGTCCAATTTCAAACCCTGGAATGAATGCTATAACTGCGGCATTAGAGCCAACAAAAACAGATTATTGGTTTTATTTATCATCTGCTGGTAAGACTTATTTTAGCAAAACTTTTCAAGAACATAGTGCCAATAAGACAATGTATTTAAAATAATTCTAATAATGTTTTGATTTTAAATTATTATATAGATATTGACATTATTTAAATTATAGATTAATATAAATATATAATTTAAAAGCCATAGACAATGGGTACCGTAAGGATAATTCCTATCGAGGCAAATAATCCAGATTTTACTGGAATATTTCTGTCTATGAGAAGACAGTTTTTTTAATAAATAAAATAATATTTATGGCATTAACACAAGAACAAAAACAAAAACAAATCGTAGACGTAAAAGAAAAGATTGCAAACCAAAAATCAATAGTTTTTGTTGACTTTAATAAAGTCTCATCACAAGATATGTTTGCGTTAAGAAAAAATTTGAAAGAAGAAGGATGTAATTTAAAGATTGCAAAAAAAACATTAATTAGAGTTGCTTTTGGTCAATCTAATATTTCTTTTTGGAATAAGATAAAGTCAGCAATTCCTGGGCAAATAGCGTTAGTTTTAGGAATTAAAGACGAGATTGCTCCAGCTAGAATTGCAAATAAATTTGCAAAAGACCATAAAGATTTTAAAATTTTAGGAGGGATTTTTGAAAGTAGATTTATAGACAGAGAAAAGGTATTGGTATTAGCTAATTTGCCATCAAGAAATGACTTGTTAAGTAGATTAGTCGGATCACTTTCTAGTTCAATGGCAAGTTTTGTAAGGGTATTGGATAAAATAAAAGAAGAAAAAGAAAAAAATAACGCTTAAAAATATAAAAAATAGTAATTATTAAAAAAATAAAATAATATGACAGAAGAAATAAAAGTAGAAATTCCAGCAAAATTTGAAAAATTAGTTGGAGAAATAGAAAAAATGTCAATCGTAGAATTGGCAGAACTAGTAAAAGTTTTAGAAAATAAATTTGGCGTATCTGCAGCTGCCCCAGTTGCAATGGTAGCATCATCTGCTACTCCAGTTGAAGAAAAAACATCTTTTAATGTTGAATTAAAAGAAGTAGGAGCTCAAAAAATAGAAGTAATTAAAGTTGTAAGAGATATTACTGCAAAAGGATTAAAAGAATCAAAAGATTTAGTTGACGCAGCAGCAACAGGAACAGCTCAATTAGTGAAAGAAGGAGTAAAAAAAGAAGAAGCAGAAGAAATTGTAAAAAAGTTTACAACAGCCGGAGCTAAAGCAGAAATCAAATAAGAATTTAAAAAAACAGGAGATTGACTCCTGTTTTTTTATTGTAAAAATGATAATATAAATAAAATATTATGGGCGATTAGCTCAGCGGTAGAGCGTTCCGTTCACATCGGAAAGGCCATAGGTTCGACCCCTATATCGCCCACAAAAATATATCGAGTATGTTTGTTAAAAATATAAAATTAAAAAAATTATTGTGGACAGAGCACTCAAAAATAAAAATGCGTCAATATGGATTATCTCGGCAAAAAGTTTCGGGAATTTTACGTAATCCAGAAAGAATAGAAAAAGCAATTGTGCCAGGTCTTATTGCTGTGATGAAGACAAATAAAATATTTTTTAAAGAAAAGAAAGTAGATATTAAAAAAGCTTGGATGCAACCGAAAAAATCTCCTGGAGAAACTTGGATAATGTATAAAGATACAAAAGACTTTCGAAAAATAATCAGTGTTTGGCGTTATCCGGGAATTTCAAAACCAGGTGAGGAAATTCCAATTCCAGAAGATATTAAAAAAGATATTATGTGTGGTATAATTAATTAAATATGAAATCATCAAACAAAGACGATATTTCTAATTCTTGGGTTTTTTGGCAATTTTATGAAATGCCAAAATTCTTACTTGAAGTTTGGAAAAATTATTTTATTTTTGCTTCAAATCTTTTTTCTTTAACCCTACTTTTAAATACTTTTTTTGCTCCTTGGAGAAAATATAGTTGGAGCTATCCAAAAAGCTTTGATCTAAAAGAATTTTTAAACACACTAGTAGGAAATTTAATTTCTAGAATTTTAGGTGCAATAATGAGAACAGTTTTAATTATTATAGGAATTTTTTTCCAATTTTTTGTTACCATAGTGGGTTCAATATTTTTTATAGGATGGTTATCAATTCCATTAATTGTAGCGTTTGGATTATTATTTATCTTATTTTATTAAATGAATTTTAATTTAAAAGAAACAGTAACTTTTCAATTATATAAGAAATCTAAATTTTTAATATTTAGATTTGCGAATTTTCTAAATCAATTATTTTTAGTCTTATTTATTTTATCTTTATTTTTTGTATTTTTTGCTTTTTTTAATCAAACTTCAGAAATTTTTGCTTTTAAAATATCTCTTTTTCTTTTAATTTTAAGTATTATTTTTTGGAATATTTGTTTATTTACAGAATTAAAAATAAAAAAAATAAATCCCAAAATTAAAATTTCGGATGCAATTTTAAAACCAGATGATTATAATTTAGCCGATTTTTTAAGTTTTGATTTAGTTGGGGTTATTGAAGATTCAATAAAATTTTGTCAAAGAAAAAACATCTCTATTAACTCAACGGTAATTTTATATTCTATAGTTAAATTAAGTCAGTCGTCTTCAACTATTTTTTTTAGGTTTGGAATAGATATTAAAAAATTAAAAGAAGATTTAAAAAACTATTTAGAAAAAATTTCAAAACAGCAAAACGCAAATATTTTTTTTGATAGTTTAGAAAAAGTAATAATAGATGCTATGAGCATCGCCGTTAAGAGGGGTCACAGTGTAATCAGTGAGAGAGAATTGTTAGTCTCTTTAGCAAGTAATGACGAATTTTTTAAGAATATTCTAGTTAACTATAATTTAAAATTATATGATATAGAAAATATAACTTTATGGTTGGATTCAGTGGAAAATACTATAAAACGTGATAAAGAATTTTGGTCAAGAGATAATTTATTAAGAATGGGATCTATAGGAAAAGATTGGGCAACTGGTTACACAATAACACTAGATCAATATTCAATTGATTGGAGAGATGTTGTTTCTAGGTGGAGATTTAAAGAAATTACAAGTCATAAAAAACAAATAAACGAAGCAGAAATAATTTTATCAAGAGCCACTTCTTCTAATATATTAATTGTAGGAAATTCTGGAGCAGGTAGAAGAAGTATAATTGAGGCAATTGCACATAGATGTTATTTAGGCAAATCTCTTGCTGAATTAAATAATAAAAGAATTGTAGAATTAGATATAACAAAACTTTCTGCAACAGTACAAGAATTTGAAAAATTAGAGAAAATATTAGATCAAATATTTTCTGAAGTAGCTGCTTCTGGAAATGTTATTTTAGTAATAAATAATTTAGATAATTTTGTTGGACAACCTATTCAAAAGGCAGGAGTATTTGATATTTCTGGAATTTTATCTAAATATTTATCAATGCCAGGTTTTATGTTTATAGGAATTACTACTTATGAAGGACTCCACAGAAACATAGAACAAAACCCTTCATTTTCTCAACTTTTAAGAAAGATTGAAATTCCAGAAATAACAGAAGATGAAGCAATAGACATTTTACAAGCCAACGCGTTAGAAATAGAATACAATAAAAATATTTTTATTTTGTATCCAAGCATAAGAGAGATTATAAATTTAACATCGCGCTATATGCCGAGTTTACCATTTCCAGAAAAGGCACTAGATATTTTAAGTGAAGTTGTAGCATATGCACAATCTCAAAAAGAAAAAATTATATTTCCTCATCATGTAGCCGAAGTTATTTCAAATAAAACAGAGATTCCTGTTGGTAAAATGGAAGTTAAAGAAAAAGAGACTTTGTTAAATTTAGAAAATTTAATTCATCAAAGAATAATTAATCAGCAAGAAGCGGTAAAAGAAATTTCAATTGCTATGAGACGAGCCAGAGCGGGTCTTACTTCTAAAAAAAGACCAATGGGGACTTTTTTATTCTTAGGTCCGACTGGAGTTGGGAAAACCGAAACTTCAAAAGCATTAGCACAAATTTATTTTGGCGGAGAAGACAAAATGATAAGACTTGATATGTCAGAGTTTCAGGCAATATCAGATATCTCTCGTTTGATTGGAGCTGTAAGCCCTATAGAAATGCAAGGACTTTTAACGACGCCAGTAAGGGAAACGCCATTTTCTTTGGTATTGCTTGATGAAATTGAAAAAGCTCATCCAAATATTTTAAATCTATTTTTGCAAGTTTTAGACGAGGGGCATATTACAGATGGACAAGGAAGAAAAGTTATTTTTACAAACACTATTATAATTTGCACTTCTAATGCCGGAGCAGACATTATTTTTAAAGAAATAGAATCTGGCCAAACTATAGAAAAAGATAAACTTTTAAGCTCTTTATTTGATAGAGGAATGTTCAAACCAGAATTCGTTAATCGTTTTGACGCAACAGTTATTTTTCATCCGCTTACTAAAGAAAACTTATTAGACATTGCCCAATTAATATTAAGTAGTTTGCAAAAAAACTTAAAAGAAAAAGAGATTATTTTTGAAATTACAGAACCTCTAAAATTAAAAGTTGCTGAATTATCCTACAAACCAGCTTATGGTGCCAGAGAAATGAGAAGAGTGATTCAAAATAATATAGAAAATGTTATAGCAGAAGCTTTACTTGCAGATAAAATCAAGAAGGGCGATAGAATAGAAATTAATGCAGAAAATTTTGAAATTATAATAAATTAAATAGTTTATAATTAAAATATAGTTATGAAAACTTCGCAAGATTATAAAATTGCGGAGTTTTTATTTATATTGACCTGTGGATAAGTAGGGGATAAATATAGATATTTACGACTAAAAATTGGTTTTTTGTCTAAAGTGTTGACTAGATATCATAAAGTGGGCTATAAATAATATGTAGTGGATATATGTGGATAAAAGTGGGAAAACTAAAGAATTAGGTGTATAATTTATATGTTAATAGGTCAATATGAACACACAATTGATGTAAAGAAGCGGTTATCTCTTCCTGCTAAATTTAGAGGAGAGTTAGGAGATAAGGTGATAATAACAAAAGGAGTTGAAAACTGTTTAGTCGTTTATACTGAAAAAGAATGGCAAGTTTTTTCTGAAAAATTAGGCAATTTACCAATTTCACAAGCTGAAGCCAGATCTTTCTCAAGAATGATTTTATCAGCTGCTATGGAAGTTACATTAGATAAATTAGGAAGAATATTAATACCAGATTATTTAAAGGAATATGCAAGTTTAGAAAAAGATGTGATTGTTTGTGGACTATCTAATAGATTAGAAGTGTGGGATGCAGAAAAATGGAATATATATAATAAAGAGGCAGAAAAAGGCGTTCAAGAAATTGTTTCGCAACTTGGATCGCTTGGAATTTAAATTTAAAAATGATTATTCATATACCCGTTCTTAAAAAAGAAGTTTTAAAATATTTAGACCCATCACAAAATGAAAATTTTGTTGATTGCACAATAGGCGAGGGCGGTCATACAAAATTAATTTTAGAAAAGAATACTCCAAATGGTAAAGTTTTAGGAATTGATTTAGATCCAGCCCAAATTGAAAATGATAAATGGCAAATGGCAGATTACAAAGATAGATTAATTCTAGAAAATGATTCATATGCAAATTTAAAAAAAATATTAGAAAAAAATAATATTATAAAAATTGATGGAATATTATTAGATTTAGGGATGTCTTCTGTGCATTTAGACAAATCAACAAAAGGGTTTTCTTTCCAATTAGATCAAAGTTTAGATATGAGATATGACGATAGATTAAATGACTTAACAGCAGAAAAAATTATAAATGAATGGCCAGAAGAAAAAATAAATAAAATAATTGAAGAATATGGAGAAGAAAAATTTGCTAGAAAGATTGCAAAAAAAATTGTAGAAGAAAGAAAAAAGGGAAGAATTAAAGGTACGTTTCAATTAGTAAAGATAATAAAAGAGACAATACCAACAAAATTGCAAAGCAATAAAATTCATTGTGCGACAAGAACATTTCAGGCATTAAGAATTGCAGTAAATTCAGAGTTAGAAAATTTGGAAAAAGTTTTGCCTCAATCGATTTCAGTTTTATCTTCTGGGGGAAGACTTGTTGTTATTTCATTTCATTCTTTAGAAGATAGGATTGTCAAAAATTTTTTTAATCAACAAGAAAAAGCAGGTTTAATAAAAATATTAACAAAAAAACCCGTGATAGCAGATACGGATGAGCTTAAGAAAAATTATCGTTCTAGGTCTGCAAAATTAAGGGCTATTATAAAAATATAATATGACAACAGCAACATTAATTAATTCTAGGAATATTTCTTACGAAAAAATAAAAGCTATAAGATTGCCGCAAATAAACTGGAAAATTGTTTGTTTTATAGGGATTGTATTATGTTTATTTTTATTATTTTTTTATATTTATCAGATAAATGTTTTAACAAAGGGAACATATTTAATTAATAGTTATGAGAATAGTATAGACAAAATTTCAAAAGAAAATAAAAAATTAGAAGTTAATTTTGCCGAAGCAAGTTTTCTAGGGGAAGTTCTAACTAAAACACGAGAATTAAATTTTGAAAAAACTACCTCAGTAAAATATATCCAAATTTTAGAGAATTCGCTTGCTAAAGCGAAATAAGATATACTGACATAAACAAGATAATTGAAGAAAATGGAAAAGGGACATTATAGAAACTGGAGAATAAATTTTATTTTAATTATAGTTTTAATTTTAGGGGCAGTTATAATTGGCCGCCTTTTTTTTATACAAATATTAAAACATAAATTATATCAAGCTCAAGCATTAGGACAAGAGGCTGGTTTTGCCAGTATTATTGGAGCTAGGGGAGAAATATATTGTGAGAATAGTCAGCAAACAAAAGGAGTTAAGTCGTCTGGAGAGTTTAAGAGTTTAGCAATTAATAAAGAAAAGTGGACAATTTCAGCACTATTAAACAAAATTGAAGATAAGGACGCTTTCGCAGATATTCTTAGTCAAAACATCGAACAGACAAAGGATGAGATAATGTCACGATTAAATAAAGAAGGACTTTATGTAATTATAAAAAAAGATGTTTTAGAAGAAGAATTAGAAAAATTAAAAGAACTAAATCTTAAAGGTCTTCAATGGGAGAGTGAATTCGATAGATATTATCCTCAAGGCAATTTGGCATCCAATATATTGGGATTTTTGGGTGGCGAAAATATTGGACAGTATGGAATTGAGGGATATTATGAAGATATTTTAAAAGGAAATTCTGGAATAAAAGAGAAAAAAATAGGACTAGATTTCATTTTTTCTACAAACGAAGAAGTGTCTTTAGATGGATCAGATATTTATTTGACAATTGATTATAATATACAATTTGAAGCAGAGTCTATGTTAGAGAAAGCTAAAGATAAATATAATATAGATAGTGGTCAAATAATTGTTATAAAACCAGATTCTGGTAAGATTTTAGCAATGGCTAATTATCCATCATTTAATCCAAATGAATATTCAAAAGTAACAGATATGAATATTTATCAAAATGGAGCTATTCAAAAGCTTTTTGAACCAGGCTCCATAATGAAACCGTTTACAATGGCAATTGCTTTAAATGAAGGTAAAATAAATCCAGAGACTACCTATGTTGATACTGGATTTTTAAATTTTGGGATAAAAACAATACGTAATTTTGATAATAAAGTTTATGGAGAACAAACAATGACGCAGGTTTTAGAGAATTCGATTAATACGGGAGCAGTTTATGCAGAAGAACAAGTTTCTCGCTCAACATATTTAAGTTATCTTGAAAAATTTGGATTTATAAAAAAAACAGGCATTGATTTGCAAGGGGAGGTTTATTCTCGTAATGAAACTTTGATGAAAAATGCTCCGGCTATGAATATTGCAACATCTGCTTTTGGACAAGGAATTGAGCTAACTCCTATTCAAATTGTAAGAGGATTTTGTGCTTTAGCTAATGGTGGAAAGCTTGTTAAGCCATATATTGTAGAGAAAATAGTGAATGAAAATAAAGAAATTTATATTGAGTCACAAATTTCAGAACAAATTATATCAAAACAAACAACGTCGGATCTAACATCAATGTTAACTAGCGTTGTTGATAATGGATTTAATAAGGTTGCAAAAATTCCTGGATATTATTTTGCTGGAAAAACTGGAACAGCACAAGTCGCTTTAACCGCCAGTAAAGGATACGAAGAAGATAAAACAATCCAAAGTTTTATTGGATTTGGGCCATCATATAATCCTCAATTTTTAGTTTTAGTAAAACTGGATAATCCAAAAGTTTCTTCGTCGTCTCTTTCGGCTGTTCCTATTTTTAAAGAATTAGCTCAATATATAATTAATTATTGGCAAATTCCCCCAGATTACGAAACAGAAGATTAAAACAATCCAAAAATAAAAACATCTATTATAAGATGTTTTTTTGTGCTCCTAACCGGAGTCGAACCGGTGTTTCGTCCGTGAGAGGGACGCGTCCTAGACCACTAGACGATAGGAGCCGAATGATTATATTTTATCATAAATTTTATATTTGTCTATTGTTTCTAAAAACCGTTTTTAATGATAAAATAATAAAATATGTCTTTATTAATTTTGAAAAAATATTTATACCCAGTAGTAGTTATTTCTGGAAGCATTATTGGTGTTGGCTTTTTTTCTCTGCCATATATTGCAATGAAATCTGGATTTTGGATTATGTTGTTTTATTTTCTTGTTTTATCAATTGTTGTTTTGGCTATTCATTTAATTTTTACTGAAATAAGCTTAAAAACGCCAGATTACAAAAGATTTCCAGGATTTGCAAGACATTATCTTGGGAAATGGGGACAAATTTTTGCATTTTTTTCTACAATTATATCTTCTTATGGAGTTCTTCTGGCTTATTTAATAGTTGGAAGTGGATTTTTAAAAAATATAATGGAACCATATTTTGGTGAAAAATATATTTTTTATATCTTAATATATTTTTTATTTGTAAATATAATAGTATGGTTTGGGATTAAAGCAGTTTCAAGAGTAGAATTGTTAGTTTTATTTTTGCTTTTTTTATCAGTAATTTTTATTTTTATAAAAGGATTTAATTATATTAATTTATCTAATCTTTTTGTTTATAACCAGCAACTTGATTTTTCAAAATTATTTTTGCCATATGGGCCAATATTGTTCTCCTTGTGGGGAGTGAGTTTGATTCCTGAAGCAGAAGAAATGCTGAAAAATAATAAAAAATTAGTAAAAAGAGTGGTTATCATTTCAACGCTAATTCCTGTTTTATTTTATCTATTTTTTACCTTTTTAGTTTTATCCATCACAGGAGATCAAACAACAGAATCAGCTTTGCTTGGAGTAAAACAATTTTTAGGAAACGGAACATCAACAATAATTTTTCTTACAGGATTATTTACCACAATTACTGCCTATATCGCTCATGCTTTAACCTTGAAAAAAGTTTTTTCTTTTGATCTTAAAATTAAAAATTGGCAAGCATTTGTGATGACCTGTTTTGTCCCACTCATTTTATTTTTAGTAGGATTAAATTCTTTTATTGAAATAATTTCTTTTATTGGCGCATTTTTATTAGGTATAAATGGAATTTTAATTTTATTAATGTATAAAAAAATAGGAGGTAAAAATTATTTAATTTATCCATTATCTATTACTTTTTTATTAGGAATAATTTATCAAATAATATATTTTATAAAATAGAATTATGATTTTCCAAATATTTATTTTTAGTTTTTCAATATTAATACTTGCATTTTTGGGGTCTAAATTAATAAAAACTTTAACTCGTTTAGCAAATTTTTTGAATATAAGAGGATTTGTAATCGCTTTTTTCTTAATGGCTTTTGCCACCTCATTAACTAATTTCTTTTTTGACCTTGGATCTGCTGTTGCTGGAGTACCAGAATTATCTTTGGGTGACATATTAGGTGGTAATTTGGTTGACTTAACATTAGTTATGGCACTTGTTATATTTTTTAGTAAAGAAAAAATATCTGCAAACAGTAAAATGGTACAAAGTTCTGCTGTATTTACAGCAATCGCTGTGATTTTACCATTAATTTTAATTTTAGATGGAAGGTTAACTCGTATTGATGGAATAATTTTATATATGTCTTTTATTGCTTATTCTATTTGGATTTTTTCAAAAAGAGAAAGATTTAAAAATGACGAAAGTGAAAAAATAAATGTAGGAGTTTTTTCATTTTTTCAATTTATCAAAGACATATTTATTATAATCATTTTATTGGTTTTGTTGGTAATTTCTACGCAAGTAATAATTTATAGTGCTCAAAGTTTTGCAGAACATTTAAATATGTCTTTATCATTAGTAGGGGTTTTAATAGTTGGTCTTGCCAATTGTTTTCCAGAAGCTTACTTTTCTATTGTCGCCGCAAAAAAGGGGGATGGCTGGCTTGTTTTAGGAGAAATGATGGGTTCTGTGATTATATGTGCTACACTAATTTTGGGAACAGTTGCAATTGTTTCTCCTTTTGAAATAAAAGATATGTCATCTCTTTTGATTGCTAGAATTTTTACAATAATAGCTGCAATATTTTTTCTTGTTGCTATAAAAACAGATAGAGCATTCACAAAAAAAGAAGGATTGATTCTTCTTGGTGTATATATAGCGTTCCTTTTAGTTGAAATATTTAAACCTCAAATTTTTTAAATTTAAAAATTAATATGGATATATTATTTTTATCACTTTTAATAATAATTATAGTTGGAATAGGAATAACTATTTTTTTACTTTTTAAAAATCAACAAAGAATTTTAGAAAAAAAGGATGATAATTCTTTATTAATGTTGCAACAACAAATAAACAACATTTCACAAGTTTTAGATTCTAAACTTTCAGAATCAAATAAATCTTTACAGCAACAATTTTCTCAGTCAGCCACCATCATAAGAGACGTTACAGAAAAATTAACAAGATTAGATGAAACAAATAAGCAAGTTGTTGGATTTGCAGATCAATTAAAATCTTTACAAGATATTTTAAAAAATCCAAAACAGAGAGGAATATTAGGAGAATATTATTTAGAAACTGTCTTAAAAAATGTTTTGCCACCAGCTTCATTTCAAATGCAATACAGTTTTTCTAATGGAGAAATTGTTGATGCAGTAGTTTTTGTAGATAAAAGAATTATACCAATTGATTCAAAATTTTCTTTAGATAATTATAATAGGATGGTAGAGACAAGAGACGTCGCAGAAAAAAAGAGATTAGAGACAGCCTTTATAAATGATTTAAAATTAAGAATTGATGAAACTTCAAAATATGTAAGACCAGAAGAAAAAACAATGGATTTTGCTTTTATGTTTATTCCTTCCGAAGCAGTTTATTATGATTTGTTGATAAATAAAGTGGGGGTTATAACGGAAGATACAAATAATTTAATTTATTATGCAGGGAAGAAAAAGGTTATTGTTGTTTCTCCAACCTCTTTTTTGGCTTATCTACAAACCGTTTTGCAAGGGCTAAGAAATCAAAAAATTTCAGAGCAAGCACAGCAAATAATAAAAGAAGTTGAAAGATTAAATAAACACTTATATGCATACTCAGAACATTTTAATAGACTGGGACAACATTTAGATACAACAGTCAGTAGTTTTAATAAGGCTAGGGGAGAATTTGCTAAAGTTGATAAAGATGTAATAAAACTTACTGGGATAGAATCAAAAATAGAAATAGAAGAGGTTAAGAGGCCCACGCTTGACGATTAGATAATAAGATGATAAACTATTATTATATTAAAAAATTGTTAAAATAACATGTTAGCAGTAATAAAAACCGGTGGCAAGCAATACCTTGTTAAACCAGGAGATAAATTAAAAGTAGAAAAAATAAATCAAAAAGAAGGAGAAGAAGTCATATTTTCCGATGTTTTATTGGTTGAAAAAAATAAAAAAATAGAAATTGGTACTCCGATTGTTAAGGATACTAAAGTGGAAGCTAAAATTTTAAGTCAAGGGAAGGGAGATAAAATAATTGTTTTTAAATATAAAGCCAAGAAAAGATATAGTAGAAAGATTGGACACAGGCAACCTTATACCGAAATAGAAATAATAGGAATAAAATAAAATTTAAAAAACTGTCAAAAAAAGGCAGTTTTTTATTGTGCGACATAATAAGATTGACAACTTTTTTTACAAGAGTAAAATTAGAAAAAATGTGTTCTTTTTCAATATAATAGGGTAATTAGAAAGGAGAACGGTTATGTGTTTGACTGATGTTAAATTTAGTGGTTGGCCACACATTGTGAGAGCTCAACAATTTAGTAGAGAGTGGATTGAAAATGTGCTCTTTCCTCTTTCTCAAAAAATGGAAGAAATTATTTTAACAAAATTCTGTTGTCATTTGCTCGAAGGTAAAGAAATGATATCTTTGTTTTGCGCTGAAAGTACTCGCACAAGAGCTTCTTTTGAGATTGCAATGCAAAAACTTGGAGGAAAGATAACATTTAGTGCTCCAAATGCAAGATTTTCTTCTGCAATGGGAAAGGAAGAGTCTTTTGAAGACACTGTGCGTGCTATTAGCGAATATGGAGCAGACGTTTTTGTTATTCGCAATGATGGATCAGAAGCGATTGCAGATATAGTTGATCTTTGTAAAATTCCAATTATAAATGCTGCAGATAATGCTGAAAAAGATAAGCAACATCCTACTCAGGCGTTGTTGGATTTGTATACAATTCAAAGAAATCTTGGTGAAATTGATGGCATATCTGTGGCAATGATTGGAGATTTAAAAAATGGAAGAACCGTACGGTCACTTTGTTATTTGTTAGCAAAATGGAAAATAAAACATATTTATTTTGTTTCACCAATCGAATTTTGTATAGGAAATGACATTAAAAAATATTTAGAGGAACGAAATATTTCTTTTAGCGAATGTGCCGACATAAGGGAGATTGCATCCGAAGTAGATGTTTTTTATCAGACAAGAACGCAGAAAAATCTTGGTAGTAATTTATGGAGTCGGACAGATAGTAATAGTGGAGTATTTACAATTATTGATAAAGAAGTTTTGAAAATAGCAAAAAAAGATTCAATAATTATGCATCCCTTGCCTTGTCTCGATGAAATTGTAAGAACAGAAGTTGATTCTGATCCAAGAGCGATCTATATAGAAAGTAAGCGGGGTAGACCATCTCAAGTTAGATGCGGACTTATTACAAGGATGACAGAACTTGTAATTGTAATTTCCCCTGAACTTTGTAATACATTAATTTGATGACAAATATTTGACCCAAGCAAAATACTTGGGTCTTTCTTTTTTTGTATTTTTAGGTAAAAATAAATTATGAAAAATTTACAAAAAGAAATTAATTGGTTGTTAAAGGAAAAATATAATAATAAATCAAATTTACAATTTAAGGAAGACATTAAAAGACTAGAAAAAGGCGAGCTATTAGATTATGTAATTGGATTTGTTGAATTTTTAGGATGTAGAATTGATTTATCAAAAAGACCATTGATTCCAAGACCAGAAACAGAATTCTGGGTTGAACAGGAATTAAAAAATATTAACAGTGGAAAAGTTTTAGATATTTTCTCTGGGTCTGGTTGTGTCGGAGTTGCTTTGTTAATGAATAAGCCCAAGTTATTGTGCGATTTTTCAGATAAACAAAAAGACTCTATATCTCAAATTAAAATAAATTGTAAGTTAAATAATATTAACAAAAAAAGATATAAAATAATCCAGTCAGATATTTTAAAAAATATAGAAAATAAATACGATTTTATTTTTGCCAATCCACCATATATTGCAACAACCAGAAAAAATAAAATTCAAAAATCTGTTTTGAAATACGAACCTAAAATTTCATTATTTGGCGGGGAAAGTGGATTAAAATATATAAATAAGTTTTTGAAAGATGCAAAAAAATATTTAAATATCGACGGGAAAATTTTTATGGAATTTGATTATATTCAAAAAAATCAAATAGAAAAATTACTCAAAAAATATAAATATAAAAATTGGAAGTTTAATAAAGATCAATATGGAAAATATAGATGGGTTGTGATAGAATAATATAAACTATCTATGCCTAAAAATATTTCTTTATCGCCAAATAGTTTAAATTTATTTTTAGAATGTCCACATTGTTTTTGGCTTGATAAAAATTTAGGAATAAAAAGACCACCACCATATCCTTATGCGTTAAATTCTGCGGTTGATACTTTGTTAAAAGAAGAATTTGATAATTATAGAAAAAAAGGATTACAACATCCGTTACTAGAAGAATGGAATATAAAAGCACATCTTTTTAAAAATCAAAATTTATTAAATCAGTGGAGAAATAATTTAGCAGGAATAAGATATTTTGACGAGAGTCTAATGGCAACTTTATTTGGAGCGGTTGACGATATTTTAGAATTTGATGACGGAAAAATTGCGCCACTTGATTATAAGTCAACTGGTAGCACGGCAGCAAATATTTATGACAGATTTCAGTTGCAGCTAGACGTTTACGCATTTTTAATGGAAAAAAATGGTTATCAAGTTTATAAAAAAGGATATCTTGCATTTTATGTTGTTGATAAAAGTAAAGGATTTATTGATAGGTTGCCATTTAGGAAAGAAATTGTAGAAATAGAAACAAATCCTAAAGATGTTTATGAAATTTTTAAAGATGCGGTTGAAACTTTAAAACAAGCTTCACCACCACCACACAGCACAGATTGTCCTTTTGGTAAATGGATTAAAAGCGTAAAAATATTTAATTAGTAATTTATTTTTTAAAATAAAAAATTATGAAAATTGGAAAATTCAAAATTAGTAAAATATGGTTGATTATAATATTAGTTGTTTTGATAACAATGGGATATTATTTTATTAAAACAATTTTTAAAAATCCTCTCGAAAATTATGAAATAGAAAAAGTTTCTATTGGAAACGTTGTACGAGAAGTTTCAGAAACGGGTAGTGTAAAAGCTACAAAAGAAATAAGTTTGAGTTTTGAAGGAATTGGTAAAATTTCAAAAATAAATGTTTCTGTTGGAGATAATGTTAAAAAAGGACAAGCTTTAGCCGAACTAGACTCTGGGCAAATTTTGGCTCAAATTCAATCTGCAAAAGCTGCTTTATCTATTGCAAATACTCAATATGAAAAATTGTTGAATGGATTAACTCCCGAAGATGTTCAAGTTTATCAGAATGCTGTTGACTCTGCAAGTCATAATTTACAATCTGCATATGATGACGCTTTAAATAGCCTGGATTCATCTTATGATAAAATTTATAATGCTTTGAATGTTGTAATAGATCTTGAAAAAGATTATTTTAGTGTGGCCGATCAAGAGGGGATTAAAGTTTCAGAAGCTAAAAAAGATCTAAATAAAAATTTGGATAATATAAAAATTTATATAGATAAAGCAAAGTTAAGTAAATCTTGGGATGAAATTGATTTTGCTCTTTCTCAAACAGAAATTGCTCTTAATAATGTATATAACGATTTAAAAATTATAAGACAGCAATGTGATGAGGGAATCTATTATTCAGAAGTTTCTTCAACAGACAAGGCATTAATAGATACACATAAATCTTATATAAACACAGCATCTTCTACGATTGCAACAGCTCAACAAAGCATTTCTTCATATAAAATAGCATTGCAAACAGCAAATGATAATTTAAAATTAAAAACTATAGATCCAAGATCAGAAGATATAAATATTTATAAATCTCAAATAGATCAAGCACAGGCAAGTTTAAATATGTATCAGAGTCAGTTAAATAATAATCATGTTTACAGTCCAATAGATGGAAAAATTACAGCAGTTAATGCTAAAAGAGGAGAAATAATAAATTATTCAACACCTATAATAAATTTGCTTTCATCTGAACCATTCCAAATTAAAGCAAATATATATGAACAAGACATAGTAAATGTTAATTCAGGAAATTTGGTTAAAATAAATTTAGTTGCATTTCCAGAACAAACTTTTGAGGGCACAATTTTATCTATAGATCCTGCAGAAAAAATAGTTGATAATGTTGTAAATTATCAAGTTACAATTGATTTTCCAAATCAACCCGATGGAGTAAGGTCTGGAATGACAGCAGATATTGTTATTGAAACACAAAAGAAAGAAAATGTTTTTCGCATTTCTAAAAATGCAGTAGAAACAATTAATGGAACACAAACAGTAAAAGTTGCAAAAAAGAGAAAAATAGAAATTCGTGAAATTATAACAGGATTGGAAGGAGATGAATATATTGAAATAATTTCAGGATTGAATGAAGGAGAAGAAATAATTATTGGAGAAAAATAACTTATGGCCAGAGAATTAATAAAACTAGAGAGTGTTTGGAAAAAATATAAATTATCAGAAGAATATCTTTCAATTTTAAAAGGTATAGATTTAAAGATTGATTCAGGATCTTTTACTACAATTATGGGTCCTTCTGGTTCTGGAAAATCTACATTGATGCATTTGCTTGGATTGTTGGATACTCCATCGGAAGGAAGAATATTTTTTGAAGGCAGCGATATTTCAAAATTTTCCGAAGACGAACTTGCTCAAATTCGTGGTAAAAAAATAGGATTTATTTTTCAACAATTTAATTTATTACAAAATTTAACAGCATTGGAAAACGTAATGTTGCCAATGATTTTTCAGGGAGTTTCAGAAAGTAAAAGAATTGAAAGGGCAAAAATACTTTTAGATTCTGTTGATTTGGAACATAGAATAAATCATAGGCCAAAAGAAATGTCTGGTGGAGAACAACAAAGAATTGCGATTGCAAGATCTCTAGTTAACGATCCAGAAATTTTAATTGGTGACGAGCCAACGGGTAATTTGGATTCTTCAACAGGAAAAACAGTTATGGAAGTTTTGACAAAATTACATAAAGAACAAAAGAAAACAATTATTGTTGTGACGCACGACCCAAATATTGCTCATTATAGCGAAAATATAATTCGTATACAAGACGGAAAAATATTATTAAACCATTCTAAAGAAGACGATATTTTGTGGCAAGAAAATGGAAAAAATAAAAATGTTTAAAATTAATTTTCATAATTTAAGAGAATACTTTAAGATCGCTGTAAAAAGTTTGGTTACAAGAAAAGTCAGATCTTGGCTTACTATAATAGGAATTGTTATAGGTGTATTTTTAGTAGTTTCTTTGCTTTCTTTATCAGAAGGTTTGAAAAATGCAGTTATGCAACAACTTGGAAAAATGGGAAAAGATTTAATAACAGTTGTTCCTGGAGATGCAAGCAATATAATGACTTCTATGCAAGGTGGAGCAAAACTTACAAACGAAGATTTAAAATTAATGGAGAAAACAAAAGGTGTTGGAGTTGTTATTCCAATGAATTATTCGGCTGTGACAGCAAGATATAAAGATGAAAAAAAGACAGTATTAATTTATGGAAACGACTGGAAAGAATCATTGGATATTTTTAAAAATGACATGGGGTGGAGTTTGAGTAGTGGGAAATGGCCAATATCTGGTAAAAATGAAGTTTTGTTAGGAAGCATTGCCGCAACAGAAATTTTTCCTGGAATAAAAATAAACGATTATCTCGTAATAAATGGAAAAAAATATACAGTTGTGGGGATATTAAATTCTGTGGGAGCAAAAGATGATGATTCCATGGTAAGCGTTGATTTAGAAATTTTTAGATCTTTAACAGGAGACAGAACAGGTGCAAAAGCAGCTTTTTTAAAGATAAAAACAGGATATAGTCCAGACGAGGTTGTTGAATATCTTAAAAAATCTTTGGAAGAAAATAGAAAAAGAAAAATTGGTCAAGAAGCAGATGCCTCTTCTTTTACTATTTTAACTTCTGAAAAATTATCAGATATAGTGGGAAATGTCATGGGTATGATACAGGCGGTTATTATTGGATTTGCATCAATTGCTATAATTGTTGGTGGAGTTGGTATTATGAATACAATGTATACTTCTGTTAGAGAGAGAACAAAAGAAATTGGAATTATGAAAGCCATTGGAGCAAAAAATAGAACAATAACTACAATATTTTTAATAGAATCTGGAATTTTTGGAATGCTTGGCGGAATTGGAGGAACTTTTTTGGGAATGGTTTTCGCCAAAGGTATAGAAATATATTTTCAAATACATCCATTATTTTATTTAAAAGCTGATGTTGGCCCTGTTTTAATTCTTTTTAGTATAGGATTTTCTTTTATAATTGGTTGTGTTTCTGGATACTTTCCAGCAAGATCGGCTTCTAAATTAAAGCCTGTTGATGCTTTGAGATACGAATAACTTATGTTAAAATTAATAAAATAAATATTATATTAATTATATGAAATTTAAATTTAACAAATCATCTGGTCAAGCCTCAAGATTTATTTTAATTTTAGCAGTTATTATTTTAATTGCAGCAATAATTGTTTATCTTGTGATTAAAATGGCAGAAAAACCTTTAACTCCTGAGGTAATAGAGGAAAATCCAGTTGTTGTTCCAATTTATGAACAAACATTAGGAAATGTTAAATTTATTTTTATTAGTGGAATAAATCGAGGCAATACTTTATACGCAAGTGATACAAAAAGTTCATATTACTTATCTTCAAAAAAAACTAATTTAACCACAGTTGAAAATTTTATTGAAGTAAAAATTGGGGCGCAAAACATGGGTAAATTTAATTTAGAAAAGGGGTCTTGGGATATAGAAAATATCGTTGATTCAGAAGGAAGAGAATTTGTTCCATTAGAAGATTATGCCATAAAAGCATGGTTACCCGAAGAAGATTTGTGTGGAAGCTTGTTAAAACCAGCTTTTAATCCTACTCCATGTGTAAAAATATATGAAGTTTCAAGAAAATCAACGGGATTAAAAATAAGAGTTGTGACGGGAAAAGACAACGAAGATATAGATTCTCGTGGAAAAGATAACCAAACAGCATTAATAGACTTAATAATTACTCAATAATAATTATGAGCATTAATAAAGAAGAAAATTTACAGATACCAGAGAAAAAAAATACATCAGAATCTGTAGAAAAAGAATGGACAGATTTTGGTAAAGAAAAATTAAGAAAAATTCCAGAAATAAAAAGTTCAGAAATTGATGAAAAAGATATTGCAGATAGTATTAGGAGGGAAATAGAAATAATGGAAGCCGACGAAAATTTAAAAGAAGAGGCAAGGAAAAAAGCACTGAAAATAGAATTTTTAGGTGAAAAAGAAAAAATTGAACATCTTTTAAAAATAGCAGAAGAAAAAGGAGTTGTCCTTGCAGTAAAAACAGCAAAAGAAACAAACGATCCATATCTTTTGGATACATTACATGATATTTTGGCAAAAGAAGGATTTTATAAAAAATAAATAAAAACCCAATGTTTTCCATTATTGTATTTGCTTTAGTTTTAGTTTTTTTATTGGTTATCTTAGCTTTTTTTATTGTATTAAAGTTTGAGTTAGATGAAAAAAAATCTGTTTTTAACGGACTAAATATGGTTTTGTTTTTAGTGACAATGCCAAAAAATCAAAATAAAAAAGAAGGAGATAATTTAAAAGAAGAAAAAATTTTAATCTCTCAAATGGAACAAGTTTTTTCTAATTTTTTATCTTTTAAAAAAGCAAAATTATTTCAAGAGCCTCCAAGTGTTGCTTTTGAAATTGCTTCTCAGATAGGCGGATCAGATATATCGTTTTACGTTGCAGTTCCTAAATATTTAGAAAATGTTTTTGAAAAATATATTCAAGGAGTTTATTCAAATTCTTTAATAGAAAGAGTTTCTCAAGATTATACAATTTTTGAACCGCAGGGCTCTACCGCTGGAGCTTATTTAAAATTATCAGAAAACCCGCTTTTTCCTATAAGCACTTATCAAATTTTAGAAAAAGATCCGTTAGCTTTAATAACTAATAATTTAAGTAAAATTACGTCTAATGAAGGAGGAGCAATACAGGTAATAATAAAATCGTCTTCAAAATATAATTTAAGAGCTAGGGGAGAAAAAGCTTTAAAAAAAATTAGAGAAGGAAAGTCTGTGAAAGAAGCCGTTGCATTGTCATCTCAATCAGTTGTTTTAGAAACTTTTAATGAGTTGTCTGAAAGTTCAAAAACTTCTAAAGAAAAGGGGCAATATAATGAAAATAAACAGCATGGGATTGATCAAAGGGGGTATGATGCAATTCAAAATAAAATACAAAAACAACAGTTTGAAGTAAATATAAGAGTTTTAGCATCAGCAGAAACAGAAAACCGAGCAGATGAAATTTTGCACAATTTATTGTCTTCATTTAGTCAATTTTCAATGTCTGCAATAAATAGTTTAGAAGCAAAACAAGTTTTTAAAAAAGAGTTGAAGAGGTTAATTTATGATTTTAGTTTTAGAAATTTTAACCAAAATCAATCTTGTATTTTAAATTTAGAAGAACTTGCAAGCATTTATCACTTTCCAACACATTTTATTGAAACCCCATACATAAAATCTACAAAATCAGCAATGGTTCCACCTCCTTCTGAATTGTCAGAAACTGGCGTTAATCTAATAGGTAAGGTATTATTCAGAGGTGAAGAAAAAAAAGTTTATTTTGCAAATAAAGAAGATAGAAGAAGGCATCTTTATCTTATAGGTCAAACGGGTGTTGGAAAATCTGGATTTATGGAGGGGATGATTGCACAAGATATTTTAAATGGTGAAGGCGTAGCAGTTATTGATCCTCATGGAGAATTAGTTGAACACATTTTAGCCATAATTCCAAAAGAAAGAATAGACGATGTTGTTATATTTGAACCTTTTGACATTGAAAGACCTTGTGGATTAAATATGTTGGAGTATGATTCATCAGAACAAAAAGATTTTGCGGTTCAAGAAATGATTGCTATTTTTATGAAACTTTTTCCACCAGAAATTATTGGTCCTATGTTTGAACATTATATGAGAAATGCAATGCTGGCCCTAATGGCAGATAAAGAAAATCCAGGAACCCTAGTAGAAATTCCAAAAATGTTTACTGATCCTGTTTTTTTACAGAAAAAATTAGAAAAAGTTTCCGATCCTATTGTTAGGTCTTTTTGGACAAAAGAATGGGCATCAACAACTGGGTCTACAAGATCAGATATGTTGGGATATGTGGTTTCAAAACTTGGCAGATTTATTGAAAATGAAATGATGAGAAATATAATTGGACAGTCTCATTCTGGTTTTGACTTATCTGAAATAATGGATAATAAAAAAATATTTTTAGCAAATTTGTCAAAAGGATTAACTGGTGAAGTAAACAGTTCTTTGCTTGGATTAATTTTAGTTTCAAAAATTCAAATGTCCGCAATGAAAAGAGCAAGAATTGTTGAAGAAGATAGAAAAGATTTTTATTTGTATATTGACGAATTTCAAAATTTTACAACCGATTCAATTGCTACCATTTTATCTGAAGCCAGAAAATACAAATTAAATTTAATAATAGCTCATCAGTATATGCCTCAACTAAAACAAGAGATTAGAGATGCTGTTTTAGGAAATGTTGGAACAATTGGAGCATTTAGGGTTGGAGCTGAAGATGCAGAAAATTTAGAAAAACAATTTGAGCCAGGATTTTCAAGATTTGATTTGGTAAATCTAGATAATTTTTCTATGATACTAAAAATGATGATAAATAATAAAATTTCAACTCCATTTAAAATAAGCACTTTACCACCACCCAAAGGAAGAACAGAAATTATAGAATCTATTAAAAAAATTTCCAAACTTAAATATGGAAAACCGAAGAACTTAATTGAGCAAGAAATAAGCCAGAGATAGTTTATCTATTGAAATAGCTTGACTTATAGAGTATATTTTTTAAAATTAAACTATAATTAAAAATAAATTAAATATATATAATGGAATTAAAATATTTTTTATCACTTTTAATCTTACCCATCCTGTTATTTTTTCCGGTGATAACAGAAGCATCATTAGATGACTGGACTTCTTTGCAATCTCAAATTACAGATGGTATTAAGTTTGGGACATCAGCCATTAATTCTATTGCTTATGGCAACGGAATATGGGTAGCAGTAGGAGACTATGGTCTGGCATCCTACTCCGCCGACGGCATCACATGGACGGCCCTTACTGCAGGCGACGACACTGGTATTAAATTTGGAACAACCGGTGTTTATTCTGTCACTTATGGCAATGATAAATTTGTGGCAGTAGGAGGTAGCGGGAAAGCATCCTATTCCGCCGACGGCATCACATGGACGGCCCTTACCCCAGGCACAGACACTGGTATTAAGTTTGGA
>Ga0265297_10002367_pt1 | contig 38638 bp, 43 predicted proteins | sample Munlanlwell13791_FD_192502 | JGI IMG/M metagenome (GOLD analysis project Ga0265297, IMG submission 192502) | Leachate microbial communities from a municipal landfill in Southern Ontario, Canada - Leachate well 137-91 | ecosystem: Engineered > Solid waste > Landfill > Unclassified | place...
TATAAGTAAGGTGCGGCTGGATGAGAATAGGTTCCTTAATTGTTGTCTGTTAGGGGAGAATCAGAAGGTTAAATTTAAAGAGGAAACCTATTACCCTGTTGATATATGTAAATATGCTGAATTAGGTGGCATAAGCAGGGGACGGGCTTTAGAGGAGCTTATAGGTATATGTGCAAAACATAAAGAGAGCTTTAATCTAATGGTGGGTGAAACCGCAGTTTTATGTACTTCGCTTATATATGAGTTCAGGCACGACAAAGAGTGTGGGACGTTACATATCAACTGGAATCCTAAACTTATACCATATATAAGCGGAGTAATGCAGCCAGGTAAGTATCTTACATTAGATGTGGTAATGGTTGGGACGTCTTCGGGACATAGGTATAAATTATATACTTTACTTCAGAAACATTTATGGAAATTAGATCATACGGAGTATGGTGTTGTTGAACTTTCCGAGGAGAATATACGTAAAGTACTTGGACTAACCACGGAGTATAATAGCTTCCGGACACTTAATGCGAAGATAATAAAACCTACCTTAGTTGAAATAGCTAATAAAACAGGTAAACATCTACAATGTAGATTATCTAAAGGTAAGGCTGTTATAACCTACAAGGAGTTACAAAATGCTTGAATTAAAAGATATTAGATATAATATAAAGAAAGAGGATATGTACTTAACAAAGTTCCCTTATTGGAAGGTGCTGCAACCTAAATATGGGTTAGACCCAAGATGGGCAGATGTGTTGAAGTCTTCCATTGTAGAGTATATAAAAGCAAATAGACGTAATAGTTTTGAGGTAAATATAGTAAATGAGGATATATACAGTCTAGTACATAAGCTGCAGAAGGAGTACCCTCAATGCTTTGAAGATATAGGTTGGTATACTAGAAGACTTATAGTTGACCTTTTTGTAGAAGGTAGGTTATATTGCGACGGGTCATCGACTACTATCCAAGAGATGGAAACTTTGGAAACTCTTCGAGCAACAGAGCGGGAAGCTATAGCACTACAGGAGCGGAAACGTAAGGAGCAATACGCGGAGGCTTTAGGAGGGTATATTGAGGAACAAAAGAAGCTATACAATGCTAACCGAGAGTTAAGTATAGGTTATATAGAGGTAGGAGATACGTTTAAGAATAAAGCCGAGATAGTCGATGCTTTAGATATATATCTAAAGGAGATCAAAGCTTATGCTAGAAAATGGTTAACTGTACCAGAGTATCTTGAAGTAGAGTACCGTAGAGATGCGAGTTACTGGGAGGTTGTAGGTATTGTTAAAGAACCTGTAGCTTTTTACAGGATGGAGTCTTGGTTACATCACATAAGTATGAAGCGTAAGGACTATGAACAGCAGTTTAAAGCTATCTATAAAGAGGACAAGTTATGATCTATATAAGCGGATACGGGGAATAGTATATGAAATATCTTATATTAGCCGGGCTGATTGCAACAAGCGTAGCTTGTGCAGACGGCATCGACGATAAGAAGTTTTACCCAATAGTACCCGGAAAGCAAGGGCATATTGAAAGATGGGTAGAAAAGAATGGGGTATACCTACAAGACCTGCCACCAAGAAATCTCCATATACACCCCTTTCTATGGAAACAGAGTAGATTATACCCAGTAGAACCCCATGGAGTAAATTATTGGTACTATTTTGATAGGCATAAATGCCTTGGAGAGTATGCGAGGGTATTTGATGGAACAACGGAGTGTGTAGAAGAGGTTGACCCAAAGGAGCAAGTAAAGAATATACCTGAACCTAGGGTCAGTTTATTACTCCTCATTGGGTTAGCTTTGGCTAAACTTATTGCTCGTTTACGGTAAATTTAAAAGTACGTGATAGCTTACTCTCCGTAGTACCGCTGCCCTTCACTATTTGATTAGTTAGCTCAAAACTTGTCACACCATTTGGTATAGCTGATATAACAACACTTGTACGTTCATCTTCTTTAGCCTCATTAATTATAGTAACTCCTTGCGTTACATTCCATGAGGAAGAAGCTATAACTTCATCGTAGTTGATAAAGAGATCGTAGGATATTGCCTTAAATGTAGCCTCACCGGAGATTGTCTTTTTACTTGTCCATACTGGTTCTGCCCCAGCCAGCCCAGTCTTTACACACTTATGGTAATAGCCTGACGCAACAGCTGGTTTTACTATATCCCCAACCTTGTATATAATAGATGGTGTATAGGTCGGCGCACCCCAATATACATTAATAGGAGTAACATCATCCTTATCTATATACCCCACCGTTACCAAGGGCCCTTTTGTAGTTGCTAAATACTCTTGCATAATTATTTAAACGTAGTAGTTGGTATGGTTACAATGAAGTCTTTATCTTCATTGTGTATTAATATCTGCCATATAGGTTCAGCTTCTAGGAAAGCATTACTCCCAATGTATGGTGTACCCTTAGTTACCGTTATGTTCTGCCCATTTATAGTAAGATTAAGGGTGAATCTGAGGTTTCCAGCAGCTCCGGTAATACCAAGAGTCGATAGTATCTTGCTTATCTCAAGGTTAAAGGAACCTGTATTAAGTGTAAGACCTGTGCCGGATATACTCTTACTTGTTAATGGTACGAGCAAACCTGATAAAGCAGTTAAACTACTGCCGGATAGTGTTATATTAACGTTACCAGCCGCGCCGTATGTTAATACTCCGTAGGAAGCAGTTATACTAGTTCCCGATAAAGCCGCTACAGTAGATGGAAGTAAACTACCATAAGATAAGACTGTAGATGTACCTGATAAATCTTTCGATACTTGAGGTAATAAGGAACCTATACTTGTTGTGGTTACATTACCTTGAAGTGCTTTAGTTATTTGGGAAAGTAAACTACCTGTAGCCGAAGCTACTGCCATACCAGACAACGTAAGTACGATGTCGTTTCCAACTTGTACAGTAACAATACCCTTGGCGGAAGTGATACTTATACCAGACAAGGACTTGTCAAATACAACTGCAAGGTTTCCACCGTAGGTAGCAATACTGCTGCCAAGAAGCGTAGCTATATTGTTTGCAATAAGTATACCATTTGAACAGGTAACTACTTGCCCTTCAAGTGCTTTAGTTAAACTTGCAAGCAGGCTTCCATAAGCTGCGGAAGCCGAAAGACCTGAAAGAGTTACAACAACATCATTACCTACTGTTACGGTAAGTGTTCCTCCAGAACCTGTAACAGCAATACCTGTAAGAGCTTTATCTACTGTAAGTAGTAAGCTTCCTTGAGTGAATCCTAAGTTACTTCCTGCTAGGTTAAGAACTGAAGAAGCATTTATACTTCCAGAAGCACAGCTTATACTTGTACTTGTTAGTGTTTTATCAACCGCAGGTGCTAGAAGACCATTTAACGTACTTGTAGAATTACTCGTAATAGCTTTAAGGAAACTTAATGGAAGCGTTCCGCTAGAGGTAAAACTTTGTAATCCAGTAAGTGTTACGGTTATATCACCTGCTGGGGGGCCACCGGCCGCAGGTAACTCGCCAAATGCTAACCCACCAAACGCATCTATACCGAAACTCATTACCAGACAACCGCTTGTACTTCTTCGATGGTTGCTGCTAATTCTAACGCTGTTTTTCTTGCGTAAAATCGGGCCTTATTGGTCTGTATGTGCACCATCCCGGCTAAATATACTTGCGCTATTTGCTCTGCCGTGTGCGCTACTTCGTTTTTATACCCTGACGAATCAGTGCATGTATAATTCAAGCCAACACCTGCCAGCCTTGCACCAATTAGGTTTGTTTGATCTTGCGGCAACCTAGAGTCATAGGTATGCTCTGAACCAAGTGCATTTGAGACGAAACCAGACTCAATAGCCGATTGACAAAATACTTTTAATTCATCTATTTTTTGCAACTTCGCAGCTTGCAGTAGTTCTTCTGCAGTGGCTAGTCGAGATGTGGTATCTAAAAAATCCAGCCTATAACTGCCATCTCCATTATCTGAAGCGCCGACACAATCAGGGATGTAACTAAAATAATTGACTATATTCATTAGAATTGACCTACTACTGTTAATCCTGATTGTCTAGTATCCCCGCTATCGCCTTTGAAACTGCACGACGTGCCTCCTGCTCCGCTTTCTAGCCATGCAAGATATGAGTAGCCGATAGCCGGGATGTAATCATGTCTAGCTGATAGTGGGGCGTCGAATGTACAGGCCTTAGCAAAGCCAGCCTGAACCAGTCCAGAAAAAGCAGTCGTTGAATTTACGCCGACCCCGACTTTTGCCGCAGCAGACGCACTGTTCTCTAAATAAACATTACCCACGAGAGCAGCCTCTACTGAATCTCCAGGCAGACCTATTAGCAGTTCGACTTTATTACCTGCTGCTGCATTAGCTTGTCTAATCGTGTTAGTGGTATATACCCATTCATTAGTAGTATCTTTAACAGCACAAGTTCGTCTTACTCGGTTGTACATGTTCCACAAGAACCGTTTTCCACCAACCTGACTAGTAGTTCCTCCGCCGCTATCTTCTGTTGTAGTCGTAGATGTTGTATAAAACGAGCCAAGATACAAGCGTGTTTTGTCTCCTGACTTACAATAGCGGCCATCTTGCAATGTAACATCTGTTGCCCTGGCTGTACCGCTTGTCCATGCTAGAATTTCAGTAGCCAATACACCGCCGGATAGGTATCCAAACACATCATAGGGCAACCCGCTGGTCAACGTTCCCAATGCCTGTGTGACCTCTGAAAACTCTATAGTCCTCCATATATAGCCGTCCCACAGTGGGATGATATTGTGGAGGTAAGGAGTGTAATAAACGCTTGTTGCCGACGCTACGTCTGATGACGTGACAGGTACGCCAGTTGTTAAAGTTAATCTACCCCCCGGTGTCACACCCTGCATTTGTAAATTACTAGACTGAGCCACACCAGCAGATAAAGCATTAAATACAGTCACATCACCGCCAGCACTCCAGTCTATTGCGCTACCTGTCGATGAATCATATATAGCGGTACGTGTTAGGGTGTCAGGAGTGCCTGATGTAAACGTGCCGAGCCCTTCTTCCCAGTCTACGCCGTTGGTGGCGTAATAGGTTACGGTATCCGCACTTGCAAACGCACTATCGAAGGACTGGTATCCAGTTGGCGCACTATCTGGCAGATTGAAAGCTGTAGAGGTATTGGGTTTATTGCTTGCGACCTCTTTGACTCGCGAGGCGTATTTAATAGGCATACTTAGTTCCTCACTGCAGCCGGTAATACATTAGTTAGCTCACTATATAAATTTGACATAGACTTAAGCTAAACGAAGTAAGCCAGTTGTAGCATCGTTAGTAGGCATGTTCAACGTAACATTACCTGCGGTTACACTCTGTGAGCCAAAGTTAAAAACAGCTACAGCTTTATCACCTTGAGTAGAATTGTATAACAGCAAGGCATCAAAGGCTGCCCATGTAACACCAACAGCCGCAATAGCAGCGCTAGGAGTCCAGAAAGCTGTAGTGCCAGAGGAAGAAGGTGCTGTTGCATTAGTTACTGTATAACCGCCTGCTGTATAATCACCAGAGTTAGTTACTTCTCCTGTAGAACTATAAGCAGTAGTAGCTGCTCCAAGCGATGCTGATGCATAATAAAGAGCTGCTTTAAATGTATCTTTGGTGGTTGCACCCCGTACCACTGTAGTACCGAAGGCATGAATACCATTGAGTACTTCTGTTTTGAACGAAGTTGTTATAGCGGCGACGTTAGCCATAATATATGTTCCTATAGTTTATATAAATTTAAAAGTTAACCCATGTAATTTCTTACGTTTTCCTAAGCATACTTTACTAATATCACTTATGCTTAGTTGCATAGCTTCTGCTGCATCACTTATAGAGTCAAAATCAGCCCAGCGTTTCTCTACAGTAAATCTAGTTGCTCCGATATACCTTTTTCCATTTATAAGGTTGGTTACTTGGTATATTAAGGCCATTATTCTAACGTACCTTCTAATGCAGGTAGTTCAAAACCTTTCATCATACAGATATGTCTATTTTCTTTAACAAGTTCCTTTGTTAGCTTGTCGTGGTATTTTTCCACAAATACCATATAACCTTTTTTGTCTATAACAGGACGAAACTGCCCATCTTCAACAACTAACGTCACATCAACTTCTATATTGTCAAGCCACTCCTGCGTATAATCTAATGTACTTACATCGACATTACCATTTATTGTATAAATCAATTGCGTTGTCATGTTATTTTAAAAATCCATGTGAGACTGCCCATGTATAAGTACCCATAGCTAATGCCCCAAGTATATACATAAACCCTTTCTTTGTTAATTTACCTATTTCTTGATTTTGTCTTGCTAAGAAAATCTCTATTCCCCTATCTATCAGTTCTAATACTTGATCTTCAGATAGATCATGTTTAACGTACTTCGGACAGTTATGAAATTCTACTCTATCTTCTTCTCTTCTAGGTTCCATACGCCTTTCTGGTGCTCTAGGTTGGTTAGTCATAATGTTAGCCTATATTAATGCTTATTAGTAGCATTTTTTATATTAAACGCTACTAGATCAATATAGTTAAAAACTTTAGGGGGTAATGCACCTCTTGGAAAGAAGGCGGCTATTAGTGTAGACAGGGCTATTAGTTTCGGAAGTAGGTCTATTAACCAGTCTAAAATAGTAGTTACTATAGATGTAAATGTGAGTAGTTCAGTCATATAGTTCGAGTATAGTTTAATGTAATTACTACTTGACTATTCTTACGCCTCCAACGCCTATCTTGACTGCGTTGGCTGCAATTGCATCGGCTAATAGCGGATAATAGACAAATGTAAATATGGGGGTTTCCAGATTAGCTAGATCATCGTTTATCTTTAATTTATTAAAGCTTACGTGTCCTTTTGCTTCTGACATGCTGGCTGATGTTGTATAAGACATAGCTGTATTTTTTACAGTACCGTTAGATACTTTCTTCAGGGAGAATACAGCGTTTACCGTAGCCCCAACAGGTAGGTTTGTCCCATCTAGCTTACGGACAAAATAATCAAACTCTACCCCAAATACATCACCTGATACAATTGCCAAATCAGCCAGCGTTAGTGGAAGGCTCATAGTAATGCTGTTAGCTCCAGCACCATTTTGGGTAATCACACACGTTTGCATGGGTATGCCGTCAACTACTTCAACCTGTGCTAATGTAACATCTTTCCAGGCATCATCGGTTGGCAAAGTAAATCCCGTTGCCAAGGTTCCAGCGGTAACTGTAGTTACTGTGGCTAACATTGGGTTTGGTGATAAGTTTGTACCAGGAAACTGTATTTTTGCAGAGGGGCCAAACATTTCTGTTAATATAGCGGCCTCAGCTTTCGCAATACTAATCTGACCGGCTATAACACAATGTACACCATCTGTTGAGTAGCCGCTAATCCAAGTTCCTACTTCTGTACACGTAACTCCAACAGGGTTTAAAAACCTGACATTAGGGTTGTTTAACGATTCGATATAGTCTTTTATAGCCAGATTTACGGCGACGACGACGGCTTGTTTACCTATCTCTGCAACTGTAGTTCCATTAGCAATAAGATAACCGGCTATACCTTCATCAATAATGGCCGCACCTGTAGAAATCAATCTAGATAACATACTTTTGTGATCTGCTACGATGGTATTAATATCAGATTGCGTGTATGTTGTTAGTGGTGTTACGTTATTAATTGAGCCGCCACGGAATATAATAACATCAACATTGGCATTGGCTAAATCCGTGGCTGCTTTCCTTGTTGCACTTGCAACCGCCAAATCCCTCGCAAGCATAGCTACTGTCGTTTGACTGGCAATACCACAATTTCTTGCCAGCATAGCAACCGGATATTCCATGTGGGTCATATAACGTGTGCTGGTCACACTGGATTCAGTCGTACCGGAAGCAGGAAATGCCAGGTCTATGATTTCGCAGTTGTCGTTTGAGGTATAGGTGCCTGTGGTAGCTGTTGAGTCGCCAAATAATGCTATCTTTACAGGAGTTTTACGTATAGGTTTATTAGGAATACTCCAATTTGTGCTATCGCTATAACCCATAACCCTTAAATCAGGGAACCATGCTTGTCCAGCGTTACCATTATTAAATGTATCTGCTGTAGGTTTATTAGTCCAAGTATGTGTAGTGTTAATACCGATGTTACTATCTTCAGTACTCTCAGAGATAGCCTTGCTAACTGCTTTAGCTAGATCGTGTATATTATGATATTGTATAGACATTGGGTGGCTCTATTTAGTATGTTTATCTGTTCTATATTATTTACCCTATATAAATAAATAAGTTTACATAGGTTCAGCTTTACCCTATAATAGCATATATATAAGGAATATACAAATCAACCTTATTTTCCTAAACTTATTTTAAATCAATGACTTAGATTATTATGGCTGATCCAGAACTGAAAACTATCTTCGTAAACTTCGATCATGAGGTGCAATCACACGTACTAGCTGGTATGCTCTCTCGTAATATATCTCAACTATATAATTGGTCTCAGTCAGGTAAACTCCTTAATATAAAGAAGAGTGATGCTAACTATAAACCAGTTACTTATAGGGAAGTTGTAAAGCACCTAGTAGATACTCTTGTTAAAGAGGACTCTGAATTTGCCAAATTCCAACGCCATAAAGAAAAACGTGTAAGTAGTGCATCTATAGGGGACTTTGAAGGAGATGATTCCATACACCCATTGGTTGCGGCTAAGATGCAGCAGAGCATTAAGACAGACCATGCTAGAGCAGCACAGATGTGGCAAGCTATAGCTATTAAGAATGAAGAGTATGTAGACTTTGGTAAGAAACTATCCATTGTAGAACCATTTATAGTACAGATACGGGATTTACTATTAGGTATAGCCTTGGACTTCCCAGAAGCTCAAGAAGTAATTGACGAAGGCATGGAAAACTTATACAACCTAGGGCTGCGTTTAATCGAAGAGGCTAAGATAGATAGGGATGGTTTCGTAGAAGCGATGATGAGTAAGACTATAGAAGAAATACAAGCCATGGAAGAGGAAAAGGAGAAGGTAGATGCTTAATCGTAGCTTCGATACAATATCTGAACGCCGCTTACTCGGCTCCCTACTTACCCTATTCAAGAAAGCATCTAGAGAAACTACTATAGAATGGGCTGAAACTAGACGTACATTATCCTCTGAAGAAAGTAGTATACGAGGTAAGTTCCGTACAGATCGTACTCCATCCTTTAAATACATATACCATGTAGCCGATAACTGGTTCATACATATAGTAGGTATGATGAAGTCCTCCCAGATAGGGGCAAGTGAACTTGAAAATAACATTGTAGGTAGAAAGCAAGACTTGGATGCCTGCCATACTGTTATGTTCTTTCCAGGCACTACGTTGTTGAAGGAATACAGTAGAAAACGTATTGTGCCTTTCTTTACAGGTACACAAAGTCTTAATGCAAAGCTTAATGTAGGGGTAGCCAAACCTCCACATGATTACTTTACCTTCCCAGGAGGTAGTCTTGCGTTAAAGACACTTGGTTCTATCCAATCTGTATTATCTTCCCCAATACCTTTTTGTATCTTAGAGGAGTTCGCCCAGGTAAAGAGTGATGTAGCAAAACAAGGTGATCCATTAGGACTTGTACAAGGTAGACAGAAGTCATTCCGCATAGGGCGTAAGAAGATACTTGGCTTCTCCACACCTACATTTAAAGACTATTGCAATATGGAGAAACTCTATAACAGAGGGTTCCAGCTTATCTTTAAGGCGAAGTGCCACCATTGCGAAGAGCTTGTAGAGATGTCAGGATGGACTATGGAATCTTTCCTAGTTTATGATATATACGCTGATAGATATATTGATGAGAAGTATGGGAAGTATAATCCAGAGAGTGCTTTCTTTGCTTGTACATCTTGTAACGGTAGGTGGAGCTTCGACGATAAGACAAATAACATCAAGGAAGGTCTAAACTACGGGTTTATTGACGATTGTGGTGATTTTACCTATGGATGGCATCCACGTAAAGAGTACAGAGAAGCTATAACTATAACAGACTATAAAGTAATCGAACCTACTATAGACAAGATACAGCTGCGCAAGAATTTACGTACTGCAAAGACATCATTAACGTATACGTTTCAACATCCAGAGATACTAGCCTGTTTTGCTGCTACAAGTGATGCTCCGCTGTTAGCGGCTAAGAAGCTCGAAGCAGATGTAGCTATGGAAAAAGGCGATGAGACACTAGCTAAGGATTGGTACAATAACTCCCTTGGTCTACCATACACCTCTGGTATAACTGCTATTGAAGCAGAAGAGATGCGCACCTTTAGGAAGAACTACATAGAAGGTATATGCCCTATGGAAGCCCTTATAGTTACCGTAGGTATAGACGTACAGGATAACCGCTTCGCACCTATAGTACGTGGTTGGGGCCGCAATAACAACAGCTGGCTTATTAAATGGGAAGAGATATTTGGTGAAGTTACTGTACAGGAAAGGGAGAGAGATAGTACAGGAGAGGCTAATGGGAAGTTCCTTGGTGTATGGGGCCAGCTATGGGATAAATTCATATCAGGTACGATAAAGCATGCCTCTGGTAAGGATATGAAGATAGCCGCTATTTCTATAGACTCTGCCGATAATACCGAACTTGTATATAGATTTGTTAAAGCAGCCTCTGAATACTTCGAAGAAAACAACACTGGACAGTATATATATGCGGTTAAGGGCATACGTGATCTACGCTATAGCGATGATGAGATATATCAAGACCCCTCTTCTCGTGATATTACTCCTACTGACAATAATGTAAGGATAAGTCTGGCAGAAAAGATGGGTGTTCCATTATACTATGTTGGAGCACATAGAGCGCATGAAGAAATACTACGGCGTGTTGCGCTGAATAAGAAAGACGGTGCTATCTCTAATATGTACTACCATAATGCTCAGAGCTATGGTATGTATGAAGAACAGATGACAAGCTGTAGAAAGATTATTGATGCAACTACTTCATATAAGAGCGTATTTAAGCTGATAGCTGGTAAAAGAAAGGAAGCTATGGATGGTGAAAAGCTGGCTTTACACGCAGCATATGCTATTAATATACGTAACCTAACACACGCCTATTGGGCGGCACTTGAGAATTATTACTATGGCTGATTATACCCTCGCAGAAGCACAAGCCTTATTAACTAAGGTTAATATAGCAATTGAAAGTAAGATAAATAATACACGTTTTGCCGCATTTAAAACTGGTACAAATGCCTTCAGTCGTACATACTCGTATGATATAACAACCATGCAAGAGTTATTAGACTTACGTACCCAACTCGTTGCTACTATAGGCGCACTCCAACCACCTACTGCTCCAGTATTTCAAACCAATGCTATTATAGGTATAGTAGCCCGAAAAGGTACATTATAATGACTACACCAACATCTGAAGAACAAATCATGTACAGTGGGTTAACTAATGTGACTCCTTCATTTGAAGGGGCTGCCTCTGGTTATACTACAGGTTTACGTGGTTTGTTTGATGGAGAAGCCGACCAGCTTGCAGAGCGTGAACTACGATTCCTACAAAGCCGCTCTAAACATATCTGCCGTAATAACGGCTATGGAAGGATAGCTTTAAAGAATTGGGTAACTAAATCTAGTTCTATAGGGGTTATATGGAAGTATAGTAATGGTAAGAATAAGGGTAAGAAACATCCTATAATGCAGGAGTATTGGGATTCTTTCGCGGAAGACCCTTGGTATGATGGACATGGTAGTTTAAAGACCGGCCAGAGTGTATCTAATTCAAGCATCTTTCTTACAGGTAATAGCTATATAAGAAAGCTTATCATCCGTACTCCTGGAAAGGCAGTCCCCTTTAAACTTCAACTTATTCCCTCTATCCTCCATGCTGTTGAATACTCCTCATACAGTACTGATATAGAAAAGGCTATACGCTATGGCATTGAGTTCAAGGATTCTATCCCAACTAAGTACTTCTTCTACAAGGGTGTACTTGAAGCTACTGATTATACAAACCAAGACCAATATACTACTGTCCCTGCAGAAGAACTTATCCATACATTTATCCGTGAAGAACCTGGGCAATGGTTAGGTATACCCTACCTCGCCTCAGTTATTTTATCCTTATACAAACTCGATGACCTTGTAACAGCTACAGTAAATAAACAAGTTGTAGCACAGAATGTAGTCGCTTTAATTGAACAGGTTAATGCAGTACAATCTATGAAACCTTTTGGTACCCCTACTGATGTTGTGACTGAAGATGGTAAAACAAAGACCATCTTTAAAAATAATGTAGAAGAAGGGCAGGTACTTTATCTTAATAAAGGTGAAAAAGCCAGTATGTTCCAAGGTACTGATATTGGAGCTAACTTTGGTGTACTTGTAGAGCAAGAACTTCGTAAGATAGCTACTGTAGCAGATGCTTTATACCACGAGTTAACCGGAGATACATCTGGACTTAACTACAGTTCCCTTATCGGCATGAGTATACAAAGTCGTAACCGCCTTGAGTACTTACATAACTTTCTCTTTATACCACTTCGGGAGAAGCCTATAGCAGATGCCTTTAAGAAACTAGCAGTACTATATAACCCAAAGGTTAGTAATGCCGTACCTTACTTCCAGTTACCACGTTGGAGAGGCTCAGATGAACTTAAAGATATGCAAGCAGATTTACTTGAATTGCAAAATGGTATGGGAACTATACCTGATAAATTAGCCGAACGCGGGTTATCTATTGAAGATATACAAGCTGATGAAGAGAATAGAAAGATACTAGCAGATATGGGTATTAACTTAACACCAGCAGAAGCTAGTGCAAGTATGGCTCAGGCTAATAATACACAGGCTAATAGTAATACAACAAGTAATTAAAGGTTATTTACAATAAATATATGTATAATACGTTGACAGTATGCTTTACTTTATGCGATAATCACATAACTCATAAAAGGTTTAATTATGAATCTTGACCATTTAAAAGGCGAAGAACTTTTTGCCTACCTCAGAACCAATAAAAAGGAACTACTACAAACTAAAAGTAGTACCTTGAAACTCTGTGATGCTGTAGTGGGTAATACTACTATAATATCCAGAGAGCCTAAGACAGAAGCTATTAAGGAGGACTCCCTAGAGGATTCCTCTGACCCGGATACCCTCAAGGTCAAAGTAGTAGCTAATGTAACTAACATAGTAGATTCCCATATGGACATGCTCTTACCTGGAGCATACTCCGAGAGTATACAAAAGCGTGGAACCTCAATACCACATCTACTTGACCATAACCAAAGTGCTGTTGGTCACATAGGTGATGTTACTAAGGTATATACACAAGATATGCCAGTATTGGAATTAGGTTATTCTGCTAAAGGTAATACAGAAGCCTTAGTTATGGAGTCTACAGTACGTAAGAGCTATAATGAAAAAGCTTATCAATTCTATAAGTCTGGTAAGATTAATCAACATTCTATAGGTTTAGCCTATGGTGCGTTGGAATTAGCTATTAACTCCGAACATAAAAGTGATAAAGCAGAAAAAGAAGCTTGGGATAAGTACTACCCACAAGTTATCAATAAAGAAGTAGTAGATAAAAGAGGGTACTTTTATATTGTACCCAAAGTAGATGTAAGAGAGAACAGTGCTGTATTATTCGGCTCCAATCCACTTACACCCACCCTATCTACTAAAACACAGGCCATGCCTGAAGAGATTCTTTCCCTAGGGAATAAAGAAGAAACCGTTATAACACAACCTATAGGTAATACTATGACATTAGAAGAAGCACTTGGGGAGATTATATCCCTTAAGACAGAGTTGGCAAATGCCAAAGCTGAGGTAGGTATAGCTAAAGCATCAGCTAGACTGGAAGAAAAAACACGTACAATCGGTATTCTTAAAGCACAAGCTACATTTGGGACTGAAGATGCGTTGAAAGAAGCTGCCCTTGAGTTTGTAGAAAAAGACTATGACTTGAAAGCTGCTACATCTATGTTGGAAAGCTTAAAAGGCCATATCCAAAAAGCATCGCACGTTGATACTACAGCGGCTACATTAACAGCTACACAAACACAGACTAATGCACCTGTTTCATTCGAAGCTAGTTTGTTAGATGGTTTAAAAGCTTTGAACGATGAACCACAACTATTTAAAGGGGTAAGATAATGGCTAACGGTGGATTCTATCCCTATAACGCTAGAGTATCTGCAAAGCTATTTGCCGGTGCTAATGACTATAAAACTAGCAATGTAACAGTCCTTAGCGGACAGATAATTAAAGCATTATCTTTTATCGAAACTAATGTAGATGGTAAAGCTATCCCACATTCTGGTTTTGCTGAAAGTGCTATCGTTACTTTCGCTACAATCACTACAGGTCAGACTTTAGTCTTAGCGGGTCTTACCTTCACTGCTGGTACAGGTTCTGTTACTGCTGCTGAACTGGTAACTATCTGGAAAGACCTGCCTATCGGTGTTACTGCTGCTAATGCAAATGTATTGTTACTGGCTCGCGGCATTGACGCTACTGTTAAAGGTACATTTACAGCAGGTACATTAGCCCAGTATAGCACCGCTGTTAATGACGCTGCTAACTCGGTTGTCTTTACAGGCTATCGTGCATTGACTGCATTGACTGATGTAGCTGATTCTGGTACTGCTACTGACCCAGTAGTAACTCTGAAAGCTTCATTAAGTGCACAGAACAAAATCACTGGTGTACTAATGTATGATGTAGATGCTAGTGCAGGTGATGTAAAAGCAGAAGTATATACTGAAGCTACTTTCTATGCAGATGCTTTAAACTGGTATACTGATTCTACAGCTACTACTGGTGAAGTTATGACTAAAGCCGATGGTACTACTGTTGCTTATACAACATATAATACAGGTATCTTTGGAAGCCAACCAGAAGCTATCCTATTGCAGAAGAAATTCGTAGAAGGAAGCGAAATAGACTTAGTACACTTAACAGCAGGAGAAATAGCTAATGGCTAATGAATTTCTATCACCTTATGGAGCCTCTAAATACCTTGAGGGTGTTATAGAGGCTCTTCCTAAAATTAGAGGCACATTGCTTCAAGATTCTGTAGTACCAGGCTTTATCCTGCGTAATGCTAACTCAGTTAACTTGGATGAAGAATTTGCAGTAAAGAATACTACTGCTATGTTTGCATCTCCTAAAGCAGATGTAACACCTATTCAATTAGGCGACTTCAGTACTAAAGAACTATACTTTGCATATGCTAAAGAAGGTTGGGATGACAATGACCCTATTGAGACATTAGAGCAACGTCAATTAGGTGATCAATTCGGGCAGGTAAACCTACAAGCTAATAAAGCACGTAGATTGGTTGAAAAAGCTGCTATTGCTGAACAGCGTTTTCAAAACTTGTTTGAAAAGACCTTATCACATATGGTCTTATACGCAGGATATGAAGCCTTCAGTGAAAAACATCCTAAAGTTAGATATGACTTCGGACGTAATGTAACTACCACATATGCTCAGTTAAGCTCTACTACTTCTCTCATCAGCTCTGTTAACTTGACTACTTCAGCTGTTACAGCTCCTTGGGATAGTTCAACAACAGTATTACCTGTAGTAGCTACATCAGGTGGTTTTACAGCTGGTGATAAAGCTTGGACAAGGGCGTTAGTTACAGCGGGTAAAGCTACTCCTGTAAATGACTTACGTAGAATGTATGAAACATCAGCTAGATGGGGTGCTACACCGGCCTATTACATTATGAGTGATGATGCTTATGATGCGTTTGCTTTTGATGTTGCTACAAACTACTCTAAAGAAGCCGATTTAACTCTGCGTACAGCAGCTAACAACACGTTAAATATCCAGCTAGATGTTAAAAACATCGACGGTCTAACTCAACGTACTAGCTGGACATTCAACAATGGCGTAACTGTTCCTATCTTTACCTATAATGCGATCTTAAATAATCGTACAACAGGTGCAGAAGAAGCTATTATCGGTTCTGGTTGGGTAGTAGGTATTCCTGCATCTTCTTATGGCCTTAAAGTATATGGCCGTATCTTACATCCTAAAGCTCGTTACTATGCAATGCCTAGATATATTAATAATTGGATGGATGATAAAGCCGGTACTAATGAATATGAAATGCACACTAACTTCTTAGTAGCGCACAAGAAGATTAATGCCCTGACATCATGGAAGGTTTGTTGATGTTATAAAGTACTGCTAGCATCTAGTTGATGTTGAACTAGGTGTTAGCAGCCACCCTATACATAATATGTCTTTTAAAATAGAGTTCGGGAAAGATTGGGATACTATACGCAAAAGCGCCAAGACTGACGAGACATTACAGCGAGCCATACCAGACATCTCGATCTCTATTTTAAAATTACATAATACGTTAGAAAGACGTATAACGGAATTGTATAACATACCAGGGACATTGTCGGATGTAATGATAGGTTCATCTAAGAAGCCAGAAGCTCTGGGAGCAACCTTTTTAAGATATAACCTACAATACCGCGATAAGGCAATACCATTAGCGAAGTTTCCCTTTACTATAGTTGAATCGGCGAGCCTCTCTAAAGCTCCACTACGTAAAGAACCATTAGGTTCAGTACACTGGAAACAGGGTAAGTACTCCAAAGATGTATACACACTTATAAGAAAAGGTTCTACTCCCTCCCGAGCAAGACGTGGAGGTAATTTTGATAAACGTAGAGGTTTCTTCACAGGTACTAATATTAAAGCAAGGGAAGCAAGTGCTACTTGGTCAGAGTTTCCAAAGAAAGGTGTAGAAGGTACACGTGCTCCATATAGTACATTATACGGGCCAAGTCTTATGACAGTAGCCAACACTGTCTTTGATAAAGATAAACAAGTAGCTAAAGCATTTGATAATATGCAAGATGAAATATTAACAGCATTGGTTGAGAGTTATAGGAAAGGATTATAATGCTAGAGACAGAAGAAGTTATACAAATGGTATTAAGTAGAGGCGAGAAGCTGGAGTTTGATGCTTTCGATATATATGCCCTACCTTCTTTCGATACAGACATCCTCGTATCCCAAGAGGTTTCAGTATATCGGGTAGAAACCCAGTTATATGACTTCCAAGTATCAACTAAGGATTGTATTGATAATGAAATAGTAGCTGGGGATACTTTCACGATGTCTGATAATAGCTACGCTTATAGCTTTAAATTAAAAGCTAATCCTATCCCATATCAAGATGGTTGGAGTAGGCTTTCTGTAGATCATATAGGTAAGGAAGAGATATGATAAGCTTACAGCATGTTATAGATTTCTTAACTCCTACTGGATATAATATAGAGCTATCTGTAACTCCCGAGATAAATCTGCAAGAGGTAATTGAACTTCCTACTATATACCTTGGCTACTCTGGTATACAGGCTAAAAACCCCAATGCAGCAATAGCTTCCGATATATACTCAACACATGGTGAAGATATAACACAAACCTTTGACATACATATTGTTACAACAGTAGAAGATTTACCTACTGTCTGGCAGAATGTATATATGGCTTTAGTAGGTAAAACACCCACTTCAATAGTATCAAGCCCTGCTTCTGTATCAGGATTTACCTACGCTCAAGGTGGTGTACTAGGATTAGGTAATGGTAAGATATGGCATCTTGATAAGTATGTTATAGCCCTACCAACAGATAATGTTTTATTTTAATTAAACGAGAGATTAAATATGGCCGGATGTACAATAATTGGGGATGCAGTTGTAGAAGAAGCAGCTACATTACCACAACAAGCTCCAGAAACAAGTCCTTGTGGTGCAGCTATGCTACAAGATGCTTTAAATACACCTACTGACCCAACCGAGGAAGTCTAATGACGGCTATAGTAAAATTCCATGAAAAGAGCCAATCACTCTTCACAAAGATTGAAACAGTAGCTGGTACTTATGAAACAGGTATAGTAGGTACAGACGCACTAGCAGTATTAAACCTAGATGGTTCTGTAACATATGAAACAGAAAGTTATGCTTATATAGGCGATCCGCTATCGCGTGATGAAACAACCTATACAAAAGATAGCTATGCTGACTTTACTTGTGAGACTCCACAGCAAGTATTAGGTACACTATCTGCAACTATTACAGCGGCTACTGCCCCTATCTCACAAGAACTTCAAGCTTGTGGTGGTTATGTAACAGCCTACGGTACATCAGCTGGTTCAGGCTATTTTGCTGATGGGACAGTCTTTGTCGATAATACAAGAGAAAGTAACACTACTATCTCTATTGACTATAGAAAGACTTCTGCTGAAGATGCTGTAAACCAGAAGTTGCAGAAGTTTATCGGTTGTAGGGGTATGGTGGATGTATCTGCTGACGTAGGTAGTGTACCTAAACTGAAATTTAACTTCAAGGGTAACGCTAACAACCCTGAAGCAGCCGCTATACTTGCAGCCGACTTTGGAAGTCAAACTACTCAAGTATCTGCTGCCATACGCCAAACTAATATTGTTACAGCAGAGATTGCCTCACTTAGTGATGCTTTTACTTCTCTTGGTGTAACTGTATCTGGTATAACCTTTGTAGGCAATATTGCTCGTGCTACTACAGGTGCTGGTTTAAATGCTGCTTTAGGCGCTAACGGTGATATTCGTTATGTTACCATTTCTGGTTCTACAGAATCAAGTGGTTTATATAACGGCACGTTTCTTGTAACGATCCTGTCAGATACAATGTTCCAATACAACCTAAAAGGAACACCTACAGGGGTATCTACTGGCACTATCACAGCTACTAAAGGTTCAGCTGCTGCTACTTTCTGTTTCTCAACCTTACAAGCTCCTAACTTCTTTGGTTTTGACTATACGCGGTATATTACAGGTTGTGAGGAAGGTTTCTCTAAAGCTGCTATAGCTACTGACGTAACTGTAGGTATGTTGGAATCACAAGTAGGTGCTGCTGCTTTTAACCCCGATGCTCATATAACAGAGTTCTTTGGGGTGCAGTTAAAGTTTGGTACAGCAGCAGGTAAGTATATCACATACAAATGGGACAGACTACAACTTACCAATGTTAAAGGTGGTAAGGTAGCAAGCTTCTTAGGAAGAGATGTTACTTTCCGAAATACTGGCTCTTCGTATATCATTTATCAGTAACCTATACAGGGAGGATCGCTCCTCCCTTTTTATATAATTTTAGAGGACAAATCTAATGGCTACAATCAAAATTAAATCAAGTAAACCTTATACCGAAAAGAAAGTACAAGGTATGCTTAATGGCAATGCACTTACAGATAACATAACTGTTGGTGTAAAGGTTTATACAAATAAAGAACTCGAGAGTATTCGTGAAGAGTATAGCTCAAGCGCAGATTCTACACTTGCACTACGGTATTTGAATCAACTACAACAACTTCCAAAAGACTTAATTATAAGCGATGCGGAATTCAATGCAGAGAATATTCGTTTAACTCAAGAAGTTGACAAGTATAACAAAGAACAAGAAGATAAGATTATAGCTTTTGTTAAAAAGCACGTAGCTTATATAAAGAACGCCTCGTTGGTATTAGAAGATGAAGCAGGTAAAGATATTGACTTGCTCATAGCCGATACAAGAGATGCTAAACCTATTGAGTCTTTATGGGTAGATGGAGATGAAGCTCTAGTCGTCCTCCTAGATATTTATCTGGATAACCCTATCTTTAAAGACTCTCTTATTTCCACCGTAACAAAACTGGTCTTTAATACAGACTTCCAAAACGGTAAGTTGGGAAACTAATAGAACTGGGAGAAGCCTTTGCTAAACAGAGTATATTAGATGAGAGGGCTAGTACAGAATCTAATGACATCTCTACCTTAGCAGAGGATTTTCCTGGGCTATCTTTTGCAGAGGATGTAGAAGATATTCTACTTGATGAAGTATTCTACATGTGGGACACTTCGGAAACGCTGTATAAAATATTCAAACTCCTTTGCTTCTATCTCAACGAACACTATATGCTTGATACAAGGTTATTATTAAAACTTATAGACAGTAATAACCTTGACCTCGAAGAAACGCTATTTGCAATACCTTACCTACATAGTGGATACGTATCAGTAATGCTTGAACGCAGGAAAACTAGCAATGACACAAAAGATTCTTAGTATAAAGTTAAACGTAGATGTAGGAGAAGGCGCAAAGTTAGTCTCTGTAACTAAGGCTATTGCAGCAGAAACAGATAAACTAGGTACGGCATCCGAAAGGATTAATGCTATTGAGAATAAGCGGCAAGTCTTGATAGCAGAAACTACTGCTGCTTATGACCGCCTACAGGGTATTGTAGCTAGAGCTAATGCAAACATCGAAGCTAAGGCTATGGGGTCTAACCTAGCTGAACTCAATGTACAACGTGCTGTAGATGCTACTAATAGGAAACTTGAAGAGCAGCTAAAAATTATCCGTGAGTTAGATGCTGAGAAGCGGAAGTTATATCAAAATGAGGTTTCCAGGGCTGGCAGTATATCTGGTAATATAGCTGGAAACGCTAAAGCAGATAATAGAGGGTATACACCACAAAGTCAAGATGACCTTAGAGATGCAGCTCAAGCTAGAGAACGAGCTAGACTAGCTGAACATACCGCTATGATACAAGGGTTTGCTGATAGAGAACGCCAAATCCTTATAGACCGTGAAGCAGCTGTAGAACGTGTACGTGCAGCAAATAGAAATAGACGTGTTCAGGCTACAGCTGAAGAAGTTACTGCACGTACTAATATGTACGCTAGAATGTTTGACCAGATAGCTTCTGGCGAAGCTAGATTAACTGCACGTAGACCAGCAGCTGTAGCAACGTCAGATCAAAGTGCTACGCGAGCATCCACAGCTGCTATTGATGATAATACTGCTGCGAGACGCCGGAATAATAGAGCTGCGGAAGAAGGTGTTACTGTCCATCGTAACCTATTTGTGCGTATCGGGGAAATTATAGGTATATATCGTTTATATACGACTACTTTAAACCTAGCCGAACAAGCACTTAAAGCTATACCTAAAGCTGGTCTTGAACAACAAGCTACACAAGCAAGTTTACTTGGTATATTTGGTACCCAACAAGGTGAAGAAAATATAGCTTTTATTCATAAGGTAGCGAATACAGCAGGACAGAGCTTACTTACATTAGAGCAAGCCTATAGACGGTATGCTCCATCTGCTATACTAGCAGGAGCAAAACAAAAAGAGGTAAACCAGAGCTTTAAAGATTTCGCTGAAGTAGGTACAATATTACATTTGCCTGAAGAGAAGATAAACTCGTTGTTCCTCGCACTCGACCAGATGTATGCTAAAGGTGTTGTACAAAGCGAAGAGGTAAAGAAACAGTTAGGTAACGTATTACCTGGCGCTGTAGAAGCCTTTGCTATGGCTATGGGCAAAACACCTGCTGCATTTATGGCAGCTATGAAAGCTAATGAGGTTATAGCTAAGGAAGCTGTACCTAAGTTTGCTGCATACTATAGGAAGATTTTTGGTGGGCCAGATGATTCGGTTTTCAACCTAGTTAAAGATAGATTGCAAAGTAATTTGCATAGGTTAGAGACTGCCTATACTGATATGAATAGAAATATCTTTCAAAGTACCCAAACTACAATGAATGATATTGTTAAAGCATCCATAAATATGGTAGAAAAGGTTACAGCGAACCTTACGGGTATAGGTCAAGCAATAACAGTACTGGCAGAATTAATAACAGTACGTTTGGTTGGGGCCGCTATAACGCTTGCTATAACTAATTTTGGATTATTAGCTACTAAAATCAATACAGTTGTTACTTTACTAACCGGCGTATCTGCACCTATACTAGCTCTCGGAGCAGCTGTTGTAGCTTTATATGCTAAGATAAATGAACTTAACGCTTCTTATGATGCTGCAAATGGCTTCTTACTTACATATAAAGAACGTCATGTAAGTATAACGAATTATATAAAAGCTTACGCTATAATAGCAGCAGAAGATTTAGGTATTGCTTATGACAAACTTAAAGAAAAACTGGATAATAGCTTAGGTCAAAAAGCAGGTAACTTTATTAAAGATACTTTTGTTAAGGCTATTGATTTGGCTGTAGATTCTACTTATAAACTTATAGCTGCTTTTGATACACTTAATAGCCGTAAGGGTGGTAAACAAGAAAGTGGTCTATCTATGGTAGATGACTATAGAAAGAATCTTGAAGCTTTACGAGCAGAGAAAGAGAAAAATTCTGGAAAAGACTTATCTCCGGTAATAGCTTTAGCCGAAAGTCTAGACACTACAGACCTATTAGAAAAGCTTAATGGCCAGAGCTATACAAAAGTTATGGCTGCTGTTATGGATAAGAAACTTAAACTAAGTGCGGATATAACTAAAGCACTTAAAGCATCTACTAACATACCAGCTACAGCTGTATCAGGTGCTGGTGCGGAAGAACTAAGTCCTATAAATGTGGAGAGTAATAAGAACTTATCAGCAGCGGTAGCTAGAGAGAATGAGCTACTTAAACAAAGTATATCTAACATAACTAATGCAGTAGACTTACGTAAAACAGCATTAAATAATTCCTTACAAAAACTTGACTTTAACCAGAGTAATCCAAACCTAGGTAACAAGTTGCCTAATGAAGAATACTATGCTAAACGTTACAAGATAGAAGAAGATATATTAAAACTTGAGCGTAACAAAACCCTAGCTATTAAAGAGCAAACAGAGTTAACCACAAGTCATATAGGATTGCTTGAAAAACAATATAGTCAAAATGTAGCCAATACTACTGAGATCATACGGGCAATACGTTTACAAGAATCTGGTTCCCGTGATAGAACAGCCAAGAGTGATAGAGCTGTAAGTTCTACAGGAGCTGTAGGTTCTATGCAAATCTTTAAAGCTGCTTGGATAGATAGTGGTAGAGAAGCAGCTGACTTTACTAAGGCAAGCTATGCAGAACTAGATGAAGCAGGACAAGAATATTTTAAAAGACAGCTGAATAGGTTTAAAGACCTGAAGATAGCTCTTGCTGCATATAAAGAAGGGCCTACAGCTGTAGCTAGATTATATACAAAAGTTGATATTAAAGTAGGTGAAGTTGATCCGGAAGAGTTACAAAAAGTATACGCCGCCTTCACTCCAGCTATGGAAAAGTATAGTAAAGAGGTTATATCAAAGTTACCTGCTAACAAGATAAGTAATGATCTTATAGGTAAGCAAACCGAGATAGCTTCTCTACAACATCAACTACTAGAGAAGAGTCTAACTGGCGAACAAAAGCTAACAGAAGAGAGACAGAAACAGATTGTCTCCTTGCAAGCTTATAAAGATGCCCTACTAGAGATACAAGCTACTGCTTTACAATCACAAGGGCAGATAGTAGCAGCGGAACAAATACGTATTGATCTTAAATACCGTTCACTTGAGTTACAGTATGAGGATAATGCGGAGGCTTTAAAATACCTTAAGATCAGCAAGGAGCAAGAACGTGTACAAGTACAATTGACACAAATGGAGGAAAGGCGTTCAAAGATTCTTTCTGAAGCTCAAGACGTGTACAACAATGCAGTTAATAAAACTAACATACTTGTAAACATAGGTCTTAAAGGTCAACTTAGTGCGGCAAGAGAACTTACAGTTGAAAACTACAAACTTATAGAAGCTAAAGAAGCTTCGTTGCAACAACTACAAGCTGAAGAGAAACTAGACCTTAACCCAAAAGTACGTGCAGAGAAACAATCAGCTATAAGACAGACTATAGCAGAACTAGATGAGTTAAAACTCAAAGCCAATGAAGTAGCGAACCTAATGAGTACAGAGTTTGCAAGTGCTTTTGATAATAACTTTGCAGGGTTTATATCAGGTACTATGAGTGCTCAAACAGCTTTTGAGAACTTCGCATCATCAATTGTTCAAAGTATTGCTAAAATAATTGCTGCTGAATTGCGTGAGAGGGCTATTAAAGGTATAATAAGCATATTTGAATCAGTTGGAAGTATTGGGAGTAGTGCAAGTGGTTTGACTGGCGGGATTAATATGAGCAATAGCTCTATATCCTTGGCTAGTCTAGGTGCATCTTTTAAAGCCGATGGTGGCGTTGTATCTGGCCTATCAGCTGCCTCTGGCACAATCCTAACCAGACCTACTTACTTCCCTAGTGCAAGACCTGTACCTTATGCTAATGGCGGTATAGTAGCCGGAGAAGCTGGGCATGAAGCAGTTATACCTTTGAAGAATGGTAAAGTTAAAGTAGACTTACAAGGTGGTGGTACTGGTGGTAATGCCGTAGTAATCCAACAACTCAATGTAAATGTACAAGCCCATGAAGGGGAAAGTTCCCATGAACAAGCAGAAGCTATTGGTAAAGCTATAAGAGACCAATTAAAAACTATGATAAATGATGGTATAACTTCATCTGCACGTCCAGGTGGTATACTTAACCCAACTAAACAAGCGGCATCTTTCTAATGACAGCTAATACAACTCTTAATGTAGGTACTGGTGGTGATGTAATTGCTACTGATGATTTTACAACAGCTAAGGCTCAAAGAGTAAAGCTTATGCTTGGGGCTACTGGTATAGATGGTGGTAACATATCACCAACTAATCCAGTACCAGTTTACTTTCCTCCAGCCGCTCATACAAGTAAAAGTGGGGCTATAACTACAGGAGGTGTTGCTCAAGTACTTGCTGCGGCCAACACCTCAAGAAAGGGTTTCTGTTTACAGAATCTAAGTGCGGGAAACCTATACATAAATGTAATAACTACTGCTGCTATATCAAATGGCTCTTTGTTACTAACACCTGGTTCTTATTATGAATCTCCTTTTGGTGGTTGTAGTGGGGCAGCTATAAGTATAATAGGCCCTACTACAGGGCAATCCTTCTTTGCTGAGGAATGGTAAATGTATACAAAATCTTTAGAGGGTTATGCTGTTTATGCCGATACTACCGCTAACTTTACAGGCACTTTACAGGAAGCTGGTAGTAATGTTGTTACGGCATCTGATATAGGAACAACTGTACAAGGATATTCAGCTAATCTTACAGCTTTTGCTGCTGAAACAGCTCCTACTGGTACAGTTGTTGGTACAACAGATACACAAACATTAACCAATAAAACAGTTACAACTGTAGCTCATTATGAGACAAAGGTAGCTATTGCAGCAAGTAATATAGACTTGTCTTTGGGAAACTATTTTACAAAGACAATTTCGGGCGCTACTACATTTACATTGACAAATGTGCCTGCTACAGGTCTTGTAGCTAGTTTTATACTTGATTTAACCGACGCGGGTTCAGCAGTAGTTACTTGGTTTGCAGGCACTAAGTGGGCTGGTGGTATTGCTCCGACTCTTACTACAGCTGGTAGAGATGTTCTTGGTTTCTTTACACATGACGGCGGAACCTCTTGGGTTAGCTTTGTTATGGGAAAGGACATGAAGTAATGGCTATCAAAGATTTGATAATGCAGCAGTATGCAGCAGAGGTTGTACCCGCTACTACGATAGATGACATATTCGCTGTTACTAACTTTATTGGTAGTGGAGCCACTAAAGTGGTATCTACTGGGGTAGATATATCTACAGGGGGTCTTATAGTAGTGAAAGCTAGAAATAATATATCTAGCTTTGGCTTCGTTGATTCTGTTAGAGGTGTAACTAAGACACTTTCCTCTGCGGTTAATGCAGCTGAAACTACTGATGTAAATAGCATTACTGCTATCAGCTCTACTGGTTTTACATTAGGAAGTTCTGCAAACTACAACTCTCCAGGAAAGTTCTATTCATCCTTTTCGTTTAAAAAGTCCCCTAGTTTTTTTGATGTAGTTACTTATACTGGAACTGGCGCAGCTAGTTTAACTGTACCACATAACCTTGGAAGTGCTCCAGGTATGATAACAGTAAAAGCAAAGTCTGCTAGCAGCGATTGGGCAACAAGGCATGAAAGCTCTACAGGCTTATTGTATTTAAATAGGACTGACGAGGCTGCTGTAGGTTTCACCGAGATAACAGCCAGTTCATCTACAACTTTTACAGTGGATTTAACTTTAAACGCTTCCGGTGTAACCTATATTGCTTATATATTTGCATCAGACCCCACTATAGATGGAAATATAGCTTGTGGGAGTTTCACTACAGATGTATCATCTAATGCTACTGTAAGTTCTTTAAGTTGGGAACCACAACTTGTTCTTTGTAAAAGATTAAATTCCCAAAGTGATTGGTTTATATTAAACAGTACCAGTGGTCTTACTGTAAGTAATAGTCTGTCCTTAGCTGTTAATAGTACAGTTACTGAAACAGTAATTACTTGGATAAACCCTACAACTACTGGTTTCAATATAAAAAATCTTGTCTATAACTCTACTTATGTGTATATTGCCATACGAAGATCCTATGCTATCCCTACTACTGGCTCTAGCGTATTTTACGCAAAAACATATACAGGTAATGGTGCAACTCAAGCAATATCTGGTGTAGGTTTTTCACCGGATTTAACTATTGTTCGCCCTAGAACTACTGTTACTGCTTGGTCAGTTATAGACAGTATGAGAGGCTATGCTAAATCACTTATCTCTACAGCTGCAACCGCAGAAACTATAGATACATCAAAGATAACTGGCTATAATAACTCGGATGGTTTTAGTATTTCCACATCAGCCTCAGTAAACTCTTATGGTGTAACCTATATAACTCATAATTTTAAACGTGCTACTGGCTTCTTTACAATAGCAGCCGATACTGGGACAGGTGTTAATAAAACTGTACCACATAATTTAGGTGCAGTTCCTGAATTAATGCTAAGGAAGTCAAGAAGTTCTGCTACAGGCTGGATAGTGTGGAGTAAAAGTCTTGCAGCTGCTGAATACCTTGAATTAAATACTACAGCTGCAAAAGCTACCGCAGCTACTTATTGGAACTCAACTACTCCCACTGATACAGTATTCAGTGTAGGTAACTCGTCTAATATAAACTTAAACCTTGGGCAGTATGTAACCTATTTATTTGCAACTTTATCTGGTGTTAGTAAAGTAGGCTCCTATACAGGTAATGGAACAACTCAAACTATAAATTGTGGTTTTTCTACAGGGGCTAGATTTATTTTGATAAAATGTACTTCAAGTGTGGGTGATTGGTTTACATGGGATACTTCGCGTGGTATAATAGCTGGAAATGATCCTTTCTTAGCTTATAATACGACCACAGTTGAAAATACGTCAGATGATTCTATAGACCCAGATTCTACAGGATTTATAGTTAATCAAAATGTAGCTAACATTAATGTTAATACCGCAACATATATCTATTTAGCTATTGCATGATAAGTTGTCTTATAGAGCTTAGTACAGGGAAGTACCCAATTACTATAGAGGAATTTCGTAGGAAGTTTTGGAATACAAGCTTCCCTGAGAATCTAACAAGAGAAGTTTATATAATCTATGGTTATGATGTAGTTTTCATAGCACCTAAGGCAAATAGTTCAAAAGAAGGGCGCCCTAAATTAACTGAAAAGGGTTATTATACCCAAACTTGGGAATCATAATGTTACTGTTTACATCTAATCTGTTACCTGCCCCTATAACTATATCAATCCCAAGTAAAGTAATAAGTATAGTAATCTATGTACCTACAATAAGTACAACAGTGACATTACCTGTCCCAAGCATAAGTTTAACAATTGTTACCTATGCCCCCACTGTTGCGGTTATTTCTTCAGTTACGATAGCTGTGCCAAGTAAAACTATTACGCTTACAGCCTATAGCCCAACAATAGTTAATATAAACACAATAGCTGTTCCAAGGATATTATTAGGAATTGTAACTTATATACCTACAATTATAGTTCCTTTTATCCCCGTAGTTTACCCTATAAATATATTACCATTACAAGATAAGATAACTAAAAGTCTAAGCAAACAAACTATTGATAGAGTAAGGATTTCACAATACCAGAATGGTCCTGTAGAGATAGCTTCTGATGGTATAAATGGTAGTTCTGATAATTGGACTCTTACTTTTGCTCCTTTAACATTATCGGAATATACTTCCATACTTGCTTTTCTTAACGCTGTAGGGTGTAATTTATATTTTAAATGGCTTGCTCCTGGGAATACAATAGAACAAAAATGGACTGTAGAGAAGGATAGTAAAGCGTCCAGACCTTTATCTAAGACACACTATGAAGTCCAATTTACACTAACACAATGCTTTGATTTAAGAGTTTAATATGACTGCACCTGTATTAGCTTTACCTTGTTTAATTAACTTATCCTCCGTTAAAACTTCTAAAGATAGAGTACTTATAGGAGGCTTTGGTAGGGGTTACAGGCAAATAACACCTGACGGTATGAACCCCTATGTAGAGCATTGGGATATATCTTACAGACAGCTTTCTGGCACAGATTTAACTACCGTCGAGACTTTCTTAGATACAGTAGGTGTGATACATTGGTTCACTTGGACACCTATAGGGGAGTCAGTTGCAAAGAAATGGCGTATAGATTTAAATAGTATCCGCCCTACTTTTATCTCAACTACTTCCCGTAGTATAGCCTTTTCTATAACACAGCAATTTGATTATGGTGTATAATGACAGCTATCAAACGTGAAGGTAACAGCCTTTCACCGGATACATACTTAGAGCTTTTTACTTTTGATACTACAGCTATTGGTGGCGCAGGCCCTTTGTATTATACTAACTCCAGCATCGGTGGGGCTACGTCTAATAATATTTTTTGGCAAGGTAATAACTATAACTTTCTCCCTTTAGACCTTACAGGTTTAGACAATAAAGCTGATGGTACTGCTTTATCAAGACCTACTTTATCTGTAAGTAATGTGCATAAGACTTTAATGGCTGGCATACTTGCGCTAGGTGACTTAGTAGGTACAAAAGTAACACGTTGTAGGACTTTTTATAAATTTACTGACAATGGTACTGATAGTAATGTATTAGCGCATTATCCTTTGGAAGTATACTACATGACAAGAAAGATTGTTCAGAACAAGCATGCTTTACAATATGAGCTTAGTAATGCTTTGGATAGGCAAGGATTGAAGCTTCCTAAAAGACAAGTTCTTCGGGATAAAGGTTTTCCAGGAGTATCTAGGGTAAGGGTAAGATAATGCACATAATAAACTTAATAGAACTTAAAGAACATATATTAGCTTGTTACCCTATGGAAGCCTGTGGGGTTGTTATACAAAATACATTTATACCTGTTGAGAATGTACACATAGATCCTATAAATAACTTTAGCTTCTCCCAAAAAGATTGCTTAAAATTCTCGGATGTAGATGCTATAATACATAGTCATACAATGGAAATCTTTCAAGAAGACCCAAGAACTCCTTCTTACTCTGATATGCTTAGTATGAGTAATACTGATACAGTTTGGGGTATAGTACATTGTGATGGGGAGAATGTAACAGATATACTTTGGGCAAATCCAATAGAAGTGCCAGAATTACTTGGCAGAGATTATATATCCAATGTATCAGACTGTTTTACTTTAGCCAGAGATTACTACCGTCAGAACTATAATATAGATTTAGGGTTACATCCTAGACCCGCTAACTGGGAAGAATGGAACCCAAACTATATAGAACAGAATTTTACTTCTTGCGGTTTTGAAGTTAAACCTTTTAGTAAAATTATACAACCTAGTGATATACTTCTTCTCAATATAAACTCAGATATAACTAACCATATAGGTGTTGTCGTAGGGCAAGATACTTTCATACATCACCTATATAAACGTAAAAGTAATTCTGATACCGTAGGTAAGTGGAAACGGTATATAAAACAAATACTCACATACACAGGTAACATAGATGCTTGATATAGAATATAATATCTATCTACACGGAAGCTTAGCTAAAACTTACGGGAAGCAACCTTTCACAGTCTTTGGTAAATCATTACATGATGCTATGCAAGGTATGGTATGTAATCTAGGGGAACGATTCAAAGCCACTATACGAGATAATGACTGGCATGTTACTAAAGGTAATAGAGATGAATCTATTGATATTCCCATAGAAACAGATAATTTTATCTCTCCTGAAGAAGTACCTATGTATTTACCTGTAAATGAAATACATATATTTCCAGCTATAACTGGTGCTGGTGGTAAAGGGATGGGTATAGGTAAGATAATTATGGGAATTATACTTGTAGTTGTAGCTGTAGTAATGTTCTGGAACCCTGTAGGTTGGGTAGCTTGGGCTGGCTTGATTGGTGGTGTTGCTAGTGGTGTTGCTACTATTGCCAGTGGTGTCGCGTCTTTAATGACCTCTACCCCCGTAGTTAAATCTTATTCTTCAGCAGAAGTAGATAAGAAATCTAGTTTTATCTTTAATGGTCCTGTTAATGTAGTAGAACAAGGAGGGCCAGTACCATTAGTCTATGGAAGACATATGACAGGTTCAGTTGTTGTATCAGCTGGTTTAACCTCGCAGCAACCAGATGCTACTACTCCTAGAGTCTTGCCTGGAACTGTAACAACTCTAGGACATACGGGTACAAGTTCAAATGTAGTTATGAGCCAACCTCACGGTCTTGCTATAGGTAATCAAGTATCTATTAGTGGCGCTATTGTCGGTGGGGTATTAGACCCTTACTATAATGGTACATTTATAGTACAACTCCTAGGTTTAACTGATACTACATTTAGTTATGTTATGGCAGGAACTCCTTCTTCTAATGCTTCAGGAACTATAGTAGCTAAAGTTTATGGCTAAATATTATGCAAGAGATTATAAAGAAATAACTACGATAGAAGAAATAGCTTCTGAAAGTATTTATGGTTCTGGGGGAGGTAGTGGTTCTTGTTTTATCGCCGGAACACTTATACGTACTGCTTTAGGTTACAAGCCTATTGAAAAGATAGTACCTTCCGATCTTGTACTATCGTATGATAAATTTGGGAATATAGAACATGGATATGTTTCACAAATCTTTAAGCACACCAGTGAAGACATTATAGACGGCTTATATGATTTTACTGTAACAAATGGTTATATTACTTTAGAATATCCTACAGTTACAGGTAATCATGCTATCTATGATATAAACTCTAATGAGCACAAAGAAGCTAAAGAATTTAGTATAGGTGAGAGTTTTGTAGACATATCTGGAAGAGAGTTTGTAATAACCGCAATAAAAGTAACTTCTGTCGAAGACATACCAGAGGATTGCTTTACTTATAACTTTGAAGTAACACCTCAACATACTTATTTTGTAGGTGATGGGAAGTATTGGTTTAAAGTACATAATGGTGGTGGGGGCCAGGCTAAACAAACTGCACCTAGGCCCCCTGTGGAAGCCCCAAATAGTTTACACTCTACTGCTATAGCTAAAGTCCTTGAGATACTCTCAGAAGGCCCTGTAGATGGTGTGGTTGGGGGCGAACAAGGAGTTTATTTTAACCAAACCCCTGTGCAGAATACAGATAGTAGCTATAATTTCCCAAACATAACTATACAAGGTAGACTAGGAACTCCAGATCAAACTGTAATAGAAGGCTTCTCAGAGGTAGAATCTACTTATGGCCCAGGTAGTTCTATACTTATAACCCGTAATAATCCACATACTGAAAATATTATAGGAACTAATGTTAATGCCGCTGTTATTACTATAAGCTTACCTACTGGATTATCTAACCAAGATACATCAACTGGCGACCTTAACGGATATTCTGTAGGTTTGAAAATAGAAACAAGAGTATTACCTAGCGGTTCTTGGTCTACTGCTCTTGATACAATCATACAAGGTAAAGCTATATCAGCTGTAGAAAGAGATTACCGTGTTACTGCTCCTGGAAGTTCATGGGCTTTTAGGGTATCTAGGACTTCTAATGATGATCTAACTGCTAACGTACACTCTGTTATACATTACAGCCGACATACTGAAATAATAGAACAAGCATATAATTACCCAGATACTGCTTTAGTAGGGTTAATTGTTCCTGCTGAATCTGTAGGAAATACTATACCTGCAAGAGGTTATGACTTAAAAGGTCTTATAATTAAAGTACCTAGTAATTATGATCCTATACTTCGTACTTATGCTGGTCTATGGGACGGTACTTTTAAATATGCTTGGACAGATAACACAGCTTGGGTGTTATATGATTTACTTACTAACCCTCGTTACGGAGTAGATACATATTTAAACCAAACTATAGAAGTTAATAAGTGGGCTTTCTATGATGCGGCTGTTTATAACGATGAACTCGTTATGGATGGTAATGGTGGTATGGAACCTAGGTATACCTTCAATGGGGTTATACAAACTCAGGAAGATGCTTGGCAATTACTACATGCAGTAGCTAGCAATATGCGAGCTAACATTGCTATGGCTGGTAGTGAGATAACTATTATACAAGATAGACCTACCGCTGTAGTAAAAGTAATAAATAATAGTAATGTCATTGATGGGTTATTTACTTATTCCTCTGTCAACTCTACTACACGTACTACTTCCTGTAATGTTACCTTTTCAGATAAAAACGATCACTATCTTCCTAGAACCATAACTGTAGAAAATACTACTGTAGCAGGCACACAAAATGTAGACTATGGAAATGGAATAGAAATTTTTGGTTACAATGTAGTAGACTTACTTGCTTACGGTATAGTTACTGAAAGTGCTGCTAGACGCATGGCAAGGCATGAGTTATACTCTAATGCCAAGCAGTACGAGCTTGTAGTATTTGCTATGGCATTGAATGTAGTTGATATTACTGTAGGTGATGTTGTATCTATAATGGATGACGACTACGCTAATGATACAACTTTCTTAGCTGGTAGAATAACATCCTTAGTGGGTAATACAGTTGTATTAGACAACCCTATAACTCTCACAGCTTCTGGATTCATACTTGAATTTAACTCTGCTGATTATGATGGTGTTTTAGAATACCCTATTGTACAAGGAGCTGGTACTTATACTACACTTACACTTACATCCAGTCCTATAGCCGGAGACTATGCTAATCATGAGTTTATAGCTTATAAAGCAGGGACTATCGTTCCTAGAGAGTTTAGAATAACCTCTATAACCGAATCCTCCAGAGGTATTTATACTTTATCTGGTTTAATGTATGAAGCAAGTAAGTATGATGCCATAGAGTCAGGTATATTTGTAGACCCTGCTAATTACTCTAATTTAGATGAAGCTGCTACACCTACAGGTTTAACTGTAACGGAAACCTACCGTTCAGATGGAGTAATTACACATAATATAGTTACTTTAAGTTGGGATTATGACCCTAAAGCTTACAGCTATGATTTATACATCCGAAAGGATATGGGGGACTACTACCCGCATCTAGCTTTTAAGCAGAACTACGATGAGTGGACAGATTTGTTACCTGGGAACTATGACTTTGTACTTGTAGCAATGAACTTGCTCAAGCGTAAATCTGCTCCCGCTTTGCTGTCTTATACTTATAGACTTAATACAACATCTTCTCTATTACCTCCAAAGAACTTTTATGTTACTGGTACAACAGATACAGTATTCGAGGGCCCTGATTTACCTACTATATGGGAATATGATCCATTAAATGATACTAAGCCAGACAAGCTTCGTGATTATATATTAGAAGTATATTCTGCCGATGGTTTGACCCAATATAATTCCTATTCTACGGATTATAATAGAACGGCCCCTAATTTAAAAGGTGGGAAAGGTTACTACCCTAAAGGTATTATCTATACAGATTTTGGCTTCAGTAGTCTTCCTAGAAGTTTTCAGCTCTGGGCTTACTCAAGAGATACTATGGGTAAAACCAGTGTACCTAACATTCAAACCTTTAGTAACCCTGCTCCTCCTATGCTTTCTGGAGGTTATTTATCAGGTTCAGGTAAACAGGTTGTATTTAACTTTACTAACTATACAGCACCTAGCGATGCTTTTGAACTTATCATTGCTGCTAGTAGAACTTCTGGGTTTCAACCTTCTGAAAGCCAGTATTGGGTATATCGTGGACCTATCCTTAACGGGATTATGGGTGTCACTGTACTAGCACCTGACTATGGCACATACTATGTACGTAGTGCTATAAACGATAACTACGATACTGGTACACTGAATTGGACTAATGAAATATCTGTAATACTAGCTCCTGAAGCTACTCCTATGGCTTTTGCGGTTCCTTCTATGCCTGGTAACTTTACGGCGGTTCTTCGTACAAGACAAGCAGCTTCTGGAGAGATATTAAACTCTGTAGACTTAGCTTGGACTGCTCCTGCTGAAGCTGTAACAGGTTATACAGTAGGCGGTCTACATGCTACAGATGAAACGGAATGGCATTACTTCGATACCGCTGCTACTTCTGTTAATATAGGAAACCTTGTAGCTGGTAAAACTTACCGTGTAACTGTGCGTAGCAATTATGGTGATGCTCATAGTGCCTTTGTCCCACCTTTAAATGTCTCAGTCACAGGTGATACTACAGCAACAAGTCCTCCTAGTGGGGTTATTATATCTCAAGGTATAGATATAATCACATTAAAATGGAATCTGCCTCCTGAAACAGATTATAAAGCTACTGAAATATGGGCTTCTATAACTAATAACCTTGCTACTGCTACTAATACAGCTTTATCTTATGGTAATTCTTTTTCCTTCCCCGCTTTAGCTCCTGGAAGTGTGTTTTACTTTTGGCTTCGTTGTGTGGATACTTCATATAACTTATCTAGTTTCTATCCAGCTAGTCCTACAGCAGGTCTTGTAGGTACTACAAGTCAAGTTGATAGTAATCATTTAACTGCTGCCATTAATACAGCTTTAGCTAATGGTACAGCAGCTGCTGAGGGTACTGCCAACTACCGTACCCCAGGTTCTGCTAGTAATAATCCAGTACCTCAAACTATTAACATGATAGATGGTGGTAGTGGTACTAGGGATATAACTATAAGTTGGGCAACGTACGTTCAAGGCTCTGTACCTGCCGATTACTTAGTAGTGTATGCTAAGAATGGTTCAACTGCTTTAGCTACGACTGACCCAAGTATCCACGTACCTTTGACAGCTACGACTTATACTTTCAAAGGTGTTGATTACAACGGATACCGTGTTGGAATATCTACAGCTAGAAACACCGATAATGGGGTTATTCTTGGAACAATAATACAACCAGCTTCTGCACCTAATTGGATTATACCATCTGGTACAGCTAATATCGTTTCAAATATAGCCGGAGTACCTGCTGCTACAGTTAATGCTAACATTGCTACTGCCGGTACTACTGCTACTTGGGCGGGTGTAGCAGGAACAGGAAAGCCCGCTGACTTTGCTACAGTTAATACAGGTATATTTGCTAACTTAACTGGACAAGTCACAGCAAATAACTATGCTACATATGTAGGAAATAATGCTTTTTCTTCTTTAGGTTTCAGCCAGAATAAAGTTACTTCTGGTACCAGTTTGACAACTTCTTTAGTTTTAAACTCTAACGGTGAAAATGTTGTAGCTATTATTTCTGGTAGACTTTCTACTGCTACTGGCGGCGCAGGTGGTATATCCACACTTAACTTTAGTTTTACTGTTAATGGTGTTAGCTACTATAACGACCAAGCAGCACGTTTAGCTAATCTAGGTACTACAGATTATCAAATGGTTACAGTATCACAACCAATTTTGGTAGCTTCCCCTGGAGCTGGGGGTGTTACTTATAGTTTAACTATTACCGTATCTCAAACAGGTACAGGCACAGGTTCTTTATGTGGTTGGCCTACTATACAACTTATGGCATTGAAAAGATGATAGATTTTACTATATACGATAGTGCAACTGGTTTAATTCTACGCGATGGTTATTGTCAAGATAACGATTTTGACTACCAAACAGACTTTGGTGAAAGCATTTTAGAAGGTAGATATGATACAAATATGTATTATGTCTCTTCTGGAACTGTGACTAACCGACTACCTTCAGTTATAACAGCTTCTAGCGATACTATTACGGCCGATGGTACTTCAACTATAACTTATTCAAGTATTCCTAACCCAACTACATGCAATATACTTGTACCAAACGGGGCTGATCTTATTACTGACTTTAGTGTAACGGATGGTACATTGGCTTTTAGTGCAAATTTTGCTGGTATTTATATAATAAATATGGTATCATTTCCTTATGTTGATTTTACCCATACTGTTACGGCATCTTAATGGCTTCTATACTTGCACAAGCTAAAACTGCTCCTCTTATTTCCAATCTAGTAGCTCAAGGTGATACGGCTGGAACAGGTATTCTACTACACTGGACAAATCCAATAGATTTAGAACTAGCTTCTATTGAGATATGGGTAGCGACTACAAATGACAGAGCCTCAGCTTCTTTAGTTAGAACTGTTGTAGGTAACTCCTATTTCTACATCGGTACTGCTGGAACTACATATTATTTTTGGGTACGTTCAGTTAATACCTTTGGAAGTTCTACTGGCGCTTGGGTTCCTAGTGGGGCTACTTCAGGGGTTTCAGCAACAGTTGGATTGATAGTCACAAGTCAGATAATGCCCAATGCCGTAACAATTGCAACATTTGGGACAACCACCACGGCTATTGTGGGCAATGGAGCTTACCAAGTAGCGGTAGCACTTGACGTCGTTAATGATACAAACGCTGCATCGCCTTTCTTCTGTACTTTTACTGGAAAGCAAACCTATTCTAGTGGCGCAAGGGATACTAAATGGCTCTTCTATGACAATACCTTAGCGGTTACTGTATTCGACTGGGGAACATCAACTCTCATAGATGAATTGCCCGTTGTATCAATAGGCTACTCTGTGGCGGCTAATACAACTAAGCAACTTATTCTTTTCTGGCGGGGGGCTGATAGTACGGTTACACTAGCTTCACGTTCATTCCATGCGACAGGATACTTACGATGATAGAATACGATTTCGATACTGTATATACACTACCTTCTGAAGCGTTGCCGGTAGTGGCTTTAGAGGAACACGTAGTTACATCTACTCGATATGTGAATACATTGGCTGGTAGTAAGATAACAGAAAACTACCCAATACATAAGCAGCTTAATTTAAGTGCAAGATGGAGTGAACTTGTGTTTTTGAATCAAACCGATTCTCAGGAAGCCATAGACATACAGGCTGTATGGGATTGGGTAAAAGTTATACGTGCAGAATCTAACAGAGTTAACTCTTTAATACTTTCTGCAAGTACTACCCAATCTGTTAATACTCTTGTCGAAGACTTTAAACTCTATTTAACAACTATTTAATTGGAACTATTATGGCAGCAAGTATAACTTTATTCAACAGTTTTAATCTGTATCGTTCTAACGGAACAATTGACCTTGATACAGATGTTTTTAAGATAGCACTAACTACTTCAACTTATGTACCAGCAGCTACACAAACAGTCTACGCAAACGTAACAAATGAATTAACTACGGCTAACGGCTATACAGCAGGTGGTTTAATCGTAGCTTCTACATTTACCCAGGCTACAAATGTAGTAACATGGGACTTAGCTGATGCTACCTGGAACGCTACAGGGGCAGGTATAACTGCTAGGTATGCTGTATGTTATAAAGCTGGTACAGCTAATGCTATAGTAAATCCGTTATGTTTTTGGGTATTACTTAATACGTCGCCAGCTGATGTAGTTACTGCTGCCGGAAACCCATTTACTATACAATGGAACGCTTCTGGCATCTTTAGTGAAGCAATCTAATGAGAAAAATTATGCTTATAACCTCTACTTTACTACTTTGCGCCTGTACTACCATAAGTATAGAAAGCATATCCCCTGATGGAAGTAAAACTTCTGCACATGCTACTTCGTTGTGGACTAATCCAGTCTTAAGCGGCTTTGATGCTAAAGTGACAGGAGGTGAAAGATACATTAGACTTGATAAATTTTCAGATGAAAAGACTACTGGACTTGAAAGCTTTAATAGGATGTTTCCTATACTAGCCGGACAGATGGTAAAATCAGCTATTGAAGGTGCTAAATGACGTATAAAAACAAGATACAATTAGAGTGGGTATTTTATGAATTTGGCCAACGCCTATTCACTACCTTAGTTAATATAATCAAAATAACCCTACGGATAAAATGAGTATTTGTGTATTAGAACGATTAACCCCTAGTTGGTATACATTTTTAACTAAACACTCTATTTATATAGCTAGGGTATATGATACACATGATGCTACCAAAACAATAGAACCACATCCTTATAAATTCTTCACGGTAATGAATGTGGTTGATAAGACAAGTAACGTGCTGGGGCTAACTAGCCCAGCTATAACAGCTAGGGACATCAAAGCCATGAGTAAGGCTTTACGTAAAGTTGGTGTAACTAAGGCCCACTATACACATAAATTACGTAAACAAACTATTCTGATATAATATGAGCTATCTACCTCCAATCAATCTGTTTAACTACTATAAACTTTTCAGATACACACAGATCATAGAAGAATTTGACGATAACTATTATGCTGATATATAAAGTAGTATTTTATATAGAGGGTGTGGAGGTAGAAGAAGCTGATGTAATTATAGAAGCCCCAGATATAACCTGGGCAACCCAGGCCATACTGCTCAGACTAAATAATAAAACTAACGTACCTTCCGTATATGATGATTATTCCATTAACCTGTTAAGCTAACTACTATACAA
>Ga0265297_10002368_pt1 | contig 38634 bp, 69 predicted proteins | sample Munlanlwell13791_FD_192502 | JGI IMG/M metagenome (GOLD analysis project Ga0265297, IMG submission 192502) | Leachate microbial communities from a municipal landfill in Southern Ontario, Canada - Leachate well 137-91 | ecosystem: Engineered > Solid waste > Landfill > Unclassified | place...
GTACGTCGGTCTCGTTGACCCCAGCCAGCTTGCCGGCGTAGATGTAATTCGCGCACCACAGCGCAACGCGCTCGCCCAGCAGCTTCGCCAGCCCCTCGCCCTCAACCTCGTCGATGATTTTGCGCACGGTAATCTCCTATCAATGCGACCCCGACCCCGACCTCGACCTCGACCACGACCTCGACCACGACCACCGCCTCGACCACGACCGGTATTTCTGTTTCAGCGAGCGCATCGCTTCTCCCCCTCAATCCGGTAGGCTGGCGGCCAGTGATTGCTAGGCCTGTGGCATCCCGGCGGGTATGGGTAAGGCCTTTACCCCCTGCTCGCGCAGCGCCAGCCCTCCCCGGTTACCTAACTGCACTCCAGACGATTGCCGCCAAGACCAGTAAGTTCAGCCAAATGACAAGATCATACCACCTGCACAATGCGGTTTCACCAGAGTACCACTCGAACAGACCGAACCTCCGGCCACGCCACGGATGTCCCGCGGGCAGAAAGGGTGATGCCGCATTGGTTATCAGCCAGGTTGGCAGCGCGATCCATCTCATCGCTTCTCCTCCTCACCGGTTCGGGCTGGCGGCCGAGCGCCCCGTAGGGCGGAACGGCTCCCGATTTGTTCGGAGCAGCATCGGTACATGGGGATTCGTTCGCGTTTACCGTCTGCCGAGGCAGTGCTCCTACTCCCCTTCCCGCGCCCGGTGTCCCTCCACGCCGCGCCAGCCCTCCCCGGTCACTCATGCCTTGTCGAAAATGCTCACGCCGTCTCCCGCGTACTGGCAGACTTTGCCGAGCCGCATCCTGGCGTCTTCCAGATGCCGGACGGCCAGCATGATCTGCTCCCGCATCTCGTTATGCTGGCCAAGGAACGCCTGCTCTCCCCTGAAGACCGGATCATCCATTAGCGCTCGCGCCCGCTTCTCTATCTCCTTGCACTCTCCGCGCAGACTCTTCGCCAGCTCCTCTATCCCGCTCATCTCCCCATCTCCCTCTACATCCACAGCCCCACGTACAGGAGGGCTATGATTACCACAAAAACTACGAAAGTCGGCCACTCTTTCCACATTACAAGTCCTCCTTTGGGTTCTCGTGGACCTTGGGCAATCGATCCACATCTGCAGTTAGCGTCTTACTTCCCTCTAATTAACGGCTTGTTCCCGTAGATAGCACAGAGTATCAATGCTATTACCAGGACAATCCATACATACCATGGCATTTGCATGAAAGTCCAAATAATCAATAAGAGCCCGATGAATAGCATTTGTAACATTTGCCATCCATCCTTTCTAGTCTAGCTGGTCTTGTCCACGACCCCGCCCCACTTGTCAAAAGGGAGCGCCTGGTGGAGCAGACAGCTCCCGTTGATCCTGTTCAAAAAATGCCACTTGGCAGAGTCCTCGATCAGCCCATCGGGACTCGGGATCTCATGGATCTCGGCTTGTATGGTTGTTCCCCGCCTTCCCGCGAAGACGTCCTCGATAATAAAAACCCACTTCATTTTGTCCTCCTTCGCCCCGGGCAGGGCGTTTAGATGAGTCAACTAGACAACAGGCCTAGTTGATCTCTCTATTATCCTTATACCAGATTATATAAGCTAAAAGTGATGGCCTGGATGGTCATCACTTAAACCGGCCATGGGAATCTGAATTTAAACCCGCATGCGGGACACTCTGCTTCGTATTCTAATATCCATGCTTTCGGAATAATCTCTGGGCAATAGCTCATTCGCTCGGATCTACATCTATAATACCATCGATCAAAACAGATCCCAGCTACATAAAATCGGCAAGATGTTGGCATGGGGGAGAATGCTCTACTCTCACATGTATCCATGCAGTTATTGCCATATGCAAGAGAAATCGTGCCGGCCTTGTGATAGGGTATCACGATGCCGCACTTAGGGCAACGGTCTACGCGCACAGGCCCAGCTCGGGCTACTCTTTCTTGTCTAGCTTTTCCCATATCGCATGTCCTTCTTGTCTAGGAACATCTTTAGATATAAATCCCATCTCCGCCATTCTTACCACTTTCCATTGATGTGCCCAGAAGCAGACGCATAGTGTAGTGCCCAGGATAAAGGCTATGATAGGCCAAAAGATAAGATGAAACCTAAGAGGGCCGGTTATTAGGTAATGTTCCATGTTAAGCGTATCTCCTTCAAGGTGGTCCCACACAAATCCGCATTTAGGGCAGGTGAATTGTGTTCTTACTCTATCAGTAATCCACAATTCGCTGTCTCGTATACATACGAGCCCGCCCCGTATCCAGAAATTCGTGCCAGCTATGACAATCTTATTAGATACGTCCGGATCTTTAATCCTGCCTTCCGTCGAGCTTATGCCATATGCAGTCGCATCAAATATTTGATTAGATAATACAGTATTGCACTCTGTATTGAAAAAGCATTTAAGACAAATCATGATGTCTCCGACGGAAAGCAATCCCACTTGAACCCGCAGGCGTGGCATTCATATCCTAGGCGCGGCCTACAAAACTTTCCATCTGGCCTTATTTCTGCAGGTATATTTGAGCATTCGCAAAAGGCTGGACGAATCAGTTCTCCCATGATATTGAGCGTAAACCTTTTCGACATCCATTTGCCAACAAGCAAAGCAATATACATCGAGACAAAAGGAGTAAGATTGATTTTATTTCCATAAAGACAATCCGCAGGTGGATCTACTAGTTTGCCCGATAGCGGCGTCAGCACTTCGACTTTGCAGTTTGGGCAGTGCATTGTCCCTCCATGAATGCAGCATAGACCTCCTCTGTGGTTTTTCTGCGTTCAAAAGGCTGGACCGGCGATTCTGCGGGGACGATGCCGATGAAGCACCTGGATTCATTGCCACAAACCTGGGATGTTTCATATGTTTTGGGCATGCAATCCCATTCTGTCCCGCACCTATTACACTCCTGATGGGCACGCAGCCTGGCAAAGAATCGCGCTTCGCATAGACGGCATTCCACATAAAGGATGCAGTAGTTATATTGTACTCTGGCAATCGTGACGGTTGCTTTTTTGCAAAAATGAGGGAGGTTCATCCTTTCCTGTGCATTGCGGCATATTGGGCATACGAAGTCAAGATTGTTTTTAGAACTGAAACTATGACATCTCGGGCACTTTCTCTCTGTGCTCCAATTTTCTTTGCACTTTTCAGTTTTCCCCTGCATTGTCGCCTCCGTGTATGCGTGACATTTGTCACAGACAGGATCCTGCGTAGTTTGTAGGATAGTACTCGTCAAACCTAAGCCCACAGCTTCTGCACACAAATTCTTTTCTGACCCTAAAGATAGCGCCCCTATAGTGCTGGCAATCGTCGCAGACGTGCGTGAGCCTTATCTCATAAACCGCCTCGTGCCTGGCGATGCCGCAAATGATGCCGATGTAGGGGTGAGGCCAAACGCGAATCCCATTGTGTCCAAATTTCAAACAATTGACGCATGGATCGTTTTGTCTCACAGATTCCAGATAGTCTAGCCCTTTGCATTTGGGGCACTCCATTATTTTCACAATATCACCACGAACCCGCACTTGGGGCACTCGCATCTAACTGGGGTTATTTGCTGTTCCCTGTTGCAACAAAGGCAGTGGAAGAAGTAAATCTTAATCTCTCTGGCTAAAATCTCTCCAGCCACGATAAATTTCTCTGAATGATAACGCATGATTATGTTCCAGTTATTTCGATTAGAAGCATGCGATGTCCTCGTGTTGAATACGCTTTGTCTCGATCCTTCGCAGCAGACTTGCAATGTCGGGGGCGCTAGCTGTACATATTGCTCATTAGCGCACTCCCTACATCTGAAGAAAGCGCTGATCACAGCCTGTTCCATGGATGCTACCTCCTAGAAATTTGATGGCGGGATATTATCCGCCAGCTTTTATTGCACATCTTGCATGTTGCTTCATGCTCATTGTTGAACTTCTTATAGCCATGTTCGGAGCAGACCGGTTTTTCTGGTATGGGTAGGCCTAGTCTCGTGCTAACTAATGGTTTGGGACGAAGTTCGCATGATGCGACTCTATAGGGAAACGATGTATTTGCAATAATAACTTGGACCGTGACACTCGTGCCAACTCCGAAAGCACAATCTCTGGAATCACAGAGCCTATTAGTGATTAACTTTAACCTAGGAGTTTGTACACATCCGCAATATGGACACTGATACCATTCTTTTCTCACCATGATTCTCCTCCTTGTAGAGATCTTATAACATAAAATAAAGGAGGCTGGATGCCTCCTTTATCCTTCTAGAACTTCAGCACTAGACCGAGTGTGATGCCGTCGCTGTTGACCTGGTAGCAGTTGGTTCCCGGGGCGTCCTCGTTCTTGTCTTCTATGTCCATCATGTCCCACCGGTAACCAAGGGTCAGAGCAAGCGAAGACGTCAAGGAGTACGCCACTTCAGCGCCCCAACTGAAGTTATCCTGCGTGATGTCGTTGATTGACACGGGGATAGACTTGGTGGCGCTCAGCGTGACGGAAGCCTTGTCGCTGAGGGCCATGGTTGCCTCTAGCGCAACGTAAGGGCTCCAAGCGTCGTTGACGTCTTCTACGTCTGACTGCTTTCCGTCCAGGTCCTCTAGTTGGAACCGAAGATGGAGGTGCTCCACGCCGGCTCCGGCCCACACTCGGAACTTGTTGGCATCAAGTAGCCTTCGGGAGTACTGGACGGTTAGCCGCTGGAGCAAGAGGCTTGACCGCACATCGGTATTTGCAGGCACTATGATGTGATCAAACCAAAGCTCGCCGCGGGTGCACCACTCCGTTTCAGCCTCCATATACTCGTACGCGAAGGTGAGCCGGTCCTTGGAGGTCACAAGGTGTGAGAACTCAAACCGGTAACTTGACAGCTCGTTGTAACCGAGGAACCGGTGGAGGTCCAGGATCGTTCCGGAGCCAGGGATCGAGCCCCCATTCCAGTCGGAGTCAGCCGCACCATCCACGACCCGTGGCGAGTAGGTCAATCTGATCTGGCTTTTCGGGGTCTCCGGCTCTTCTCCAGCATGGGCCACGCCGCACAGCGTGGTCAACAAGATACACACTAATGCTCTCATCGTTCATCCTCCTTTTTTAGGGCATCTCTAATCCTGCAGTGCAGCCCGTCATAGCATCGGCCATCGGGCTGTATCCTAGAGTGTGGGACACCAAGTTTGTCGAGGAACTCGTGATTTCTCGTGTCCGCATCTTCCACGATATGCTCGATCACATCCCCAAATAGCAGGAATGCAAGCCATTCGCGGAGACAGTAAAGGCGGGATTTCTTCAATGCTTCCCCTCCTTCTTGCGTATCATTAATTGTCCGTTGCCGCAGAATTCAAACGGAACGTTTGGCTCTATTTGTCCCTTACCTGGCGAGTGCATGCCTAGCCACTTTAAGGCATATGCTTCGGCTTCTTCAAAGGTTGCAAACTCGCAGTTGCTCCATGATGGATGTACATGGCATTCTGGATATCTAGCAGGTTTCCCGTCTTCTTCGACAATCCATTCCATGGCAGTCCACTCTTCTTCGACAATTATTTCTTGAATTGCCCAATCTCCATACTTCTGTTTGCTCCACTTAGCACGCATTCCCATTACTCCGGGCATGCTATCTATATATCTTTCAGCATCAGTCCTTTTAAGAAAGCATCGATCAGGGAGCATCGGCCCACGGCCTTCTGTCATGTCGGCGTTCTTAAATGTGAGGTAGACTTTCATCCTTGCTCTCCACCCGGCCAGGACGCCGAGCGTGCCGGCCTGCTGCTTGCTGACGGCCTCGGCCTCCGCGCGGTTGCGATCCGAGGCCCACATGGTTGCCTTCGCCTTTGCGTACTCCCACCACTGAGCGCCCTGCACGAATGCGACGACTTTCTCCTCCCGCAGCCGCGCGGTCTCGGTATCCGCCTGCGCCACATTGAGCTTGTTGCGTTCCTGCTCCTGGCGTAGTTCTTCGGTCAGCCGCACGACCTCGGCCTTCCACGACTCAACTATAGGGGCAATCGCGTTAGCCTCGCGTAAGCGGTCTAGGATGACTCCCTTTGCCTCTTCCGGAGCGGAGTCGTGTAGCCGTTGCCACTCCAGCAGCCGCGCGACCTCGTCCTCGGCCTTTTCGTCGCGGGCCTCGCGCTCGTTGGACGAAAAGAGGCGGTGATACTCAGCGTCCGCCTTGTCGCTTTGGTTCAACGGGTGCTCATCACTCCACTCTCCGATATCCCGTTCCTCGCAGGCCATGACCTCCGGTTTAATGCAGCGATTGGCATACCGTGTGTTCTCGATCTCTGCCTTGATCCCGTCGGATCCGAGGCCGTCGAAGTCCAGCACCATCAATTCGATCTGATACGCCTTCATGGTCAAGCCTCCTTAGTCGCGCTCATCGCCCGGCCTCCTGCTTGGCATGGCACTCTGGCGTCCTAGAAAACCATCGGACAGACCGAAGCGGGATGTGCCGGTTGCTCCCGCTTGCTAGACGCATCCACAACAAGTCAGACCCAAATCGAACCTCGTTGCACTTGAACACCTCCAAATATCCGTCGTGCCAGCGGACATTCACCACAATGGGTAGTTTGCTCACGCCCCACCTCCCTTCGCATCACGGACCTCGACGCGGCCCTTCACACGCCAACACATCGCCGCCCAACAGTAGAGCGTGGCCGGGACGTGCTCAAGTACATCGGCCAGCCACCAGAGTATTGAACCCAGGAACCTCATCGCCCGGCCCTCCTCTTCGGCACCGCTACGACATCGACGCGGCGGCACTTCGACGCAAACGCACACAGGGGCTGCTTTTTGCTCGTGCATAAGCACCCCGGACCCCACCACACCCGCGCCAGCACCTTTCCTGGCCGGCAGGCCTTGCGGAGCTTGGCGCGGAGCTTCGTAAGTTCTGCAAGATGGTCACGGTATAGTACCCACGGGCCTTTGTCGTCCGACTCTAACCATGGTTCCCCATGGTCGTCATACCTCTGGATACTCATGGTTTGTGCTCCTCCAAAATCTCATCTATACGCGTTAGTTTGCTGTAGCTTCTCAATTGCCTGACATCATAGCTGATTCTATACTTGTTCTCCTCTATCCATCGTTCCAGCGCCTTCCCTACAGGCTTGGCCTTGCTGGGCTTGGCATATGGCTTAGCCCTTGTGTTCCATCGCTTCCACGCAATGGCTGGGCTAGGGCCATAGGCGCTCGCAGAAACAAGGCAATCTATATTGCGGCAGCTCACTGCGTAGACCGGCCGCGCCATATAGCGAATCCCTCCGTCTATCGACTTAGGGTTGACCAACGTAGTGTGGCTCTGCTCGCACTTCGCCTTGCTTCCGCAGAAAGGGCACGGAAGTCGTTTGCCGCTCATTGTTTGGACTCCTCCAAAATCTCATCTATGCGTTTCAGGGCGCTGTAGTCTCTCAATCGACCTACAGCATCGCTAATCCTGTGGCTGTTATCGTGCACCCAACAATCCGCCTCAACCTCGTTCAGAGAAAGGGCCACGCCCGGGGGGACTGGGCCCTTCTTGTGTAGTTTCATACTCTCAAACGTGCATACACCAACAATATAGCACCTAGAAGTCTCACCGATAACGCTGAATTTCATCCAATGTTCTCGATAGATAGGCGCATGGCTTATGCTTGGACCAGGAGGGTATACCCGGTTATTCTCGTTGAATATCCAAACCGGGTCACCTATCTTGAGAGTAATCATGTCTTATCTTGTTCCCTTTTAGCTAAGGAAGTGGGCCTTAGCCCACTTCCTTGGTGACCAATTCCTCTCGGACCCACGCTCCGGGTCCGAAGGGTGAGTTCCAGAACACGCCGATGAACGGGCCGGCGAGCCCCGCGAACTCGTTGATCCGACGGAACCGAGTGAACGCCACCCGGTTGTCGCCTTTGACCCGAACCTTGGTCCATTCGAGGTCCGGGGCCTCGAACTTGATCATGGCCTGACCAAGCCGGGCCTCAGCCCCTTCGGTCTTCTTGAACAGGGCGTCTACCTGTTCGCGGTTCATTGTGTCCTCCTCCCTCGGGCAAGGGATGAGCAATCTCATTAGGCTACAGGCCCAATAAGTCTTGCTATTAACCTTATACCAGAATATGATAGGTAAAAAATGGAGCTATGGTAGCTCCACTTTTGCCGTGACATTTGTCACGTATTAGCAGGCACAATTCTGACACTATTCGGACTATCTTCTCAAGTCTTCCAGCTTCTTTGTGCAATAGTTAACGCCCCTTATGTATCCCATCATACTTCCGACTGTGTAGGCTGTCATGGTCCAGAGGATAATTCCCGCAGTGACGCAGACTACTATGAGTGTCATTGGTAATCCTTCCTAAAGGCCTCTCTGTGGTAGAGGTAGTACTTGCACCCCTCCGCCGTGGTCAACATCTTTCGGAAAGCGTCCTCGTCCGTATCGAACTGGTCCCACTCCCAGACCTTTTTCTCGCACTCCATGCTGAAGTCATACCCGGGGGTCATCTCCGAGTATCCCCTGTCTCCCGCATTTAGATGGAAGTGGTGGCATAGCAGGCAGGTCTTGACCCGGTCCTGACTTTGGCGTCGTTTGCTCATCTATCTCTCCAAATAGGCGTTCGACACGATCTTGAGCTGTACCCGGCCGATCTCTGGGTCGGTGCGTTCGTTGGCTGGCTTGAGCACCAGGCCTTCGCGCAGGTGGTCGGCCCCGTCTACGAGGGAGGGCCCCTCGGCCATCTTCTCGAGCATCTCTGCCTGATACGGCCCCTGGTACAGAAGTGGAACCTTCTCTAGGAGTGCCTCAGCCCGGAAAAGGTCAGCTGGCCACCACTGAGATCCTTCCAGTATGTCAAAGATGGCCACACGGTAGAGGCCCGGCCTGGTCCCGTACTTGAGGTCCTGGACATTTCCAAACACCTCGCCGTAGAGGGTAAGTCCTTCGTGGGCCCGGCACCATCCCTCGATCCAGGGGTTCTGCTTGAGTGCCTTCCACCACAGGTTCTTCTCGTCCTCTTTCTTCCAGCAGGTACGAGATCCGCAGTGCATGCGTCCGTCGACGAACGACCAGCGGCCGGAGGCGCCATGGATCTTCTCTGTGGCCACCACTAATTCACCCTCAAAGAACAGGTGCTTGTAGCGTCTCCAGGTATCCACGTCGTAATTGGGCCTATAGCCTGGCGGGGGGACCTCGTTGTCCCCGCCAGTAGAAGCGTTCTCAGGTGGCTCGTAGTGTGCAATATTGAGCAGCACCGCCACGTCATCGCCCTCTTTGGCGCCTTCTGGTGCGGGCACGAGCAGCCCCATGGATATTATCCCACGCAGCTTCTTGACTTTGACTCGCTTCCGTTCGCCCAGGAATGCGAACTGTGGGGTATCTGGGCAGACCGAATCGGGCGGGATATAGGCGCCAAGCCGCCCATCGGCCCAGTCTGCAGTTCTCACGCAGACCGTATATCCGAACACCTTAACTATTGACAGTGTATCGGCATTCGGGTGTTTTTCTAGGTGTACAGGGATTACTTCGACCCTGTGTGTGCTCTTCTCCACCGTTATCCCTCCCACTCTCCGCGCTCGATCAAGAACCTGATTGCTAATTTTCTATCCTCTTCGTTATTGAACATCACATCGGTAGATTTACTTTCTTCTATACAGTCAGTTTGATCGACCAGCCCATTGTCGATCAATAACGCAGCCTGTTTCTTTGTCATAGTTTGTCCTACTCGGCCTACGCGTCCATTGTCTATCATGAGTCCTCCTATCTCGAACCGTACTTGATTTCCCACACCAAGTACAGGCACATGAGCATAACTTCTATGGCTTTGTTCAACTTATCGCCCCTCTTGTCTTTTGTTAGGAGAGCGAGCCTTTTGTCTAAGTTTTCGTTTTTGTATATTTCCCGATAAGGGCCATTCATGCACCGCATGCCGAATTCATGTAGGACGCAGTCTGTGCAGTCAAGACCGTTACGATCGGCGTAATTACATAGTGCGCATTTTTCGGCGCTAATATTCAGGTCTGTTCCGTTAACGACGTTTTCCCAGTGCTTTATGGACTTTCTTAGTGCTTCTCTTGGGGTCATTGGCCTTCCCTTTCGCAAGGTTCCTCTTCACTTCTTTTTGCCACTGGGGCAGTTCCATTTTGCACCGATGGACAGGTCCAAGCTTACGTCCCAGGCGCAGTTGGATATCGTAGTGAACCCGGTCGAACACGATACCATCTATTACCACCCTGAACTTCCGGCCATCGGATGTAGTATGGTAATAGATATCGCCTGGCCGTGGGTTCTCGGATAGCTTTTTAGGCCTGGGTGTTTTCTTTTGTTTCACTTGGCGGGCTCTCCTTTTCTGCTTCTGTTATCTTGGGTCTTTTCTTTTTGTTTGGGCGATAATATTTTTGGTCACGTCGAGAATCTGGTTGGATACCGAAGCTTAGAAGCCTCAGCCGTCTATTTTCCCAACGTCTTCCGATACTCATTTTACTGATTCGATAAGTTTGATTGCGTCAGTGTCCAGTAGTTTCCGGCCTGGGCAGATGACGGCATCCGCGCCGAGCTCGAGTGCGAGCATCAGTTGACAGTTTAGGCATCTGCAGAACTTCAATGAAGACTTCCGTAGTCTCGTCTCTGAATTGGGGGCCTTGCTCATCTCTCATCCCCTTCATCTAAATCTATTTATGTACGAAACCGAGTTCTTAAATTGGGCTCCAATACAACATGCAATCCCAAAGCTTAGACACACAAAAAGAGCAAACACTGGGACAGCAGCTATCTTGTATAGTCCGGGCAATTCAGACATAACATGGTAAGGTAGAGATATGCCGGTATAAATAGTACCCGCAAGGATAGACATCCCCAGATTTAGGCTTAGGATGCCAATGAATAAGTGAAAATTTTTTATCCATGTCCATCGGCGATTTGTTCCACCAGACCTCAGTGCAATGTCGGAAAAACACCGCCCGCAAACTGCTGACCCATCTAGTTGATCTTTTAGGTACTCGTCTCTAAAGAGACCTCCACATCTAGAACAAAAATCCATTCCCTCAATGTCGCCTTGTGCTTTCATTTTGTCTCCTTGCTAACTAAGAGAGAGGGGTTGTTCCCTCTCTCTCCCCCCGGCCGTGACAAATGTCACGACAGGTGGATTTCAACCACCCCCACGACAGGGGACAAGTACCCTGTCGTCTGCTTGTACAATACCCTCCGCCCTACCCTCGCGACGTCCCGCACGAGGGCGGTGAGCAGTACCTTCCAGGCCCAGTCCTTGATCTCCCCCGTGAGCAGTGGGAGGCCTGCTGCATCGGTTCCGCCCGAGACCCACAGGCTCGGGCAGTCTTTATACCTCTCGAACAGGGTCACAACGACCCTGTCCGACTTCTCCTCGACGCCGTAGTCCATCGAGGATCCCGAGATCCGGAAGGAGACGAATCTCCTACCGGCCGCGTCCCGCCCCCAGACGATGGGGGCGACCTCGTCGAGGTCGCGGTCGTTTACCTGGTCCAAGTACCCGGTGCTCCCGCACCGGGCCCATCCTGCGGGCGCCTCGCGCCCGATCTCCTGGGCCGCTGCCCAGAAGATCTCGGCCCCCTTATTGGGGGCCTGGCTCATCTTGAGGGTCGCCACCACGCGACCCTCGGGGTTCTTCGCGTCGTACTCCACGATGTTTGGCTCCAAGTGGTTATTGCTCATCTGACTTCCTCCTTCGCCCCCGGGCAGGGGGCTCAGTAGACCCCGGTCTGGCGTGACATTTGTCACGCCTTCGTGGCGGCGTCTGGCTCGATCCCGTAGTCGTCGGGGTCGGCCCCCGGGCTTTGTGTGGAAATATAGCTCACGGCGCTGGGCGACGTTCCGCGTGCCCGGCGCTCGAACACCCTCCGCAGGCCATGCCTGCGGCCGAGGCGGTATTCGACCATAACCCGGCCCCGGACCCCGACCCCGACCAGGGTCAGGTTGCCCCCGGAGGTTAGCCAACCTCCGAAGACATCCCCCCCGTCCCGCTGTAGACAGCCGAGGGCCTCCTGTGTCTCTCCGAGGCCCTCCAGGACGTGGAGCAAAATCCAACGAGCTGCATCCGCGTCCACGTACCCTGCATGGATCGAAATTCCGCGAATCTCCATGGCCGCCTTCTCGGCGGCCAGGGCTCCGTGCGGAGCACCGTAGTATCCCTCGTGCTCCTCACGCCACGCCGCGAGTACCTCGGCGGCGTACTCGCGCACGCCGCCGCTGCCTCCGAACTTCTCGGCTTCCCCGCGCAGACCAAACTGCGAATCGGGGCGGATTAGGACTTCCATCTTCGTCCTCCTGCCGGTCTCCCGGCTTTGTTCCCAGCTGGGCAAGCTGGGCTGGCGAGCTCATCGAGCGACAGGCTCAATAAGTCTCACTATAGTTCTTATACCAGAATTTGGGGCTAAAAAATGGAGCTATGGTAGCTCCACTTTTGGCGTGACAAATGTCACGGCCGGGCTCGGATCATCTGACGTCGTATGCTTTGTGGATGATGGGAGCGCCGTCTGGCCCTTTGATGTAAGGCTCAATTCGTATTAAGACGCGGTCTTTTCTGCCGGGGCCACACGGTTGGCTACGGAAATGGCCCTTAACCGTGAATCGGAAGCTGTACTTGAATGAACGCTGCCCAAGCATAACTTTGTCCTTATGTATTGACTTGTCGATCTTGATGCGGCTACCCACATCGAAGTGTTCTCCTTCTGAGATCTCTTCGAGTTGCCTCTGGAGCTGACGCATCTTTTTCGGTTTATTGGTCTGGGCCAGCTGCTTGCGGAGTTCTTGCCCGTTGACGTGTGGCTTACTAATATCGCTGTCTTTTGAGTTGATATACATCAGGAATTTGAAGACCGTAGCAACCAGTTCTTTATAGAACTCCTTCTTTCCTGGATCTTTACCGCGATTCGTATAGGATTCCGCCAGAAGGTCTGCAGTAGTCATCAATGTATCCTTAATATCATCGCTCGGATTATCCTCAATGATTCCCATGGGGATATAGGCAGAGTGATAACCGGCTTGGTAGCCCGAAGATACGAAGGCCAAGGAGAGCGTTCGCTGATTATCCTCTGGCCTAAGTTTGGAGTAGCTGATGAACACCCCCAGTACTGGCATTTCGTCGCTGTAGTATTGGTTACTTCCGAACTGTAGGTAGAAGTTGTTGTAGGGCAGCTTGGCAAAGAACGAAGGGCCGCTCAGGTCCGTTGCTTCGAGCATCGCAGTTAATCCGGGAGACAGATAGAAAGTCTTCATCCCCTCTTTCTTCCAAAGATGCATGCCCAGGAGATAAGGGGCAAAACCCGTCCTGTCCTTGTAAGCGTCCGTTTCGAGAAGCGCCCGCACATGCGGGAATTCTTCTGCCTCCTTCAAAATCTGCTCAACCTGTCGCTGGAACAGAAAGTCGACAGATTCAGGGAGGAGATTGGAACAATCTATTTGTGATGCGCGTTCCTCGAATAATCCGGCAAGCTCGATCGCTTTGTCGACTATATTCTTTATAAACTGGTGATGGAGCCGAGGAGCGAGCTTGATATGATCGGCCAGCTTTTTAACTAGGCCGGAAATGAACTGCTCGTAGAAATTGGGTTTCATTTCATCCTCCTTTTTTTGTCTAGAGCTTCGGGCAGAAACTCTATTGCACAATAACCTTATACCAGAATTTGGGGGCTAAAAATAAGATATATTCCATAGTTAAAAAATTGGGGGGCTGCGGAATATTCGCCCCCCAACCGGCCAAGTTCTCACAGAGAATGGCCTGACATATTTCTTATACCAGAATTTAAAGCTAAAAAATAGCATGTTCAATAGACGCTATTAACGATAAGAAAAGCAATAAAGATGCTTGACATATGAATTAAAAAGGTGTAGAATTGGGGCGTGAAAGGATTAATGTTCACGCGTACGCAATTACTGCTTTTTAGGGTAACTTGCTCAAAGTGTTCCACGCGCTTAGGGGTGCTTTTTAGTGAATTCTGACAGGCCTCCTAACCCATTGGGAATAGACGAGAACCGTCTGTACCGCGTTCCCGAGAGCGCAAAGGTTCTGGGCGTTAACGGATCAACCATCAGAAGGTACTTAGGTGCTCAGGTATTAAAAGGTGTCAAGGTAGGTGGGCATTTTGGTCCTTGGAGGATTCAGGGATTCGAATTAATTCGATTTTTAAATAGAGACAAAGAAGACATAAAGACCTTTTTAGAGTATCCAGCTGGGCTGGTAAAGTTCCCACATATAAGTTTTATTCTTTATAACATGATTATTGGCCAATATCAGCCTAAGCGGATACAGGAAGAATGTGGGAAGTATGGGTTGTTAATTCCGTCTACGAGTGAACTGGACCAGGTATGGGAATCTCTTAAGATAACAGCGCCCAAGAGACTTAAGCGGCATATGGCCATTAATTCTAGCCGTGTCTTTGATTTAGATCGTGATGATGCAAATAGTTGGATAGGCAGGCTGGGCATACGTGACTTGTTTGGCCAGCACCGGTGGCCGTGCCATAATATTTTAACAGACCAATCAGAGAAGCGGATGCATATAGAGATAATGATGTGTGGCAGAGTAATTCACAAAGAGATCTCTGATTTTATGGCGGCCAAGTACAACTTTATTGTGACTGAAGAGCAGCTTGATTTCTTTGGGCGTCACTTTTTTAATACGTACAATTACAATGCTAACGATAGAATTCTTTATCTTGGCCGATTAGAGAACAGAACAGAGGTTTATTATAAGCGCAGGGCTTGGGGAGACCCTGTAGCGGCCAAGGCGGTACTTCAGATACCCAGCAGAGTTAACTTTGAAGAGACCTTAAACATGATGGCTGCTATGGCGGCTGTCACGTTTAGGGAGTTTGCGTTGGACGGCAAGGAATCGATCCCATTGGCCAAGGATGCCTCCCAGATCGTCATCCAGTCCCTCAAGCAATTGATGGCTCTGGAGAAGCTACGTGGCGAGCAAACGGCCACTGCGGTCCAGGAGGCCCAGAAGGAGGGGATCAAGACGGAGGCTTTTGACGAGCCCAAGGAGGAGCCACCATCATTCGAGGATCTCGACCAGCCGACAGAAGATGGCAAGGCCGAGACTAAAGTTGGATAAAAGGCAGGACGATTGCCTCGCACTCTCGCGAGTATCTGCAACCATGCTGGTGCCAGAGAGGATAGCCGCAGCGTCCTGCCTTTTATTGTTTTTAGGTTGATTCTTGCTTGAGTTCGCATTATCATAGTAGTGACGAGAATACAAACGGGACTGGTTGTGGTTGGCTGGTAGAGGCGATGATGTGGTTTTTCATCATGGTGCTGCTAGCTTTCCTGGTTGCTAAGGGATGCTGAATGGGCGAACATACTATTGGCTGGGCTGTGGGAGCTTTAATTGTAGCTTCCATAATTTTTGTGATTTGGGCAATAGTGTGTGCGAGGAATAAGGAGTGTTAGATGGAGCGCATAGGAGAAATTAAATACTGTCCAAAATGTAAAACAGTAAAAAAAGTAGACAAATTTTCTAGAGATAATAAGACTAAAGACAAACTGGATGTCTGGTGTTTAGAATGCAAAAGAGTTTATAGTCGTAGTGATGCAGCTAAATTAGCAGCAAAGAAATGGTATTACAGTGGTGGGGGTAAGTTAAAAAAATATGAATACCAACGAGACGGAACGAAAAAAGATAGGCCTAAAGCAGAGCCTTACAGAGCTCAAGTGTTAAAACGTAAATATGGAATTTCCCAGGACACTTATTCTAAACTTTTAAGATCTCAAAATGGATGCTGTGCGATATGCAGGACCACAAACCCGGGAAGGAATAGGAAAGAATGGCCAATAGATCACGATCATACAACTGGTAAAATTAGAGGACTCCTGTGTTGGAAATGTAATTCGGCATTAGGCCTGCTGAAGGATTCTCCAGATCTTTGCGCTAAAGCCGCTGCATACTTACGGAGGAATGCTGATGTGGAATCTTCTCCCGATGATCAGATATGCTCTGATCACGATAAAACACAAGTGGTTTTTAATGATGGCGGGGATAAAGTTGAAGGTGCAGTGGAAATTAATATTGCTTCATGATTTGTCAAAGTTCTCGTGGAAAGAATTGCCTGGATATGCCAGACAATTTTTTGGGACAAAGGATCGTCCTAGAGAATGGGCAGAAGCATGGTTACACCATCAAAACACGAATCCCCACCATGTCGAATATTGGTTAATCAGGAATGGAACAAAACAATTTCCTGGTGGTTGTCCCATGTCAATCCCGCAACAATATGTTAGAGAAGCTATTGCGGACTGGATGGCGGCAAGTAGAGCTTATGAAGGCAAATGGCCTGATCCTGCCCATTGGGAATGGTTTGATGCTCACTTTTGTCGACTAGATCTGCATCCAGATACCCGTATAATGATCCTGGATATTCTAAGGGAACTCTGGCATTTCATCCCACTGGATATGGTGAACCCAGATATCCCTATTCGACAGAGCATAAACAGAGCCGCATTCAACGAGATCCCGGTTATTGGATCTTGTTTCAAATGTGGACTGACGGTCACTTTTTCGGATATTAGTCTTGCATATAATCTTCCGGGGTGTACAGATGGAGCTATATATTTCTGCAAGAAGTGTGAGCCTGGCAATGACCCAAAGCGGGTCATCGAGACGATAAAGGGGTTCATGGAGCCGAAGCAGGAAAGGGGCAGCGGACAGTGAGCGTGGGAACCGCAGTTGAGATAAATAAAAATATCGGCCCAGAATTAAACGACAACACAGAAGAATGGGTCAAATTATGGAAAGCCAATCAGGACTCAATTGATGGGTGGATGGGGGCACAGGAACAACAGTGTCTCTATAACGCCGCAAGAATTAGCGTTGGCGATATTCTGGAGATAGGCAGCTTCAAAGGCCGCAGCACAGTTCAGCTTGGCGCCGGACTGAAAGCTACCGGGCGTCCAGGAATTATACATATCATAGATCCGTTCCCAGATCCATATAATCTCCCAGATGGGAACAAAATGACAGGACTAAGAAAAGAATTTGAAGCCACAATCATCAAATGCGGCATAGACGATAGAGTTGTAATACACCAAAATCGATCACAGGATATAGCAGATAGCTTTGAAGATAAATCATTTGGGCTTATCTTTATAGATGGCAACCATTCATACGAAAGCGTTAAGAGAGATTTCACCTTATATTCTCCTAAACTAGCAGATGGCGGGTTGCTGCTGATACACGATATTGCGCCTAAATTCCCTGGAGTTGTTAAGATCGCTGAGGAAATAGAAAACGAAGGCGTCTTCAATTGGGTTACGCTGAAAGATTCTTTGGGGGTTTTCTGCAGAGGAGCCAAAAGGGCATGATACAAAAGATAAAAACCTGCACTGTTTGCCACGAGCAAAAACCTATAGATGATTTCTATTTAGAGAAACGCGGCCCCTACAAAATAAGACGTTCAGATTGCAAAATTTGCAAGAACGCAAAAAAGCAGGAGTGGGCAAGAAATCACCGAGCCCATATCAATTTGTACAAAAAGACTCATCGCAAGGGAGAAAACTCTTGGAGACGTTCCCGATACTTGTCGGATGGTGATTGGAGGAAGCGCCGATTATTAGAAAACAAGGCTTGGAGGTGCGGAGTAAAAAGAACAGAGGTGGAGCAGTTGCAAGAAAAATGGGACGGTTCTTGTGCCATATGTGGGATAACATCCGTAGCTAATCCTTCTAAAAATTGGCATATAGATCACTGCCATGATACTCATAAATTACGGAATATATTGTGCCATCACTGCAACACGATGATAGGATTAGCTAAAGAAAACCCGTCAATTCTGAGGAAAGCTGCCGAGTACCTTGAAAAACACCAGGAGGCACAATCATGATCCCAATCTACCGCCAAACAATCCTGGATATTGATATTACGAATGCATGTCCGCATAGATGCAGTAATTGCACAAGGTTGTCCGGGCATTTTAGGAAACCCTACTTTATGGGTATTGAAGATTTCAAAAAAGCTATTGGCGCATCGCGTAAATATCCAGGGCTAATCGCCATAATGGGCGGAGAGCCCTGCATTCATCCAAAGTTTAGAGAGATAACAGAATTCTTCGCGGACAACTATGGAGGCCCTAGACGTAATAATGGGGTGATGCCAATAGCTAACCTTATCGAATATCGCAATACAACTATGTCTAGGGTGATCGGGAACAAGCGCGGACTTTTTACCTCGATGGGCGATAGGTTCTATGACAATTATGAGTTGATCATGGAGGCCTATGATTTCTTGGGGCTGAACGATCACCAGCACGATGGCGAGCATCAGGCTATCTTGGTGGCCAGCAAAGAGCTGCCAATCAGCGAAGAAGTACGTAGAGCTAACATCGATAAATGCTGGATAAATGCAAAGTGGAGCGCAGTGGTCAATCAGGCCGGTGCGTATTTCTGCGAGATAGCCGGGACCATGGATCTGCTATTCGATGGCGGCAAGCGGGCATGGAAAGTGGAAGACAACTGGTGGATGCGCGAGCCACGCGAATGGAAAGAACAGATGTTCTGGTGCGACTATTGTGGCGCCGCTCAAAATACTCCTTCGCGCCGGGCCAAAGATGGGATTGATGATATCAGCCCTGAGATGGTAGAGATGCTTAAGAAGGCTGGCAGCAACAAAATAAGACGAGGCAACTATAGAGTGTTCCTGCCAAGCCAATACGATGCTACAAAGATGGCCGCCAGGCCCATGGAGCCATATCTCCCCAATGGCAATAATAAGCTTCGTATAGCGCCAAACAATACTTGCATCTATCCTAAAAAGCTTGAGGGTGTTGTTGTCTCTGTTGGCTGTGCCGATTTCTTGGACCTTACTCTTGGGTGGAACATAAAGCATTTTGACAAGTTTGTAGTCGTGACTGGCTCTGCAGATGTAGATACACAAAATGTGGCCAAGAAGTATGGGGCTACATTGGTAATATCTGACAGATACAAGGAGAATCGAGCTTCTCTCAACAAGGGGAAACTTGTAAACGATGGGGTTGCAAATCTTGATTACGATGATTGGGTGTTGCTCACTGACGCAGATATCCTGTTGCCCTCTAATTTCCGCGCAGAGTTTAATAAGTATGTGTGGAACCCTGGCATCCTCTATTATGCCACTCGACTACATACGCCGATGAACGATCACGAATGGGTACGTAGATACCAAAAGGACGAGCGGCTTATCAAGACGCTCAAGTTTACCCACCCGCCTACCAACCGGATGCCATGGGGCTATTTCCAGTTGTTTAACTGCAGAGCGAAAGTTCTTAGCAAGCTTGGAACGAAGATCTCTTCTGAAGACTTCCAGTCTGCTGGCGGGATAGACAAACATTTCCTGGAACGCTGGCCCTCACATCGCAGACAACTAGCTCCGTTTACTGTGATTCATATGGCTCATGGGAAGATGGGCGAGAATTGGACCGGGCGCAACACCCCCCCGCTACATTTTAAGCCGACCAATCCAGTGAAGTCGACGGGTTGGCTGAATATAGGATGGATAGACGAGAACGGATATAATGAAACATTCCCGAAAAAGCCATGGGGCGGATTCGTAAAGATAGCGCGGATAGACACTGGGGAGTATGTAATTGGCATTTATATGCCGCCGCCTCGTGGTAATTTCCTAATGCGGGGCCCAGACAGTAACGGCGCACATCACAGCGGCATCATATCTGAAATCCATCGAGTCACATTTGCAAAGGCCAACATAGGCAAAGCGATAATTCATACCGAAAATAGGCCATTTCATGTTGGGATAAGGCCTACGATAAGATGCGAAAAGAGCAAGAAAATATACGCATCAAGCGGTAAAGAATTCTCTGGCTGGGGTGTAGGGCATCCCTTAGCTTCAGAAGCGGGACAGGTTTGTGTTTGGAATGGCCAAATAATACCCCGCACTAACTTTGACGTATTCTGGAGCAATAAGATTACAGATGAAGAGAGACTGCACCTTGTGAGACGATAGGGATGCGCAAATGTTCAAAGCATTGAAAGGTGCGACTGTTGCCATTGTCGGCAACGGCCCGAGCGGGACGGACCAGGGGGCAAAAATAGACGTTTGCGATTTCGTCATAAGGATGTCCAGATGGAAGACCCAGGGACCTAAGGGCGCGGGTTCCAAAGCTTCTGCGCTGTGTGGATGCGATAATCACATAGAGATACCGCCGGAGATTAACGAAAACAAAAAGTGGACCATTTGGTGTAATGAGCCTCCAAGCTCTATAATATTCAGTGGTCCAGACCATACGCACCCGGCTAATATAAAATGGCTGGTTGAAACTGCTGATGGGCGTATACTCAGGTTTGTTAGAAACAGTACGCACGCGGAGGTGACGGCAAAGCTTAGAGAAATAAGCCTGTTCAGGAAGTTCCCACCTCGAGCTGATATAGGGATAATTGCTTTGGCCATGGCTTTAGATTTAGGTGCGGACCATATCCACATTTGGGGTTATGATCGAACTGGATTTGGTAAGTATAATGACAATTGGGCACAGGAGGAATTGAAAGATCCGTTTGATCAACACAATCATGACTATAGGGCCAGAGCAGTGCTATTGGCTGAGCTGGTGGATAAGCACTTGTGGTGTGGTCGGGCTGTAGACGTTAAAAAGATTGTTTGGCATGGAAGGCCGGATATGCCAAAGTTGGAGCCAGACATTGTACTTTGAGAAATGGCAGGCGTAAGAGATGCGAGATCTTGCGGGCAGGACTGTAGCCCTCGTTGGTAATGGGCCTAGTGCTACGGATCAGGGTCAGTTTATCGACGCTTGCGATTTTGTTGTAAGACAGGCTAGATGGTTAACCCAGGGCTCGAAGAATACAGGGGCCAAGGTTTCTGCGATTTGCGGATATAACAACAACACCGAGATCCCGGCATATGTTCAGCGGCTACGCGACTGGGAGTTGTGGTGTAATGTTCCGGCTGAATCTTTTTTGAGCGAGCCCACGCTTTCTGCCCCTTTCGACTGGAATTGGCTGTTAAGAAGCGCCGATGGCCGGATAATCAGGCTTGCTCGGGAAGAACTTGTACATACGCTTACTGCTCACCTGCGCAACATAAGTCTATATCAAAAGAACCAGCCATACATAGATCTTGGCCTGGCTTGCATAATGATGGCTTTGGATCGTGGCGCGGATAGAATTCATCTGTGGGGTTACGATCGTACTGGATACGGCAAGAAGAACGATGACTGGGGACAGGAAAAGTTCAATCTGATCAATGATCAACTACACCATGATTATCGCGCAAGGGCAGTTATCTTGGCCGACTTGGTTGATAAGCATCTTTGGGTTGGAGAAGAACTAGATCTCAAAGAAGTCGTTTGGCATGGCAGGCCGCAGATGCCGGAATTGGCGCCAGACCCGGAGGTGATTCTGTGAATGTTGTGTGTGCACATTTTACTAAGGGGGAGAATATTGGGGATGCAGTTTCATGCCCCTCGTTACACTTCCCGTTGTTAGGCAACGAAATAGATTTTAGTGATATTCGAGGCAATGAAGATGTGATTATCTATGGCGGTGGATCTATGGCTGAGGTGGCCATCCCTGATGCCAAGAAAAGAAAAGGGATCAAGATTGGATGGGGCATTGGATATACGTCTCGTGGATTATTGAGGCCGCACGAAGAACCAGATTATTCGGTGTTTGATCTTATAGGCTCTCGAGACGCCAACGGTAAAACACGCTGGGTTCCCTGTGCGTCGTGCATGTCTACATTATTCGATGAGGACTACTTGATAACCAAGGACGCTGTGTTTTACGGGCACAAGCAACTGTCGCCAATGGAGGCGTTGAACAACGACTGTTTGGACATGGAGCGGGTCATAGAACATCTGGCTTCCGGCGAGACAGTAGTAACATCTAGTTATCATGGGGCATATTGGGCCACATTGCTGGGGAGAAAAGTAGTAGCCATTCCGTATGGCAGCAAGTTCTTCCATTACAAGCATCCGCCAACTCTTGTTGATGAATATGCTGGGCAGCCAGGGATGGCTTATCCTGAAGCTCTACACGAATGCAGAGAGGCCAACAGGAAGATGTATGAGGACGTGATGAATCTGATAGGGGGTTAGGATGACCAATTGCATTACCATGGTCGCTTGTCATTATCGTTTGCCTGAGCAGCGGCTCATGGATTTTATTAAGTGGAACGATGAGTTATTCAGGAAGTTTGGGGTTACGCTGCACATAGTTTCTGATGTGCCTCGGACAGGCCTACCGGATTACGTCAAGGTCTTGATCTTTCCAAGAGAGCTAAAAATCTATTCTCCGGCCAGAGTCAGCAATTTTGGAATCAGGGCTGCGGGCCGAGGGATCGTCTGTAAGACAGACATTGACTGTGTCTTTGCCTCTAGTGCTATGCAGCAGATAGCTAATGTGTGCCCGGGTAGCGGCATTTACTTTTGTTATCTCATGGCCAAGAGCTATGAGACCAAGAATAAGTTTATGAGATGGGGATCTACATCTGGGACCATGGCTCTTCATTTCGATGATTGGTGCAAGATCTGTGGCTATGATGAAAGGCAAGAGGGCTACGGGGTTGAAGACGGTGACGGAGTAATCAGGGCTCGCAAGATAGCCAGTGTGAATAAAATTATTGATGGCGTCTGGCATATTTCGCATACAGGAGAAGATCTATGGACACAGACAAATGTATGTCTGCGCAGGGATCTGTGGAACAGGAAGGACGGCTTCTGTCCAGACAAGCATTCTATAAACAGAAAAATTAGGGACAGCGGCATACCTTGGAACAATCCTGATTGGGGCAAGGGTATTGACGTACCCGTTCCTTTCAGGTAGAATGGTAGCGGCGACTTTCAGGGGAAGGGCAGGACCGTGACATTTGTCACGCCAAACGATGGACTTAATCTTCACGTTCTTCTTGGCACTTCTGATCGCCGCATGGTCAATAGGCGCAGATCCGGAAGAACCGCTGCATGGGCACAAGTTTAGATGGACAAGGATTGCTGAGTGGTGGGAGCGACAGTGGGCAGAGATAAAGAGATGGGCCTCGAAAAGATGGGGGCGCAGAGACCTGTAGATTCTCTATCTAAGCTTTTGCACAGAAAGAAGTTGGCCAGAACAGTCCACAACAAGACTGGACAGAATTCGATGGGGAGTTTCGTGAGAATAAAGATAAGGGGATGCTAATGGACCTCAAAGAATTCGCCCAATTTAAGGTTGCTGCTGCGCTTGATGACTCGGAAGCCAATCTTCTTCGGGAGGATTATCTTAGAGACCCTGTTAGTACGACAAGAATAAATAAACTCAGCAAGAAGGATGTGGCTCGGTTGCGTAGCAAGAAGCCTATTAGCTTAGATGCTTTCGGTAGAGTGGTTATGAAAGTGGCCGCTGCCACTAAATGGATTGACAAAGAAGCCGAATTAAAATCAAGGATAGCACAGAAGCTATTGGGCTTCTTAAAGAAGTCAAAGCCCGTATTTAATCCTAAACCATTAATCAGACAAATGGCCACAAAAGCCCCAATGTCAAATAAATTAGCGCCATACCTTGCGCCAGGGACCGCGATACCCAAAAACGTTAGCGAATACTTCATGAGGACCTAAGGCTAAGATGCCTACCAACCTCAACGACTACGCGCCCCCAGTTGCGGTAGATACCCTACTACCGCCACCGGAGCCTATCAAGGTCGATCTGGCCGATAGGACCTTCAAGGGGACGGTATCAGAGTTTGTTGAAAAATACCTGACTATAGACGGCAAGCCTTTTAGTTTCTCAAGACGACAGTACCTGCGGTCCATTTATAATGACGCATTCCCTTTCGCAAAAAGAACCATACTCAAAAGCGGAAGACAATGCGAAAAATCTTCGTTGCTAGCAATGAAACAGTTGGCTTACGTTACGGTAATCCCGTGGTTCAAGACGTTATATGTCAGTCCTTCACAAGTCCAGACCAGGCAGTTTTCCAATGATAGAGTTCGCGCGAACGCAATAAGGTCACAAATCGTTAGAAAGTTATTTGAAGGAATTGGTGTATCTGATCAAGTTTTTGACAAAAAGCTTGCGAATGGAGCTGCTATGTATTTTAGGCAGGCATATTTGACAGCAGACCGATGCAGAGGTATTAGTGCTGACGCGATTTATATTGATGAAATCCAAGATGTATTATCCGACAATATACCTGTTATCCGAGAGTGTCTGTCACACTCTGATTACAAAAAAGAGTGTTATTCCGGGACACCAAAAACAACGTCCAACGCAATAGAATTTTATTGGAGTAGATCAACACAGAATGAATGGCTTGTTAAGTGCAGAGCTTGTGCATATTGGAACTATCTTGATATGAAAGTAATTGGCAAGAAAAGCTTGGTGTGCGCTAAGTGCAATAGGGTCATTTATCCGACAGATGGGCAATGGGTACAAATGAATCTGGATGGGAATTGGGAAGGGTTTAGAATTCCGCAATTAATGGTTCCATGGGTAACGCATGACGAAATACAACAGAAGCTCAAAGACTATAGTACGGCTAAATTCCATAACGAGGTGTTGGGATTGCCCTATGATAGCGGAGTAAAGCCATTAACCGAAGCGCAATTGAGATCATGTTGTACTTTCGGTCCTATCGTGCAGGATCGGGACGATCGCGTCTGTAGATTCCCTGTTTTTGCGGGATTGGACCATGGTTCTGGCGAGGGAGAAACTCCCAGCTGGACAGTTCTGTCACTAGGCGCTTTTCTTAGGCCTCCTATTTTTACCATTTTCTACATGAAAAGATTCACAGGTCCGGAAGCTGACATTTCTAAACAGCCGGCATTAATAGGGCAAATACTTAGTAAGTTTGGGTTCCAATTACTTGGCGCTGACTGGGGATATGGGCATCATACTAATCTTTTACTTAGAGATGCCTGGGGGGTTGCAAAAATTGCAGAGTTTGAATACGTTTCTCAGCAGATTCCAGTCAAGTATGAGCCGGCTAACTGGCGTTATAAGCTAGATCGTACCACAGTCATGTCTAGTTTCTTCCACGAGATAGAACAACAGAAGATACAGTTTTTCGATTGGGAGCAATTCAAGGGATTCGGAAAAGATTTTTTAAACATAGAGATTGAATATAACGAGAGCAGAAATAGGGCTACGTATATACACCCAGTAGATTGCCCAGACGATTCATTTCATTCGGCACTATACTGTTGGTTGTCTGGATTGGCTTACTACAAAAAATTGCCTGGGGGATAATCGTGGGGCAGCAAGGAAAGAGAGTGCTAATACGTCTGGTCCATGGGCAAAAAATTGGGCTGTGGGAAGTCCAAAGATTTGCTGGGAAGAACGAATGGGGTCAGGCACTTTGGGAATGCAGATGTGTTTGCGGATTAGTTCGTCTAGTAGCTGGGTCAGAATTGGCCAGAGGAAGAAGTAACGGATGTAAAAAATGCAGAAACGAAGGAACTCCAGTCCATGGAGAAGCCAAGCGAAAGAAGAAGAGCTCCGAGTACAACACGTGGATCGATATGAAAAAAAGATGCTATAATGCTTCTAGAAAAGATTTCAAGTATTATGGTGGCAGAGGCATTGTTGTGTGCGATAAGTGGAAAAACTCTTTCGCGTCTTTTTTGTTAGACATGGGAAGAAAGCCTAGTAGTGAATATACAATAGATAGAATAAATACAGATGGGAATTATGAACCGGATAATTGTAGATGGGCTACTCGATGCGAACAGTCTAGGAATAGGCGTCCATTTGCAAATCACCCAAAGGAGCCTGAAAGATGACACTCAAAGAATTCGCTAAGCTAGCCATCAACAAGAAAGAGGAAGAGAAGGAGTTTAAGTCGGCCCCTAGCGAAAAGTCAGTAGAGGACTTTTTTGTTAGAAACCCCAATCCTAAGGACAAGAAGTTTCATGCTTTCGCTGCACGCAAGAAGGTAAATGCACATAAGGCAGAAGCCCTTGCTTATCGTTTGGCTACTAAATACACTAAATTTAAGACTGGTGGCAGAAGCAACGAAAAGGGCGCCCCAAAGAGTTATGATCCATCCCAGATTAGGGCCGGCATGAAGATTGAATCTGAGCATTCTTCAGATCCAGATACCCAAAAGAAGATCTCAAAGGACCATATCGCAGAATACAAGGACTACTATCCTGCATTAGCCAGGATGGAGCGGATGCTGAAAGCTAAAAAAGGAAAAGGCAAACATGGGCCCTAACGAGCAGCTTTACATTTCCGGCAAGTTGCCTGCTCCGACAGGTGACGATATCTCTCAGCTATTCTTTCTTGATGGCAAGCCTTATGATCCCAAAAGGGCCCCAATGGGTCGTGGAATCTGCAGGCTTGATCCACCAGAGGGCCAATTTATATATAGTCAGATAAAGGAGCGTGGTATATTAAAAATGCTCGAGGTAGGTAGATTTATGGGCGGGTCTACTTTGCTATTGGCACAGGCGCTTGGGGGTGGAGGCAAGTTATTCTCTGTAGATTTAGCGCCAAGGGCAGATTCTGTTTTGTCTGCAACTCTAGTTCGGTGGGGGTGGGCTAGCAGAGTAGATCTTATAGTTGGGAACAGCCACAAGGTAGAGATGCCTGGCACCAAACTAGACGCCATCTTTATAGATGGCGACCATTCTTATGAAGGCGTAAAAGGTGATTTTGACCACTGGGCTCCATCGTTAAGGAATGATGGATATATGTTCTTCCACGATGATGCCCCTAGACCAAACTTGATAGGTGTGTGGAATCTATGCCGCGAGCTTGACAGGGATAACAGATGGCGATTTATCGGCAGAGAGCTGAGTCTTTCTCTTTATCAAAAGGTAAGCTAAAAAAGGGGTTATCAGCCCCTTCCGTAAAGCCCGTTGATGTCATACCCGAAAGAGAAGTTGATCTCTCTTCCGAGCCAGTAGACAGCGAAGCCCCACATCGCCCAGTATGGGTCATAGTGGCTTTTTCTGATGCGAGGTCTCCAGTGCCACTTGGGCTGGCCACCGTCGCAGAAGATGCGCAACTTGTCTTTCCATATGAGTTTCTTGCCATGTAGCGGATATGTGAAATGGTTCTTGATGAACATGCGGATCATGTTACTTATCCTTCTGCTTCTTTGGCAACGTAATGGGGCGTTCGGCCAGCCGCTTCCGGGCGGCAGCCAGCGTCCAGGGCGGCGGGGTGCTTCCCCGGACCTGAGGGACCGGGCTGCCAGCGTAGACGTGACGGTGCCATTCTTTGAACTCTTCCATGGTTTGGCTCCTACGTAAAGGACAGGTCATATTGACCTGCCCTTTTTGGTTGACTGGACTCGGCCGAGAATATAGGCGCCCACGATGGCCAGGAAAGGGATCGCCCAGCCTACAGGGCTGGTGTCCTCTCCATTGGCCACGAGCGAGCATCCTCCGCCCCCGCCGCCGCTGCTCTTGCTGGGCTCGACCACTGTGGTAGCCCAGACCAGACGGGAGTGGCCCCAGAACCCTCCGAGCCCGTCGGTGTGCTTCACCCGCACCTTGAGCTCGTGCGTGCCAAGATCGGCCGCGATGGGGCTGTAGGTATAGCTCGATGCCCCATCCTGGACTACGGCCCCGTCCAGATACCAACGATATTCGAGCGGCGACGTGTCTGTCGCCGCTACCGTGAACACCTGGTTGTTCCCGGCCTTCACCGTGACCGGGCTCCCCGGTGTGAATGCGCTTATCGCCGGGGCGGGCCTGAACGTGACTTCCACCGTATGGTTTGCCGTCACATTCGTGAACGGCACGGTGGCAACGAAGCCATCGGTTGTGCCGATGGCCGCGACCCCGGCGGCAGCGTAGTCGTAGCTGCCGTCGATCTTCAGGTCGCCGACGATGTAACCCGCGCTGGGCGTGATGGTGAAGGTCTTATTGGTGCCCTTCGTGACCACCACGTAGCCACTAGGGTCGATCCCCCCATAGGCCCCAGCCGTAGCCTTTATGACCGCCTCGTCGGAGGCTACCACCACTATGGTCCATTCGTGGGAGTCTAGAACAACAGCATCGGGATGTTCGCCTATCTCTACGCGAAGAACATAAGTTCCGGGAGACGGTATCCAGTCGGCGGGATAGACGCCGTCCCACCCTACTACACTGCCCGAGCTTATAAGGATCTCCTGCTTCTTGGTCCCATCTAGATACCACTTGACCCACGTCGACACCTTTGGGGTTGAGCTGAACCATACTGTGTACCGCGGGTTTTCTCCCACTACCATGATTCCCACCGAGTCCTCTGGAGAGACCTCCGAGATATACGGCTTTACATCCTGCGGCACCGGGATCGTATTCAGGACGCCCAAGAGAATCATCGTCATGATGTTCATCTTGCCCTCCTTTACACTACCAGCCTTACGGGGGCTGGTAATTCGCTTCTATACTCCTTATACCATAATATGGGCTAAAAAAGAGGAGTTTAGTACTCCTCTTTTACTAGCTTAAGGAAGACCTCCGAGATCATCCCAGAGACCTCCATAAACTCCTTATCATGGAACTCCTCGTAGCCCTTTATCCCACCTAGTTCGGCTATCGAGGCAGCGATGTCGTCTCTTCTAAGAATAGCCCGCCTGAGATCAGCCTGGACCCGAAGTTTGTCTATCCCGGCGCATTCTGCCATTCGGTGCTGAAGATCGTCCACAAGGCAGCAAAGCCTTGTGCCTTCGTTGATTAGCTGCATGACCGCCTTTGGAATTGACATGCTATTATTCTACCGGCTAATTCGATTATAGTCAATAAAGATTATCGTACCAGTAGTCCATTTCGTGTGGCGCTATACAGTGCCGCTCGATACTTGACTCAGGCATTGCCCCTACCCAGTCGAGATCCCCATGTATCATCGCAAATCCCTCATGTAACTGAGAGCCTAGCGATGGCACTGCACGGGGAATCCTTTCGTGGGCAACCGGGTCAAACGCCATCTGCTGACAGCTGGAGGCATCACGTTCTCGAGGCAGCATCCTCATCAGCATGTTCTTGATAGCTTCAATCTCTATGGCCTTAATACCGAGCCTGATCCACCACGCCTGATACCTAAGACAATCGATCTCCATAGTCAGGGCAGAAGCAATATCGTCGTTCGTATAGGCGCTATTAACAGCGTGCGGTTCTATTTCTTTTGCCAGCCGTTCAATACGCGATGTTTTTCTCTTTACCGGAACCAACTTGTAGGCCTTCACATCTTTTCCTCCTTCCCCCCTTGGTTAAAAAACATCTTACACTATTCTTATACCCGATTTATGGCCTAAATATCTTTCCGCACGTATCGCATCTTATATCTATATTTCTTACATTTACAAGTTCTCCGCAATTGCCGCACTGTTTTACTAGCGTGTGTATCCGAGTACGACAATTTGCCAATTCTGTACGCAGCTCTAGTTCTTCCCATCCAATATGTCCAGAGTTCCCTATCTTTCCACACGATTGACATGTTATCATATAACATGAAGTTTGATCGCAAAATGGGCATTGAGCCTCGACCTGATGGCAAATTGTGCATCTTTGCATTGTTGAGTTTCCTAAAACATTTGTGGATTAAGGTCTAAATATACTCCCACAATTGTGGCATGTCAGATCACAATTTTTCGCGTTTACATATTCTCCACACTGGGGACATTTTTTTGCTAGAGTGTAGCGGGTAGTGTTTACTCGAAACATTTCGCCGCTAATGTCTTCTCTGTAAAACTTAATGGCAATCATGTTCCATTTATCTTCCTTGTCCACCGCTATTAGATAGTTACATGAGTGGCATCTAGGAATATAACAGCTGCGTCTGTTGCAAAATGGGCATATAGTTAAAATCTGGTAGCAAACGCCGCACGGCTCTATCATTTATTCCTCTCCAAAAAAGTAGTGAGGGGCTGGACAACCCAGCCCCCCACGCTGCCGGCCTGAGCCTCGGGGGAGGTTACCCGACCGGCGAGCCTCAGTAGCCTACATCGTCATCGTCATAGATGCTACCAGATCCGGTCGGATATTTTGCCCTTTCGTATTCATCGCCCATGGTCCTGGCTTTGCCAGCCAGATCTCTTGGTTGATCGCCCAGGAATGATTTAAGTTCTTCTCGTCGATCTTCCACTAGACCCTTGCCGTCTTGATCCATGAATGCGCGTATCGCGCCCATCATCCGGTTGTACTCGGACTTGAACTTGTCAGCAGCTTCGGCCAACATGCCGATGTTGATCTTGAGCTCATTGTCCTTTACAAAATCTATGAGTGCTTGATCTTCACTTTCGCCGAAGAGCAAGATCTGTGTCTTCGCAAATTGTACTGTAAGCCCGTTGAACTTGAACGTGAGCAGCCGCTGTGTTTCTCCTGCTGGATTCATGAATTTGCTGAGCTGAGCGTGACGAGAAGGATGAGTGTACAAGATTATGTATGAGCCTTTCTTGGCTATGTCAAGTGCCCAGCTCGCCTCTCTGAACATCCCCTTGTCGATCGCCACCTGGAACCTAAGCGCGTTGATCTCTCTGGTTAGCTTGTCCTCTTCTTTTATCTTTTCGTCGAGCTCCTTGCTTATTGCCTCTCTCTTTGTTATCAGCCGATCTAGCATCTCGTCTTCATTCAATGTTCTGCGCTCTCGGAGCGCCGGTTCGCATGCGCACCCGCCGGCACAGTGATGCGGAGTTTCTGCCGGACTTACTTCCATGCTGGCGGATTCCAGAGCTTCTAGTTCCTCTGCGCTTCCTGGCTCAGGTCCGTTGCCTTTATTGAAGGCCTCCAGTCGTTGTTCTGCCAATGCAATCTTCTCTTTGGTGGAAAGCTCTTTCGTAGTTAGCTCTGTCATTCTATCCCCTTTCTTCGCCTTTTTTCTCTCTCCTCTTGTATTACGCTCGGTGGCAAAAGGTTTGGATGGAAACATCTCCGATCCTCTTTCCCAACAGTTACTGGTGGATATATTCTTAATTGCGATTCTTTTTTTGATGCGCCAAGACCTTCTAAGGTTCGATCCACGCACGGTCTGTAGTATTTGACATCAAAGCATCTCGGACAGATAACAACTAGAACGCAAAACCGAACAGGTATACCGGCTATCTTTATGGCAACCTGTCGGCAGTCCTCAAACGCGTCCGCACTTTTGCTATATACCATCCCAATTCCTTTTTCACCGCATATGCTACACTTAACCCTTGTTTTTATCATGCTTTCAGAAAAATCGTCCGCATCTACTTCGTCCCAATAGTATTTAGAGCCGTGATTTGGAAAATACAAGGCCATTTCGCAGCAGCTCTCTTTGCGTCTTTTCATGTACCCTCCTCTCGAATATCTTATACCAATTAAAAGAAGCGCACTTTGCGCTCCTTTGCTATTGCCATTTACCTGGCGATGATTGGACTCCGAGCATTTTGTCTATACGTCTGGCAATCTTGTGGACTAATGAGGAAAAGACATTATACGCTCTTATTGTGTTGTGCGTAAGATATCTTTCCCTGTGGGAAAATTTGTGGAGCTTGGCTATGTCAACCCTCAGAGCTATTGGGCATTTGGGGGATGCAACCATCCCAAATACATGATCAGTGACTCCAGAGAACCATATAGAAAGAAGCCAGCCAATCTGGTCTTGTAATCTCTTGACTATTAACTTCCGCTCGCCTGGCTTCAATTTGCGTCTTTTGCCGATTCTTATAGATGGCTTTAATCTCAGCCCTATCATTGCCCACTGGGCACTGAAGGCATTTGCGGATTGCAACCATCTCAACTCACTGTACAGATTACATCCGTTCTTTATGTTCTCCGTAGCCTTGTCCAGAAGGATTGCCGCTTCTGCCTCTTTGTTTAATAGATGCTTCCCTATGTAGAGGAGTTGTTGGACCAGCCCGGTTCCAAAGTCACTTTTGGCTTTCGCTTTGGATCGTGGTAACTTTGGCTTCATGGACCACTTCCACCTTTCTGTTGATGTAGATGACAATCTTGATCGGACCTAAGTCCAGAGCAAGCTTGTCGTTTAGCGTGCTCTCCATGACAACCCAGGGATCTTCTAGGATCGCCAGGAGGACAGGGCTTGTTGGCATCTTGTAGCCGATGCCACGGAGATATTCGGTTACCAATGGGATCAGACTCATGATCTCTCCTTATCTCCCCCATCCCATGGCCACCTCGAACAACAGCTTCTCTATCTCCAGAAACTCCTTGCCGTGCGAATCTCCACGATAGCGCTCCACCCACTTGATGTGATGAGCAGTCTCATGTACGAGTACCGCGGTCGTAAGCCAATTGTACTTGAAGTGGATGCTCTTTGTATTCGCATCGTAATGCGCCATGCCTACCTTCACGTCGGGGCTGTTGACAACCAGTCTGCGTATCGGTCGAGAGCCGATGGATGCGCACAACCAATAGCAGAAGTCAACTGCCTTCTGGATGTCGTCGAACCTGGTTACCGAAAGGCGGGATTCCCAGTCGAGCTCCTGCTTGTGGCAAGCAGCATATTCTGCCTCAACCGCCTTCTTCGCATTGGTCCTTTCGTAGTGCCCCATCGGCAGCTGTTTGGCTTTCGCCAGCCGCTCTAGCACGTTCATCGCCTTCTTCTCCTATTTACAGCCATCCTTGTTTGATGCACGAATGGTACGCAGAATGCTTAGCATTATCGATAGATGATCCATAAGAGTTTTCTCCGCCGGTGCCGTTCTTGTCAAAGGTGTGCCATACTCCGTTTGGCCATACGGTTGCTCGAATACGGCCAAACCTGGTTGTCCGCAAGTTCCATTCTTGTGGCCCGTTATTTAAATACCAGCGCGTAAAAAACCTAACCAAGCGCTTCCGGATTCCCATCAGGGCTTTCCTTCCCAGGGTTTTCTTCCTCGCCTTTGCCTTCCAATATCTCTTTCATCGCTCGTACGTACCAAACGTTTTCAATGTCCTGATCGGTGAGCTGCTTAAGATCTTCAGGCTTGACGATCTTGTGCCACCATGATCCGCATCCGTATATGATTTTCTTGATGTCAGGCACATACATAGCAGGATTGCAATGTGGCCCGACCTGGAGTTTGTGCGTTTTCTTGTCGATAAGAACCGTAATGTCGATGGGGAGATCTCCAAGGTAGATACCTAAAAAGGTCTTGCCGTTGTATTGATCATCGCATGGACGCACAGCGACCCAATCGCCACACTTGGTATTGCCCATCAGTTCCTTATCATGTATCATTTTGCGATCAACGTCTACGTTCAGAATGACGCGGGGGCAGAATGGTTCAATCCGGCCGGAGCCTTCGCAATGGTTACACTCGATTATCCCATACTTTGAGAGTTCCGCAGGCGCTTCTCCTGAGCCTTTGCATGTCTCGCAGCTCTCGGTATTGTCTAGCCGTACACTAGCACAGATATCAATAGCCCGTTTTAGTTCGGGATATTCTCTAAGCGTTTCCTCTGTATCTTTGGATGTCATCGTTTCTCCTTGAAAAGGTAGATGGTGGACCCGGGGGGAGTCGAACCCCCGTCCCAAGCGTATTCAGACCAGAGCACTACGAGCGTAGACGGAGGTATCGGTCCCCGTCACCCTATCCCGGCTTTTGGTGCGGACCGGGCGAACCACATTCGAACTTTCTCGACAGTCAGCAGTCTTTCCTGCAGCCAGCCGTGTATTTCCTCTTAAGACTACTCGGCACCTGGTCTTAAGCGGCACGCGCGTTAAGCCGCGCGGAGCATGGGCTGACGCATGGCAGCGTCTTTGTGACCCTGTTTAACGAGGCCTGGGTCAACCTCGGCTCGCACTCTTGCCCTCCTGACACTGGTCGAAACCGTTTCGGGCCCACACGAAATTAAAGGGGCGGCAGGGCCTTTATGACCGCTTACCGCCCCTCCCTGCCAAGGCGAGTTGGCACACACCTTGGAGAGTTTCTTTCGCTCTAAACCTGGAAACATATTTGCCGCCTATGTTCTCGAACTTGGCATCGAGCAGGCCTTCTTCTGCCATGCGTGACAAAAGAAAAAGCTCTGCATCCAGCTCCGAAGACATGTACCATCGGGGCTCTGTCATCTGCCTGAGGACACGAAGGCGGTTCTCACGGATCTTCACGCATTTCCTCCTAACCAGCCAAATCTTTAGCCCTGGCTGCTAGCGCAGCCTCAGAGGGCAAATCTTGGGTGCTGGATGAAAACCAATTCCCTTGAGAATCCTGCAATACCCGCTTGCCGCACCTCGGGCATCTTCCTGTCATAGAACAGCCATCGAACCCGATTTCCAGAGGTTGCTTGTGTGAATCCAATACCCGACAGAACCAGAGACCAATCTTCTTGAACACAATCCCTCCTGTAAAATTAATCCTTCACTACTTACCTTATACCGTTTTTCATCGACTTTTTGGCGATGGTTGTAAGGATCTTTAGAAGCCATTGGACATACTCGATCTCGTAGGCCTTGTCTATTGGCTCTGAGTGTTCCCAGGTAATCTCGCCATCTTCTGTTTGGTCGAAAGCAAACTTGGCTATCGTTTCCTGCAGGTCTGGATCGTCTAGGTCCAGAACCGCATTCTTTTCAACCAACTCGTTTGTGTTTACGCCTTCTTCTACCGGTATTACAATGCACTTTCCGAGCTTCATTCATTCCTCTCCTGCGGCGCTGGTTATTCTACCATGACGCATCGTCAGATCAAGTACTTTCCACCGTCTTTATTGTTATGCCTAGTTCTCTAGCCTTATTTGCACAAGTAGGGCAAGGATCAAGGGGCAGAATAGCGCCCCTCGAATTGACCCTACACAGCAGGATTGTTTTGACACTGGGCCGCTTGTGCATTATCCGCATCTCCGCATGCACACCTCCCCCCTCCCTGCTGAACCGGGGGCGATTGACAGCCTTCATAACCAGATCGCCCTTGGAATTAAATCCAAGTGCCGCACATTTAGTATGGCACATGGACTTGCTAGCTTTTCTCATGGCTATTTTAATATGCTCGCTTTTAATGTTCATCATGGTTCTCCTTTAGCTCCTGTCGTTTTGCTATGGTTACTTCGCCGCCCTCTATTACTATTTCAGCCGGTTCTTCATATGGCTCATATGCTCCCTGTGCTCCCTGTGCTCCAACAGTAGCATTTATGAATCCGCACTTGAGATCTGTGCCTTCTGATATATCTATTATATTAAAGCCACTATGCATTCCAGGGCATTTACCCATACACAGGCTGGGGATTAAAATGGATTTGCCACAGGTGCAAGATAGTTGCCAAACTCTTTGGCGCATAAATCTATCATTATTTAGTTCCACATTACAGCATTTTAGTCTCATCCCTCCCCAGTTAAGACAAGCATGAAATCTAGGATCGTTCTCCGCTATAAAAACGCGACAAGTTACTTTGCAGTAGTTATTATAATATACAATCTCTGTGAACTTTGTTTTGTTCATGAGATGCAGCCCTTAAAGCGTGTGATTGTACGGCTACGTGCGCACCCAGTTTTTGTCCTTGCTCTCATTGTCATATCTATTTTGTTTTTACAGTTTGCGTGACAACCGCGACGTACTGAAACTCTTATTCGGCAATAAAACTTATGTCCGCATTCGCATTTCATCTCGGGGAGGCAAAACAATATTTTCTCTCCAGCTATTATTACTTTTGCCCTAAGGCAGCTATCGAAGTTGGCTTCTGCGTCTGTCCTGCCGCACATAGGGCAGGCTGATGGGCAGATAATTCTTTCCCCAAACAAACTCTTTCTACAAACTACACAGTCGTAGATATAATTAGTTGTAGCGTCTCCACAGTGTTCGCGTTTGTCTTTCATATCATTAGTCCTTCGGCCCTTTAGCGATTGCAAGACTATGATTGCAGTAGGGAGAACAATCCGGCGGCATAGCCATGTCGAATTCCATACCGCAATCACACATAGCCCTGGCCCTTGGTCTGAAGTTGGAAGGATTAGAACGGAAGCTCGCCATCGAAAAACAGGACGAACAATGTGTTGGAACGAAACAAAAATAACGCAGCTTCCCGGCTATCTTCACAAGGGCTCTATAGCAGGGACCGAAACACAGGTCTACCCCTCCGCAATTTGGGCATGTGGTCGAATAGTTCTTATCATTCCTCCCGCTGCATTCATTGCCGCATGATGGACAATGGTACGCATAGTAGCTCGGAACGCTGCAAAACGCCATCTTCCCTCCTTCTGTATTTGGATGAGAATCTTGTGGTGGTGCCGCCACCCAGACTTGAACTGGGACGGGCTTGCGCCCAACGGTTTTTGAAACCGTCGCGTATGCCTATTCCGCCATGGCGGCTCTGAATATTACAAAAGAGCCTTTAAGCTTATACGAATTTCAACCTTCTTGCGCCCAGATCTATCTATAGCACGCTTTAGCGTTCTTGCAATATCGATGGCCTGCTTGTAAGACTTAAACCCCTCGAATGACAACTCTCGTATCTTGTTGCGCAATTCGGTTCCCGATCCTGACCATCGGCCGCCTTTTCTCTTTACTATATCCATCAAGCGGGCTTCAAATTCAAGGTTAGATTTGTGCCACTTCTTCATCGCCCAGCTAGCATCAACGAAGCATTCGGCAATCATTTTACTGGCCCCCTTCTCCTAGTGATGCCCCGAGAACAGCCCTGTTTCTCTCTTCAACATCGCCGCTTTGTCTTTAGCCTTATGACAGTATTTAGGCCTAACTGCTTGTACGCAGAAGTTGTAGTTTCTATGGCACTTTGGACATCTTGCTCTTACTAAAAGCCTCCCCTTATATGTCTTTCCGCAGGCATCGCAGATAAATTCAAGTATACAGAAATCTCTGTTTTCCCCTGCGATCACAACCCGTTTCGGTTCGCAGTTTCCGAAGTAAGCATCACTGTTTTCGCCGCATATAGGGCATCTTTCTGTTTTGGTGCTTTCGCATGCTGTGTCTCCTTCGCAATATGGACACCCGCACATCCAAACATGACTAGGGTGGGCACAGTATTTGCCTGTTTCCATCGCAGTCTTCCATCTTTTCCCTGTATTCTTCGGGCGTTAATGGTTCTTTTGGACAATCAACAGCTGCTCTCGGAGTTGTTGCAAAATCAAAGAAGGTTCCACAGGAGCTGCATTTAGCTGTGTGCCTAACTCTTAATAGTCTTGTCGCGCTGCAGTTTGAACAAGCTACAAGAGGTATGCAAAATCTAATTGGCTCACCTGCAATAGTTATAAGCGCTAAGTGACAATCGCGAAAGAACCATCCCTCTCTGCCGCAAGAACAACGGCTCTGTTCAATCGCTGTGCAGTCTTCCGTACTGCCGTGTTGTTTGCAGGATGGGCACGTTTTTAAGAAGCGTGCCCCAATGAAGCATTGGGCGTTTACTCTAGCCATGTTACCTTTTCCTTCACCATGTTTTCGTTATCTAATTTTTTCAACTCCTCTCTATATTCTTCGGATGTTATTGGGAATTTGGGGCAAGCAAGAGACGCCCTTGGACTTGTTGCAAAATCAAAATAGGTTTTACAGACAGAGCACCTGGCTGTGTGTCTAACCCTTAATAACAGGCTTATTGTCCTGCAATCGGAATTTGCACATACCAAAAGCGGGACGCAAAATTTAATTGGCTCACCAGCAATAATTACAAGACCTAAGTGGCAGGAGTGAAGGTGCCACCCTTGATGCCCACAAGCAGGACAAGCGCTCTCTTCTATTTCTGGATCTACTGATCTCGTATTTCCACCTACTTTGCATTTTGGGCATCCTTTTTCGAACATGTTTATAATAGAGCAGCTCATGTTTATCCCTCCCATCCCATTGCTCAAAATGGCGAACCGAAGAGGGGCCTACTTGTGCCTTTCCATGGCTTCTCTCTTTGGAAAAGGCACAGATCCTCGTTCTCCATATCCCAAACTTCAGGCACGGTTTCTATTACATCTAAAGATGCTCGTCTCTTGTTTATGTCGCGCGTAATAGTGTTTACTACTTCTGTGATTTCAGATACTTTTCTCTTTAAGACAAAAGTAAGTTCTTTGAGACTTTCAATACAATCGTTTGGATTTACATGGTCCACTATTCTAGGTGGAGTTGTTAAGACTTCAGTTGTTTCTCCAATCTGTATCAGATATGTGCTATGACATCTTCTACAGGTCAGTTCGAGGATCATGATTGCTCCTTTCTAGGGTTCTTATACCTAAAAAAAGGGGGAGCGTATTGCTTGCTCCCCCTTTGGTACTCAGGGCCTCCGCGCCGACAGAGGACACCCTTTCCCTTAAGGATGTCTCGTTAGCGCAGAAGCCCCAGAGTATTGGGCCGTCGCATGCCCATACTCTGCTCCCCCCTTCTGCCTTCTAGTACACGATCTGGTCGATCTGCTTCCCTTTCTTCGTGATGGTCAAGCGGACCATCGACTTGATGCCCTTGCCGCTGGCCATCTCCATCTTGAGGTCGGCCTTCAGCTTGATGGCCTTGCTCAAGAACTTTCTCATGGCCAGGTTCTTGAAGTCGAGCTTCACCTCGACCCCAGTCGCCATGGGCGTCTTGACGATCCGCCAGGTCAGGCCACGCTTCTTGCCGCTGGCCTTGTTGTTGACCTTCGATGCTGGGTTCATCTTGTTGTAGAGCCGGATGGCATCCGGCTGCGTGAACCGCTTCACCGAAGACTGCTTCACGATCGCGACCGCCGCATTGGCGACGGTCTGGCTGACCGTGACATTGCAGAGGAAACGGACCGCCCCCGTGCTGAACTTGTTGAAGCAGGTGCTCGCGGCGAAAAGCCGCTGATAGCACCTGATGTAGTACCTGGCCTTGCTCCTGCTCAGATCGTGAGCATGGATGATGTCCAGGTAGTCTTCTGGCTGTTTGCACACCCGTTGCAG
>Ga0265297_10002369_pt1 | contig 38616 bp, 36 predicted proteins | sample Munlanlwell13791_FD_192502 | JGI IMG/M metagenome (GOLD analysis project Ga0265297, IMG submission 192502) | Leachate microbial communities from a municipal landfill in Southern Ontario, Canada - Leachate well 137-91 | ecosystem: Engineered > Solid waste > Landfill > Unclassified | place...
ATCGCATCGGACAGGGGATTGAATTCGATTATTGCTGTTGCCACGCCGCCTATGCCTTAAAAGAAGAGGGCATCGACAGCATTATGGTAAATTGTAATCCCGAGACCGTCTCCACCGATTATGACACCTCGGACAGGTTGTATTTCGAGCCGATTACGGTTGAGGACGTCTTGAACATTATCGAGGTAGAGAAGCCCCTCGGGGTTATCGTGCAGTTTGGGGGCCAGACCCCCATTAACCTGGCAATCCCCCTGATGAAGGCCGGGGTGAATCTATTGGGTACCAGCGCCGACAGCATTGATATTGCCGAGGACCGCAAGAGATTCAAACAGATGTTGCATAAACTTGACCTCCTGCAGCCGGAAAACGGCACGGCTTTTACATTTGAAGAGGCCCGTGAGGTAGCCAGGAAAATAGGCTACCCTGTTCTGGTAAGGCCTTCATACGTGCTGGGCGGCAGGGCAATGGAGATTGTATACGAAGAGGCGATGCTGGAGAGGTTTATCCGCGAGGCTGCCAGCGTTTCCGGCGAACACCCCATCCTGATAGATAAATTCCTTGAGGAGGCCATTGAGGTGGATGTGGACTTGATCGGGGACGGGGAGACCTTTGTTATCGGAGGCATCCTTGAGCACATCGAGGAGGCGGGGATTCATTCCGGGGATTCCGCGATGGCGCTTCCTACATACACCCTTTCGACAGGGACATTGAATAAAATCCGGGAGGCAAGTTATAAGATGGCGAAGGAGTTAAAGACCACCGGACTGATGAACATTCAGTTTGCGGTAAGGGACGAAAAGGTCTATGTATTGGAGGTTAACCCGCGCGCCTCCCGCACTGTGCCTTTTGTTTCTAAGGCTATCGGCGTGCCTCTTGCAAAGCTAGCCACCAAGGTAATGTTGGGCAAGGGCCTCAAGGAGCTCGGGTTTACGGAGGAGATTATACCGAAGCACGTCTGCGTTAAAGAGTCGGTTTTTCCGTTCAACCGTTTTCCGGGGGTAGATATAATTCTCGGGCCCGAGATGAGGTCTACGGGAGAGGTTATGGGGATCGATAACGATTTCGGGCGCGCCTATATCAAGAGCCAGCTTGCTGCGGGGCAGCGCATACCCACCAAGGGCAACGTCTTTATTTCGGTGCGTGACAAGGATAAACGCGCGATGGTTTTTATCGCCAAAAAGCTTTCAGACCTCGGATTTAATATTTATGCCACCGCAGGTACTGCCTCTGCGCTAATGAAGAATTCCATTGCAGTCAAGCTCATGCCCAAGATTGCCGAAGGCAGGCCCAATATACTGGACCTTATGAAGGACAACAAGATCCAGCTTGTGATTAACACCCCTTCGGGGAAGATCCCGCGCGCCGACGAGGTAAAGATACGCTCCCACGTTATACTTTACAATATACCTTACACCACCACCATCTCCGGGGCCCAGGCCACGGTGGGAGGGATTGAGTCTATGATAAGGAACGGCTTGGGGGTGGCTCCTCTGCAGCAGTATCATAAAAAGCGCCTTTCCTCTAAAAGCAACGCCGCTAAAAAAACCAGGAGTAAAAGATAGGGCATGCCGGAATTACCCGAGGTAGAGACCATTAAGAAAGACCTTGCTAAGATAATCGTTGGGAAGGAGATTGCCGGGGTCTGTGTGCATAATCCCAGGGTAATCAAGGAGCCGGCTGTCGAAAGATTCAAGAAGGGTTTAAAGAAGACGCTTATCAGGCGGGTGTTGCGCCGGGGGAAAGTTTTGATACTGGAGCTTTCCAACGCCAAATCCCTGGTAATACATCTTAAAATGACCGGTCAGCTCGTTTATCCCGGAAATTCCGAGAAGAGCCGGGTGAGTTTTTATTTGTCCGACGGCAAAACCCTGGATTTTAACGACCAGAGGCTGTTCGCGGAGCTAAGACTCCTGGATGATTGGCGTTCCTTAAGGTTTATCCGGAACCTGGGTCCAGAGCCCTTTGAGTTGACGCCGCGGGAATTTAACAATAAGCTCAAGAGCAGGAGGACCATGATCAAGCCCTTATTAATGGAGCAGGGTTTTATCTCCGGGATAGGAAATCTCTATGCAGCTGAGGTCCTCTTCCGTGCCGGGATAGACCCGAGAAGGCCTGCCCAGGGGCTATCCGATAAAGAAAAGGATATTTTGTTCCGCAAGATTAAGCAGGTGCTTAGAGAGGCTATCCGTTACGGAGGCTCATCCGTAGATGATTACGTGCGTTTATCCGGGAGGCGCGGAGATTATGCCCGGCACCATAAGGTTTACGGCAGAGAAGGAAGGCCCTGTCTTGTATGCAAGACCCCTATCAGGAGGATTATCCTGGGTTCGCGCGGCACCTATTTTTGCCCTAAATGTCAGAGGTAGCGTATGAAAAAACGGCTAAAGGTTAATGGGTTCATTATGGCGTTGGCAGTATTATTAATTGCTGCTTTCCCGCGCTTATTCCTGCGGCCGTGCGAGCCCAGGCCGTGGGGAGAGTTGGCGGAGATCCTTGGGGTTACCTTTATTTTGTTGGGGCAGCTTTTTAGGACATCGGCACGCGGGTATAAGTCCGAGCACTCCCGGGAAGGCCAACTTTTAATACAGGGAGGGCCCTATAGCCTGGTGCGCAATCCGATGTATCTGGGAATACTTTTAATAGGCCTGGGAGTAGTTCTTATGCTTTTTGAATGGTGGGTAGCCTCTATATTCCTGGCAATTTTTATTGTGCGCTATATCTTATTGATATTCAAGGAAGAAAAGAAACTATTAGCCCTTTTTCCTGAAGAATACCCCTCTTATTCCAGCCGCGTGCCCCGGCTCCTGCCTTCTTTGGGCGCCATGCTGCATAAGGACATCGCTGAATATTTGCCCCTTCGGCCTTGTTGGCTCCGAAGGGAAATAGGAACGGTCCTGGCCGTGTTGCTAGCAACTATTTTATTAGAGTCGCTGGGAGACATTAAAAGGGAAGGAGTAGCTGTATATTTCAAGGAGAGTATCGGCATAGCGCTTATTATCTTGTTTTTTGCAGTTTTATATATCTATTTGAGCAAGCGCACCGGTGACGGTGATAAGCGATGACGGCAAGGACAAGAGTAAAAATACTTAATCATAAAAAAGCGGGACCAAGGCATTACCTCCTGAAGTTAGAGGCCCCGTTTTCTATCAGTAAGGCGCGGGCCGGGCAATTTGTCCAGATAAGGGTAAGCGATACCCTTGAGCCGTTCCTGCGCCGGCCTTTTAGCATCCATCGGGTAGAGGGTAGCGCCTTTGAGGTATTATACGAAGTGTTGGGTCGGGCCAGCAAGATATTGTCTCGGGCTAGAACAGGGGAGCTTCTGGATGTTATCGGACCGCTCGGCAACGGGTTCCCCGAGCCCCCGCCCGGCGCTCGTGTGATTTTGGTTGCCGGAGGCATGGGGGTGGCGCCCCTTGTTTTTTTAGCCGAACAGATTGCTGCAAAAAACAGAAAGGCCCTGGTTTTGCTGGGGGCCAGGGATAAGGCAGGCCTTCTATGCGAAAAGGATTTTCGGATTCTGGGAGCCGAAGTCATGATAGCTACTGATAACGGCTCTAAGGGATTTAAGGGCCGGATCAGCGTATTGTTAAAGAGCGTTTTACAGGCAGGAGCCAGGAGCCAGGAGGCCGTTATATATTCCTGCGGGCCGCGTCCGATGTTGCGGGAGATGGCCGGGTTATCGCGGGAATTCAATGTTAATGCTTGGTTGTCCCTGGAGGAGCATATGGCCTGCGGCTTAGGGGCATGCCTGGGGTGCGTAGTGGATACCGTCGACGGCTATAGGCGCGTCTGCAAGGAGGGACCGGTATTTGAGTCCTCCAGGATTATCTGGGAAAAGAGGAAGCCGAAAGGAGGAGGTTGATGCCTAAAGAGCCCTTTATTTCCATCATTATCCCGGTGAAGAACTTTGAGCGCACTATCGAGAAGACATTTAATTATCTGATGGAGGTTGATTACCCGCGCGAATGCTGGGAATGGGTTATTGCCGACGGCGGCTCAAGCGATAAGACCGTGGAGATCATCAATAGCTGGCAGGAAAAATACCCGTTCATAAAATTGGTAGAGATACCCAATTGTCCCTCTCCGGGCTTTGCGCGCAATAAGGCCCTCGAGATCGCCGGGGGGGATTTTTTGTTCTTTACCGATGCCGATTGCGCGCCGGCCAAGGAGTGGATTCACGAGATGTTAAGGCATTTCCAGCGCGACCCCCTGATTGCCGCGGTAGGAGGAGAGGTCTACACCTTAAAGGTGGACCCCGACAATCTTGTTGAGGCCTGGTGCCAGCATTTCCGTTTTAATATGGTATCCCCCCGCTACGGATTCATTCTGGAAGGCTATTATCCGGAATTCCCCAAGGAGCCCCTGCCGGCGGATATCGGGGGACACCGCGCCTATTTTTTCGGCACCTGCAATGTTGTCTATCGCCGCAGCGCAATGCAGCAGTCTGCTGCGCGCTTCTGGGAGAGGCCCACCGGAGAGGATATGGATTTGAGTTATCAGCACCGCTCTAAGGGGTGGAAGTTTTATTTTGCGCCCCAGGCCAGGGTTGACCACATGCACCGCGCAGACCTGGCATCGCTGCGCAAGGTATGGGTTACCTACGGCCAGGCACACCTGCCCCTCATTGATAAGTATGTCAGGCGTAACGGGGTGGAGATAATCCTGCAGTGCCTGCGGGGAAACCCCTCTTTTATATTACCTTTTCCTTTAAGGGGGTTTGTATATATCGGCAATTTCCATCTCATGCACCTTTTTGCGGCATTGGGCATAGCGGGGCTCATCCTGGGGTTGATTTTCGGGGGTTTTGGGTTTAAGATACTTACTTTAATCTCGTTACTTTTTTTCCTTCGTTTTAGCTATCAGTACGTAAAATGGAATTTCGGGATGGAACCCAAGGATAAATTCTGGGCGTGGTGCAAGATGAAATACCTGACTAATCTGAGCTTTATCCTGGGAGGGCTGAAGGATTTTAAGAAATACCGCGTACTTTGCATTGAGCCGAGTTTCTAGGATGGAGGGGGCAAGATGAGCGTGATTTTTTACGTAGCTTTAGGGTTGGTTGCCGGCATATTCGGAGGGATGCTCGGAATCGGCGGGGGCTCCGTACTTATCCCCGCCCTGGTATATCTTTGCGGGCTTACGCAGCACCAGGCCCAGGGGACCACCCTTGCCATTATGGTCCCGCCCATAGGGCTCCTGGCTGCCTGGCGTTACTGGCAGTCGGGAAATGTAAAGTTGTCCATCGCCGGTTTTGTATGCGCGGGTTTTTTTATAGGAGGGCTGCTGGGCGCCAGCCTCATCCAGAATATGCCGGAGGCAATTCTTAAAAAGATATTCGGGGTATTTTTACTTTTGGTATCTCTAAAGATGATATTGGGAAGGTAGATGCAAAGCAGACTGGCGGTTAAAATCGGAAGGCTAAAGCTTAAGAACCCGGTAGTGCTGTCTTCCGGGACATTCGGTTACGGGGAAGAGTTGGCAGGCCTGGCTGATATCAAAAAAATCGGAGCCATAGTTTCTAAGACTATTACCATCAAGCCCCGCCGCGGCAACCCGCCTCCGCGTACCGTTGAGACACCTTGCGGGCTGTTGAATTCCATAGGCCTGGAGAACCCCGGGGTGGAGGCGTTTATTAATGAAAAACTGCCGGTTCTAAAAGGGTTCGGTATACCGGTTATCGTCAGCATTGCCTCGGAGTCCGGATTAAGCGAGTTTGTGGAGCTGTCTCTAAGGCTGGAGAGGGCCGCCGGGGTAGCTGCAATAGAGTTGAATATATCCTGTCCAAACATCAGGGATTCCCGCTGCGGGCGCTACGGGGGCCTTCCTCTTATCTCCCAGGACGCCGGGGCAACATATAAATTAGTAAGGGCCGTGCGCCGCGCCACCCGCAAGATATTAATTACCAAGCTGTCTCCCAACGTTACTTGTATTAGCGATATCGCCCGGGCTGCCGAGGACGCAGGTAGCGACGCGGTTTCCCTCATTAACACTGTTTCCGGCATGAGCATTGACGTATCCAATAGGACCCCCAGGCTCGGGGTAGTTACGGGAGGCCTGAGCGGCCCGGCGATAAGGCCCATTGCAGTGAGGATGACGTGGGAGGTTTATCAAAAGATTAGAATTCCAATTATTGCCATGGGTGGTATAATAGACGCTTCAAGCGCCCTGGAGTTTATCATTGCCGGTGCTACTGCGGTAAGCATCGGCACCGCTAATTTCATTAATCCCCGCGCACCCCAGGAGATAGTGACGGGGATAAACGCTTATTTAAGGCGCAGCAAGACCCCATCATTAAGGCAGCTCATTGGAAGTTTAGAGGTATGAGTAGAGCAAAAGGCAAGGCCTCCATCCCCGGCTTGATCCTGGCGCTGGATACCGGCGACCCCGGGAAGGTCAGGTATTTTCTAAGGAAGCTCGGGCCTTACGTTAAGATGTTTAAGGTGGGCTCGCAGCTTTTTATCTCCCGCGGCCCGGAGGTTATCAGGCTTATCCGCCGTTCCGGCAGGGATGTATTCTTAGATTTGAAACTCTTTGATATCCCCAACACCGTAGCCAGGGCGGTTCGCGAGGCGGTGCGGCATAAGGTTAAAATGCTCACCCTGCATATTGCCGGCGGCAGCCAGATGCTTAAAGTGGCGGTCAGAGCGGCTAGGGATGAATCCCGCAGATTAGGTTGCCGGCCGCCGCTGTTAATAGGCGTTACGGTTTTAACCAGCGAAAAGGCGTCGGGAGCAAGGGTATTAAGGTTGGCAAAGGCAGGGTTGGCTTGCGGCCTGGACGGTTTGGTCTGCTCGGTTCGCGAAACCCGTTTATTGCGCAGGAGCATCAAGAGGGGTTTTATTATTGTTACCCCTGGCATAAGGCCTTTCGGGTCAGCCGGGGATGACCAAAAAAGAACTGCCGGGGTCAGGGATGCGGTCATCTCGGGGAGCAATTTTTTAGTTATCGGCAGGCCGATATTGGAAGCGGATGACCCTGTTTTGGCGACACGAAGGATATTGAGGGAATTGAATTGATAACGCCAGCATCCAAAATGATATTAAAATGCTTTTATGCAGAGAGAGGTAAGAGATGGCAGGAGAGATAAGGGATTTAATAGAGAAGATCCAGCAGGAAGGCATATTGGCAGCCGAGAATAAAGCCAGGGGCATTGAAGAAGAAGCCCGCAGGCAAGCCCAGGCCATAGTGGCCGAAGCCAATAAAGAGGCCAATAAGATTATTGGCGACGCCCGCGAGAAGGCCTCCCGTACAGAGGAGGGCGCAAGGCTTTCCTTGGAACAGGCTGGCAGGGACCTGATGCTGGCGCTGCGCCGCCAGATAAATGATACGTTGCAAAAAGTGATTTCAACCCATATCCAAAAATCCCTGGCTCCGGAAGAATTAGCCAGGATTATAACCTCTATTGTTAAGGAAAGCGGCTTAAAAGACAGCAAGGAAATCGCTGTCTCGCTTAATAAAGTAGACCTGGAGAAGTTAGAGAAGGGCTTCTTGAGTAGCCTGAAGGAAGAGCTTAAGCAGGGACTGGTTCTTCGCGCCGACAGCCAGATAAGCGGAGGTTTTATCATAAGCTATGACGGCTCCAGGTCCCACTTCGATTTTACTGACAAGGCCCTTGCGCAGTATCTTATTACGTATCTTAAGCCGAGCCTGGCAGCGATATTAGGGACCTTAAACACTTAAGCCGTGCCGAGTTATTACACCTATCTCATAGCCGGTTTGCCGGTGTTGCATTTCGCAATTAAGCCTCCTTTTGCCTTTGAGAGGTTTATTGAGATCTGCAGGGGGTTCATACCCTCTGGCGAGCTGGAGCTGTTAAGGTCGGCTTCTATAAAAGGAGATTACCAGGGTGTTTCTTTGCCTCCGACTTTGGAGAAATGGCGTAGTTTTGATACTGCCTTGCGCAATGAACTGGTGAAGATCAGGGCTGTCCGTCTCAAAGAGGAACCTATCGGCTATTTGCATCAGAGTCGCTACCTTGACGCAGGCCTGGCACACCTGGCCGTTTCCGCGTGCCGCAATCCCTCCATATTGGAGGCGGAGAGGATGCTGGATGAGGCCAGATGGAGGTTCCTGGAAGAATTATCATTGGGGCATTATTTTGACCTTGATTTTCTGATAGTCTATGCGCATAAATTGTTGATACTGGAGAGATGGGAAAAGGTGCGCGTGAGCGATAAGCCTAAGGTACTGGCAGAGATAACGGGAGGTTAGAGTCTTATAAAATGACTAATAGAAGCGGCAGGGTAGTAAAGGTTAGCGGCAACATGGTGACAGCAGAAACCCAAGGACTTATAATCCAGAATGAGGTCGCTTATATCGTACATTCCGATGAGCGCCTTAAATCCGAGGTCATCCGCGTTAAGGCCAACAAGGCGGAGATGCAGGTGTACGAAAGCACCTCCGGCGTCAAGGTCGGCGAAGAAGTGGAGTTTTCAGGGGAGTTGCTTTCTGTGGAGCTTGGCCCGGGGCTCCTGGGGCAGATATTCGACGGCTTGCAGAATCCTCTTCCCGAGATTGCCAAGCAGTGCGGCTTTTTTCTTAAACGCGGAGTATATCTTAATGCATTAGCAGAGGATGAAGAGTGGGATTTTACGCCCCTTGCAAAAACAGGCCAGATGGTTCAGGCCGGGGATAAGCTCGGTTTTGTCCAGGAGAAGATATTCAGGCATTTTATTATGGTGCCCTTTGGGCTGGAAGGCGCCTGGGAGGTTGCCGGTATCAAGAAAGCCGCAAAATACAACTTAAAACACCCCATTGCTGAATTAAGGAATGATTCCGGCGGGAGAGAAGAGGTTTTCCTCAAGCAGTCCTGGCCCGTGAAGGCGCCGATTACCGCCTATGATGAGAAGTTGAAGCCATCTGAGCCCCTGGTTACCAAGATGCGCATTATTGATTCTCTTTTTCCCGTGGCGCGGGGAGGAACATATTGTATCCCCGGGCCTTTTGGCGCAGGCAAGACCGTGCTGCAGCAGTTAACCAGCCGTCACGCCGAGGTGGACATCGTAATCATTGCCGCCTGCGGAGAGCGCGCCGGGGAAGTGGTAGAGACATTGAAGACATTCCCGAATATCGAAGACCCCCGTACCGCAAGACCCTTGAGCGACCGCACGGTGATAATCTGCAATACCAGCTCTATGCCGGTGGCAGCCAGAGAGTCCAGCGTTTACACTGCGGTTACCATTGCCGAATATTACCGGCAGATGGGGTTAAACGTCCTGCTTTTGGCAGATTCTACTTCCAGATGGGCCCAGGCAATGCGCGAGATGTCCGGGAGGCTTGAGGAGATCCCGGGGGAAGAGGCATTTCCGGCGTACCTGGAATCCAGGATCGCTTCTTTTTACGAGAGGGCCGGGATTGTCAGGCTGCACGACGGAACAACCGGCTCGGTTACTATCGGGGGGACAGTCAGCCCTGCCGGAGGGAATTTCGAGGAGCCCGTTACCCAGGCCACCCTTAAGGTGGTAGGTGCCTTCCACGGGCTATCCAGGGAGCGTTCGGATGCCAGGCGCTATCCCGCGATAGACCCGCTGATGAGCTGGAGCAAATATAATAGTTTCATCGGAGCTGACCAGCTTGGTTTTGCCAGGGCAATGCTGCGCAAGAGCAACGAGGTATCCCAGATGATGAAGGTTATCGGGGAAGAAGGTGTTTCCCTGGGAGACTTCATAGATTATCTGAAAGGGGAGTTTTTTGACTTTGTCTATTTGCAGCAGAACGCCTTTGACAAGGTAGACGAATCCACCTCCTCCGAGAGGCAGACCTATGTTTTTGGTTTTACATACCGCATCCTGAAGGCAGAATTAAATCTGGAAAATAAAGAGAAGGCCAGGAGTTTCTTCCAGTTGTTAAGGCAGCTTATGCGTGGATGGAATTCGGCTTCCTGGGGGTCGGATGAATTCAAGAAGATTCAGCAGGAGATATCCTCGGAGCTGGAGGGGAGGATAATCCACAAAACAGAAGGTGCAGGCAATGTATAAAGTATATACAAACATTGTTCAGATTTCCGGGGATGTCATTACCGTAGAGGCCTCCGGGATAGGGTATTCCGATATCGCCCAGGTCAATACCAGACGCGGGGTTTCCCTGGCGCAGGTAATACGCCTTGACGGCAATAAGGTATACCTGCAGGTCTTTGCCGGAAGCCGCGGGATATCCACCGGAGACAAGGTCAGGTTCCTGGGGCACCCCATGCGCATTGCAAGCGGCAACGAACTTTTAGGCAGGATATTTAACGGAAGCGGTATGCCTATTGATAGAGGGCCTCTCCTGGAAGAGAATTTAATCGATATCGGAGGGCCTTCGGTAAACCCCGTTAAGAGGGTAATCCCCAAAAAGATGATCCGCACCGGCATACCGATGATAGATGTTTTTAACTCTCTGGTAGAATCTCAGAAGCTGCCGATATTCTCCATACCGGGGGAGCCCTACAATCAGCTTTTGGCAAGGATTGCCACCCAGGCCGAGGTAGACATCATTATTTTGGGGGGCATGGGTCTTAAGCATGACGATTACCTCTTTTTCCGGGATAAGATCCAGGAGCGCGGCTCCCTCGGCCGCTCGGTCTTCTTTATCCATACCGCTGCCGACCCGACGGTAGAGTGCCTTCTGGTGCCGGATATCAGCCTGGCAGCGGCAGAGAAGTTTGCTTTAGAGGGAAAGCGCGTCTTAGTGCTGCTTAGCGACATGACAAATTTCTGCGATGCCCTTAAAGAGGTTTCCATTACCATGGAGCAGGTTCCTTCTAACCGCGGATATCCGGGAGACCTTTACAGCCAGCTGGCCGCACGTTACGAGAAGGCGGTTGATTTTGAAGGTGCCGGCTCCATCACCGTCCTTGCCGTTACCACCATGCCGGGAGACGATGTAACCCACCCTGTTCCGGATAACACCGGCTATATTACCGAAGGCCAGTTTTATCTGAAGAACGGCGTGGTTGAACCGTTTGGTTCATTAAGCCGCCTCAAACAGCAGGTCAACGGCGACACGCGCGACGACCACCGCGTTATCATGGATACCATGATTCAACTTTTTGCCAGCTACCGCGAGACGCTTGAAAAACAGGCGATGGGTTTCCAGATGAGTTCCTGGGATAAGAAGCTCCTGAAGTACGGCGGCCTGTTTGAGAGGAATATGATGTCGCTGGAGGTCAACCTTTCTCTTGAGAAGGCGCTGGACCTCGGCTGGCAGCTTATGGCAGACTGCTTTACCCCTGAGGAAACCGGCATCAGGAGGTCAATGATAGAAAAGCACTGGCCCCGAACCCACTGATATGGCAAAGATTAAATTAACCAAAGGAGAATTAAAGAGGCAGCGGGATGCCCTCAGGCAATACCAGCGTTATCTGCCCACCCTGCAGCTTAAAAAACAGCAGCTGCAGATGGAGATCTTGCATCATCACGAATTATTGGAAGAAAAGAAAAAACAGGAATCGCTCAAGAGAAATTCGATGGAGGCGTGGCTTGGGCTGCCTGCCTCCGATAGCTATGTTGATGTTAGGCCGTGGATAAGCCCTAGCGAGACAGTAATAAAATACAGGAATATTGCAGGAGTGGACCTGCCTGTGTTTGAGCGCCTGGATTTTAACGCGGCGGGCTACGACCTCTTTTCTTCTCCTCTATGGCTGGATGCCGGGCTGGAGGCGCTTAGGTCTTTAGTCAGCTTAAGGGAGGAGATAAAGGTTCTCCAGCAGGGCATGGATGTGCTGGTCCGGGAGTTGCGGATTACCACCCAGCGGGTCAACCTCTTTGAAAAGGTTAAGATCCCCGAGGCAGAAGAGGCGATCAGGCTGATTAAGATTTTTATAGGAGACCAGATGGCGAATGCCGTCGGCCGCAGCAAGATTGCCAAGAGAAAAATCGAGGAATCGGTTCTGGAGGAGATAGCGGCATGATTGTGCCGATGAAGAAAGTCGCCATACTGGTCCAGGACAAAGACGCCGAAAGCGCCGTGGCATCTTTGCGTTCTCTGGGGGTGGTGCATGTAGAAAACCAGCAGCCTCCCGGCGGCCCGGAGCTCGGCGCCCTTAACGAGGATATCAATCTCCTGGATGCGGCTATCGGGATTCTTTCAACCGCAGCGGGTTCGGTTTCCGGGGATAAGGTTGATAAGGGGCCCCAGGATTGGAGAAGCGCCGCCAGGCATGTAGTGGATTGCATGAAGCGCATCGAACAGCTGGAGGATTACTCGTTGAATCTTGCCAAGGCCATAAGCGATTGGGAGGCGTGGGGGGATTTTGAGCCGGAGGCAGTAGCAGTATTAGCAAAAAAGAACGTTTTTGTTAAGCTCTACCAAATTCCCCTGAAGGAATACAGGAAGTTGAAGCCCGAGGCAGTATTGCGCGAGATTTCCGTTACCTCCGGTATGGTTAATTGCGTGTTAGTATCGCGCGATAATATAGATTTGCCGTTTAAGGAAACCCCCCTTCCCAAGGCGAGTCTTTCCAAGATGCGGCAGCGCGTTGCGGAAGATAAACGCGTCGCCGTTTCCTTGAAAGAGGAATTAAAGAGACAGTTGCCGCTCCTGGCGGGATTCTTGGATACCAAGGGGTTATTAAGGCAGGAGCTGGAGTTTTGTACTGCGTTAAAGGGCATGGGGCAGGAGGGGGGTTTTTCTTACCTGGCCGGCTATGCGCCGGTTGATGCCTGCGCTGCCTTAACCCAGAAAGCCAAACGCGAAAAGTGGGCGGTAATGATAAGTGAGCCATCAGGCGAAGATAAAGTGCCGACCCTTATCAGAAACCCGAGATGGATTTCGATAATCGCGCCGGTATTTCGAATGATAGAGATAGTGCCCGGCTATCGCGAACTGGATATCAGCCTGTGGTTTTTGATATTCTTCTCGGTCTTTTTTGGTATACTTATAGGGGACGCCGGATACGGCGCGGTTTATTTTCTGTTTACCCTGATTGTCCAGAGAAAGCTCGGGGCTAAATTAAAGGATAAATCCGTTTTTGTTCTTTTTTATATCTTAAGCCTCTGTGCCGTAGCCTGGGGATTATTGAGCGGAACGATTTTTGGCCAGGCATGGCTTCCTGAGCACCTGAAGCCGCTTATCCCGGCGCTAAGGAACGACAGCAAGGTCCAATCGCTCTGTTTTCTCATCGGCGCCCTGCATCTTAATATCGCGCACCTCTGGCGTTTCGCTATCAAGATGCCTTCGCTGTCGGCGCTTGCAGAGTTAGGATGGGCATTGATATTGTGGGTTGCTTTTTTCCTGGCGCGCACACTTATCCTAAGTTACCCTTTTCCTGCTTTTGCAACCTGGCTCCTGATTGGAGGGTTAGGGCTGGTTTTGTTATTTAGCTCGCCGCAGAAAAATATCCTCAAGGGGATTGGCGCTGGCCTCGGGGTATTGCTTCTAAACCTGGTGAACAACTTTACGGATATCGTCTCCTACATCAGGCTGTTTGCGGTAGGGCTGGCTACGGTTGCCATTGCCGATGCCTTCAATGCCATGGCCATGGGTATAGGTTATAATAATATATTTTCAGGGGTGGCTACGTCTCTGATTCTGGTCCTGGGGCATATGTTAAACGTTGTTCTCGGCCCGCTTTCCATGCTGGTGCATGGAGTCAGGCTTAATGTCTTGGAGTTTTCTAGTCATCTTGACGTAAAGTGGAGCGGTATTGCCTACCGGCCTTTACGGGAGAAGGCAAAAGATTAAAAAAGGAGAGCTGCGATGGAAGCAGGAGCATTAGTGCAATTGAAGGATTTGGGTTTAGCTGCGGTATTGGCCTTTTCTGCCATAGGTTCCGGATTTGGCACCGGCGTGGCGGGGATGGCTGCGGTGGGAGCATGGAAAAAGGCCTTCAGTCAGAACAAGAGCGCTTCTTTTATGATTGTGGCTTTTGTCGGCGCCCCCCTCACGCAGACCGTCTACGGGATGATTGTTATGAACAGGATGGCATCCCTGGCGGTCAGCGGAAGCTATCTCTGGGGCATAGGGATTTTCTGCGGAGCCGCCATAGGCGTATCTGCCCTGATGCAGGGGAAGGCCGCTGCGGTTGCCTGTGATGCCATGGGAGAGACGGGAAAGGGCTTCGGCAATTACCTGGTGGTAATTGGTATCATCGAGACCGTTGCTTTGTTTGTGATGGCCTTTACCCTGGGCGTGCTGGGAAAGCTCGCTACAGGTTAAGAGAGAGGTTCCCGGGCGCTTAGCTCAGCTGGTTAGAGCGGTTGACTTACATTCAACAGGTCAGGGGTTCAAGTCCTCTAGCGCCCACCATAAAAATTCATTGCCAAGCCCCAGGTTTTAAGTTACAATTGAACTTCTGTATTTCGGGCCCGTGGTGCAGTCCGGTTCAGCACGTCAGATTGTCGATCTGAAGACCGCGAGTTCAAATCTCGTCGGGCCCGCCATAGAAAACCATAAATAAAAAAAGCTTTGCAACATCCCCGCGAAGTTGCTATAATATAAATCAGCATCAGGATAATCTTCCTTTTCTTCTGCTTTTAGGTTTACCTTCCAGCTCTAGTCCGTTGGGAAAAGGCGCCATAAGTTAGAAGTCGCAGGTTTATCTTAGGAGAGCCATTTGCTATGAAAAAATTGCTTTTGATTTCATTTGAGTACCCGACAGGCAAGTCCTACTGCGGAGGCGTAGGACAGGTCGTCGAGCAGAGCAGAAACGCCCTTCTGGAGCTGGGGCATGAGGCATACGTGCTTATCAGCTCGGATTTTGACAAGAGGCGCGGTGTCAAGCTTCTCCTGCCGGATAATTCCCTCAAAAGATACCGCAGCCTCGGGGCGTTCCTTAAGGATTACGACTGGACTGGTTTTACGCACATCATCCACCATTTCGTAAATTGGTCCGGGGAGCTTAAAAAAATCAAGGGCCGCCGCGGACGCCGGCCGAGAATCATCTACCACTTCCACAGCATCTTAAGGAGAGAAAAGGATTCCGGCTTCCGGACGCTCAACAGCTTCCTTTACAACCAGGAGAAGATGATCGCCTTGGCAGACAGGATAATCTGTCCCTCCGCTTATGAGTACGACAACTTCACGCGCTATTTCCCTTCTTTTATTAACAAGGTCGCGGTGGTAGAGAATACCTTTGAAGGTTTCCCATTAAACCGCGAGATAGTAAAGCAGGTCAGGGCGGAATACGGCATAGGCGATAATGACGTGGTTTCGCTTTATGTGGGTAGATTGGAAAGGATAAAAGGGGCGCACCTCCTGCTTCAGGAGGCGCCTGTCATACTAAAGAGATACCGTAATGCTAAATTGTTTTTTGTGGGCAAATGGCTGGAGCAGGACCTCTACAAGAAACTGAGGGGTCTTTGCAAGAGATTCCCCAGGCAGCTTTTCTACAAGAGGTATCTTGAGAGAGAGCGATTATTTCAGTATTATTATTTAAGCGACATCTACATCAACACCTCTTTGAGTGAGTCCTTCTCTTTAAGTACCCATGAGGGGGCTTTTTGCAACAATGCCCTTCTTTTGAGCCGCCTCCCGGTGCTTGAAAAATTCAGGGATGCCGCCTTATTCTTTGAGGCCAAGGAATCCGATTTTACGCACAAATACGAAACCCTCATTAGAAATAAAGACCTCAGGGAGCGCCTATCGGCAAGGGCCTCCGCAGTTGCAGTCAGGTTTATGGATAAGGAAAGGATGAAGAGAGAGCTTTCCCTTGCCATTTCTTCTGCCTGCCTGCGCAATTAAGTGGGGGGGGGAGTGCGCAAAAATTCATTTTTGCTTGACAATACAACGAGGTCAAGTATAGTTATTAATAGATAGGGTATTAACAAAAAATACGGGTTCAGAAACAGCATCGGTTTCTGAAGGTAACATGGATGGTCGGGCCGCCATCTGCTATTGCAGAGGCGGCCTTATATTTTTATAAGCCTTAACATTAACAGGGAGGAGCCAGGATATGGAATGGCAGAATGTTCCAACCCCCGAAGAGATTATCAGTACAGGCAAGAAAAAGGTCGGCGATTTCTGGAGATTCTCCCGCTGGTTTATTGCGGCTATCTTTCTGATTGCCGGGCTAAGAGGAGTAATGTATTCCATCGGCCCGGACGAGGTGGGCGTAATTCAGAGGTTCGGCAGGTACATCGGCCTGAGCTCTCCCGGACTGCATGTCAAGATCCCCTTTTGGGTAGACAAGGTGACCCCGATTAAGGTGGAGAAGGTTTTCAAAGAGGAGTTCGGATTTAAGACCTTGCAGCCAGGGGTAAGAACCCAGTATGCAAGAGGCAATTACCGGGACGCATCGCTTATGCTTACGGGAGACTTAAATATCCTGGATGTGCGCTGGATAGTTCAGTTTAAGATAAAAGATCCGGCGAGACTTCTCTTTGCCACCCGTAACCCGGTGGATAACATACAGGATATCAGCGAGGTGGTAATGCGGAGATTCGTGGGGGATTATTCGGTGGATGAGGTGCTTACCACCAAGAGAGAAGAAATCGATGATTTAGCGCAACAGGAGATTCAGAAAATCCTGGATGATTACGAGGTGGGGGTTCAGATCATTACAGTAAAGTTACTGGACGTTAATCCTCCCGAGAGGGTAAAGCCCGCTTTCAATGAGGTAAACGAGGCAAAGCAGGAGAAGGAAAAAATGATTAACCAGGCCTGGGAGGCCTATAATAAAGTTATCCCAAAGGCAAAGGGGACTGCCGAAAAGACGATCCGCGAAGCAGAAGGGTATGCCATAGACAAGACAAACAGGGCCAAGGGAGAATCAGAAAGGTTTCTGGCGACCCTGAAGGAGTACCGTAAGGCTCCCGACATAACCAGCAAGAGGCTGTACCTGGAGACCTTAAACGACGCTCTACCGAAGGCAAAAGAAAAGTATATAATCGACTCAAAGCAGAATTCCATCCTTCCCCTATTGGACATAAAAAGCAAGGGAGGCAATTAATTATGAAAAGACTTAAGGCAATTATCGGTTTTTTTATCGGATTATTTGCGGTAGTGATTACCGCTTTTGCCAGCGGAGCCGTGTATGTAGTGAACGAAACACAGCAGGTGGTGCTTACCCAGTTTGGCAAGCCCCTGGGGAAACCCGTTACCTCGGCAGGGTTGCATTTTAAAACCCCTTTTATACAGCAGGCCCATTATTTCGATAAACGATTGTTGGAATGGGACGGCGATCCGAACCAGATACCAACCAAAGACAAAAAATATATCTGGGTTGATACTACTGCCCGCTGGAGGATTACGGATGCCTTGAAGTTCCTGCAGTCGGTAGGCAACGAGATAGGGGCCCAGGGCAGGATTGACGATATCATTAATTCCGCCACCAGGGATGTAATTACCAGCCATCTTTTGGTTGAGGTGGTAAGGGATTCCAACCGTATACTCCAGAGCGAAGAAAAAGGAGACGACGTTATTGTTACGGATGAAGCGTTGGAGAGGATAGATGCCGGCAGAGAAGCGCTGGAAACCGCAATTCTGGCTAAGGCAAAAATCCTTGCTCCCCAGTACGGCATAGATATACACGACGTGCGCATCAAGAGGATAAACTACGTTGAGGACGTCCGTAATAAAGTCTATGACCGCATGATAGCAGAGAGAAAGCGCGCTGCCGAAAAATACCGTTCCGAGGGCCAAGGTAAATCTGCGGAGATCGAAGGCCAGGTAGCCAAGGAATTAAAGGAGATTACCTCAGAGGCCTATCGGCAGGCCCAGGCAATCATCGGCAAGGCGGATGCCGAGGCGGTAGATATTTACGGTAAGGCCTATAACCAGGATCCCGAATTCTATTCGTTTATGAAAACCATGGAGACATACAGGCGCACCATTGACGGGAATTCTACCGTAATACTTACCACTGATAGCGACTACTATAAATACCTCAAGAGCCTTCACGACTAAAATATTTTCTTAGAATTGGGGTTTTTTTAATCAAGCGCCTCTTTCGGGAGGCGCTTTTATTTTTTCGTGAATTAAGGTATAATATGAAGGTGGAATCTTTGTCCCAAAGGAGGGTTTATGGTTAATATCGACGATTTCAGGAAACTTCAATTAAGGGTAGCCCAGATTAAAGAGGTGAACGACCATCCCGATGCAGAACGGCTTTACGTTATCACCGTTGACCTGGGAGATGCGACCAAGCAGATTGTGGCCGGCATCCGCGCATTTTACGCCAAGGAAGAGCTCGTCGGGAAACAGGTGGTATTGGTGGATAATCTTGAACCTGCAGTATTGCGCGGGGTAGAAAGCCAGGGGATGCTTTTGGCATGCCAGGATGAAGAGGGGATTTGCATTATTTCTCCGGAGCGCCCGGCGCGTCCCGGAAGCGTTGTAAAATGATAAGGCAATTTGTCCCGGGCGAGGTCTGTTTAAAATGCAAGGGTTGCTGCAGGTTCAGCGAAGAGGATAGTATCTGGCTGCCGGCACTTCTGGATAGCGAATCGCACTTGGCTGCCGGCGCCAAAAAAGTAAATAGTATTCCCTGGCAAGGAGAAGGGTTTATCTGTTCTTTTTTAAGCGCCGATGACAATGAATGCAAGATATACCCTAGCCGGCCATTTGAATGCCAGCTCTACCCCTTTCTTATAAACCGTAAAGGCAAAGATTTGTTTCTGTCCGTAGATTTAAATTGCCCGTTTGCCGCCCAGCATATAGGTCAGCCGCAGTTTCGGGCATATCAGGATTATCTTAAATCTTTCCTGGCTGCTTCCGGGCAGGCACAGATAACAGGAAATCCCCTGCTATTTGAGTCTTATGAGGGGGTGCGCGACCTTTTCCGGATCGAAATCAAGCCGTGAAACTAAAAGAATTAAGCCTTAAAGACAAGCCTCTTTTTAAGAGGTTCCTGGGGTTGGACAGCCACCGCCTGGCTGTTTTTGCCTTTGAAAATATCTACATCTGGAAGGCGCTTTTTAAAGTAAGCTGGGCAGTCATAGATAATAATCTCTGCGTTTTCTTCAGAGACAAGAGCGGATGTTTTCTTTATCTGCCGCCCTTAGGGAGAAAGATAAGCCCTAATGCCGTTAAAGAGTCCTTCCGGCTCATGGACGGCCTTAATTCTAATAAGGGGGTTTCGCGCATTGAGAATGTGGAGGAGCCGGAGCTGGGATTTTACCGCAGGCTGGGATTGAGTATAGTATATAAATCCTGCGACTACCTCTGCATGAGGAAAGAGCTTGCCTCGCTTGAGGGCAATAGGTTCAAATCCAAACGCGCCAGCTTTAATTATTTTACTAAGCATTACTCTTTTGAATATCTCCCGTTTGTCCCTTCTTACCGCCGGGAATGCCTTGGATTATATGCCCTCTGGAGCAGGCAGAGAAAAAGGCTTAACCAGGATAAGGTTTATCAGGGGATGATTGCGGACAGCGCTAGGTGCCTGGAGATTTTATTAAAGGATTACCGCGGTTTAGATCTTTTCGGCAGGGTAGTCAGGGTTGAAGGCGAGATCAAGGCCTTTACCTTCGGTTTTGCGCTTAATCCCGGAATTTTCTGCGTGCTTTATGAAATTACGGATTTGAGTGTTAGGGGGCTGGCACAGTTTATCTTTCGCAGGTTCGCCTCCGAGCTTGAGGCTTACCGTTACCTTAATATTATGGATGATTCGGGGCTGGAAAACCTGAAAGAGGTGAAGTTGTCGTATCGGCCCGTTCAGGCCCCCCGGGCCTACATTATCCAGAGATAAATGCAGAGGGATATCGAGGATATAGAATTCAGTATCTTTGACACCGAGACCACGGGGCTTGACCCCGAAGGGGGAGACAGGATTATAGAGATCGCCGCAGTCAGGGTCAAGGGCCCGGACAGGATCGCCGTTTTTCAGTCGCTGATTAACCCCCGCCGGGCTGTTTCAGAGGCCGCCTTTGAGGTAAACCGTATCAGCGAAGACATGCTTGGCGATGCTCCGCTGGCAGAAGAGGTCATCCCGCGTTTTCTGGAATTTACAAAAAACAGCTGCCTCTGCTCTTACAACGCCCCTTTTGACCTGGGGTTTCTCAATAACGAAATCCGCACGGTCGTGCGCGCCGGGGACAAGGACGGCTCTTTCTTAACGGAGATCCCTTTTTCTTCTTCGGGGGCTGCTGAAGAGGAGGTGGTGATAGATATCCTTAAGATGGCGAAGCGCCTGCTTCCCGGTATACCGCGTTACGCCCTCTGGTTTGTGGCGCAGCAACTCGGAGTTCAGATAGAGCAGAAGCACCGTGCATTCTCAGACGTAGAATTGACCCAGGCGGTATTTTTTAAATTTAAAGAAATGCTGCGTAAAAAGAGAATAACCGATTTCATGAGCTTTTCTTCCCTTTTCGGCGTGGGGCCGGAGTTTTTGGATAACGTGGTTAGCCAGAGGATTGCCAAGCTCCAGGAAGCCCTGGATCTGGGGGCGCGGGTTAAATTGAGGTATCTGTCAAGCTCTACCGCCATCGTAACCGAACGCGAGGTCATGCCCAAACAGATAAGACAGGAAAGGAAACGCAATTATTTGGTCGGTTATTGCTGCCTGCGGAAAGAGGAGAGGGCATTCAGGGTGGATAATATCTTAAGCATTGAACTGCTGTGATGAAGATCAACTTAGGCTTTAAGGTAAAAAAACCCATTTTGGCATTGGGCTCGCATGCAAAGAATACCGTTGCTTTTTGCGACGGCCAGACCGTCTCTTTGAGCCCGGCGCTTCGGGATTTGGATGGACCTGAAGAATTCACAGTTTTTATAAAAACAGTGCGTCGTTTCCTCAGAAAGAAACCCGCCATTATTGCCTATGATGCGCATCCCCAATACCGCTCTGGTAAATACGCCCTGGAGCATCTGCTAAAAGAGGGTTCTTTGTTAGCAGTGCAGCATCACCATGCCCATATTGCCTCCTGTATGGCAGAGAACGGACTTGCCAATCAGAAGGTGATAGGGGTAGCATTTGACGGTACAGGTCTGGGTGTTGATAATACCCTTTGGGGGGCGGAATTTCTGGTTTGCGATTATCGTCGTTTCCGCCGGATAGGCCACCTTAGGCCGATTCCCCTCCTGGGGGCGGAGCAAGCCATCAGGCAGCCCTGGAGGCTAGCGTTAATGTGGCTATTTTTAGCTTATGGAGAGAGGATGTGGAGTTTGAAGTCCGCGTTTATCAAGGAGGCGGATAGGAAAAAATGGGCGGTATTAAGGCGCATGCATTCGGCGGGTTTCAATTGCCCGCTTTCCAGCAGCATGGGCAGGCTTTTCGATGCAGTAGCGGCGCTTGTTTTGAGGCGTCAGGAAGCGCGCTTCGAAGGAGAGTTGGCAGTGCAATTAGAGAAGCTGGCCCGGGAGTCTTCAGGCAAGTCGAAGAGCTACCATTTTGGGATAATCAGAGGCCGACAGGGATATATTTTAGACCCCCTGCCTATATTTAAGGAGATAATGCTGGATTTGAATCGTCGCCAACCACCGGAAGATATCGCTTATAGTTTTCATCTGACCGTAGCAGAAATGATAAAAAGGATGCTTTTAAAAATAAGGAATCAAAGCCGCTTGAATAAAGCGGTATTCTCCGGGGGGGTTTTTCAAAACCGGCTTTTGTGTTCTCTTGCCAGCAGTCTCTTGACCGCGCAGGGTTTTAAGGTCATGATGCATCGCAATCTCTCCTGCAATGACTCCTCGCTGTCCCTGGGGCAGATTGCGGTAGCAAGCCACCGTCATTAGGATATGTGCCTGGCTGTTCCCATGAAGATAAAGGAAATAAAAAAGGGCTTTGCCCGCGCAGAAGCCGGCGGCATCAGCCGGACGGTTAATATTGAAATGCTGCCGGACATAAAAAAGGGGGACTATGTCTTGGTGCACGCCGGATTTGCCATTCAGAAGGTAGATGCCAGGCGGGCCGAGGAAACCCTGAGGATGCTCGATGAGATACGTTGAGGAATTCCGCAGTAAAAATCTGATAAAGCGCCTCGCCCGCAAGATCGAGATATCAGCCCCCAGGCAGCCGGTTAATATTATGGAGGTCTGCGGGACACATACCCATAATTTTTTCCGCTTCGGATTAGATAAGATTCTGCCTGCCGGCATTAAACTTGTCTCGGGGCCCGGATGCCCGGTTTGCGTATCTACCCAGGAGTATATTGATAAGTCAATAGCATATGCCAGGCGCCGCGATTTGATCATTGCAACTTTCGGCGATATGCTGAGGGTGCCGGGGACGGAATCAACCCTGGAAAAAGAGAGGTCCTCCGGCGCAAGCATATTTACGGTTTATTCGCCTTTGGATGCCCTGAGGCTTGCGTTGGCCAATCCCTCCAGGAAGGTGGTTTTTCTGGCAGTAGGGTTTGAGACTACCGCTCCTGCCGTAGCCCTTACGGTATTGGCAGCCCGCAGGGAGGGCATAAGGAACATTTTCTTTTTTACTTCGCTAAAACTCATTCCGCCTGCGATGGATTATATCTTGCGGGATAGGAGAGTTAAGGTCAACGGTTTCCTCTGCCCCGGCCACGTCTCCTGCATTATCGGAACAAAATCCTATGCATTTATACCTAAAAGATATAAAATAGGTTGTTGCGTTGCGGGGTTTGAGCCGCTGGATATCCTGACGGGGATTTATTTTTTACTGCAACAGATAAACAGAAAAAGGCCGCAGGTTGCCAATCAATATCTGCGCGCAGTAACGGCAAGCGGCAATGCCAGGGCGCAGAGGATAACGAGAGAGGCGTTCAGTGTTTACGACGCCAGCTGGCGCGGCTTTGGAGACATCTCCGGCAGTGGCTTGATTTTAAAGAAATCCCTGCGGCGGTTTGATGCCGGGGATGAGCTACCGCTTAAAATCAAGCTTCGGACTTCGCCCGCAGGCAAAGAAGGTTGTCGTTGCGCCGATGTGCTAAAGGGTTTAATACAGCCTCCGCAGTGCCGCCTCTTCAGGAGGTCCTGTACCCCCCAGACCCCCTTGGGCGGGTGTATGGTTTCAGCAGAGGGAGCCTGTCATGCTTATTTCAGGTATCGCCAGAGTGAGTTTTAAAAAATTTCTCATCGGCTGCTGCATCTTTGCTGCCTTGTTATCTCCGCTTTACGGCCAGGACGATAACATCGCAGAGGCCGGAAGGCTCTCCCGGGAGTCGCGCCAATATTACCAGCGCGCAGTCGCTCTTTATAAAGAATTGATAGCCAAGGGCGAAGACCAAAACCGCCTTTATTTTGAGCTGGGCAAGCTCTATTACGATTACGGGGAGTTTGATAATGCGGTTTCTGCGCTGAAGAAGACTTCCCGTCCCGAGGCTGCCAAGTTTTTAGCCGTCTCCTTTTACCGGCTGGGAGATTTTACCGATGCCCTTGCGGTATTCAATAAAAAAGGGGCCGCCGACGACGAGGCGAGGTATTATTGGGGAATGACATGCGAAAAATTGAATCTTTTCGACCAGGCCCTGGATAGTTACAAGAAGATAAGGTCTGCCGATTTTAGGCCCCTTGCACTCGAGCGCGTTAATGCCATCGAGAAACGGGGCAATCCTGCATCCTTCAAGGATGCCGATCCCGAGATCCGCCGCATCATTGCCGCTGCCCCGGACGAAAAGGACTATCCTCAGGCCGGGGCCATGTTTTTATATTGCGATGAAAACATAGAGATAGCTCCCGATAATACCCAGGTATCCCGCCTGCATTACGTGATTAAAATCCTGAATGAGCGCGGCAAAGAGGCTTTTTCCGAAAGCCACATCACCTATGACTCTACCTATGAAAAAGTAGAGCTGGAGTACGCCCGTACCATTAAACCCGACGGTTCGGTGGTAGAGGTGGGCAGCCGTCACATACGCGACGTCTCCAGGTATCTGAACTTCCCGCTTTACAGCAACGCCCGCGTTTACATCGTGTCCTTCCCGGCGGTTACCGAGGGCGCGGTCATCGAATACAAGGTCAAGATCCTCCGCAATCAATTGGTGAACAGGAATGATTTTGTAACGAGCTATTCCCTGCAGGCAGACGAACCAGTGATATCGGCGCATTTTAGCGTGAGCATTCCGAAAGAGCGCCCCTTTAAGATAAAGATAGTCAACGGTCCCTACAATAATTTCGGAGCAGACCTTGCGCCTGAAATAGAAGAGCGCCAGGGGTTGCGTATTTACAGCTGGAGGTTTAAGGATATCCCGCAGATAATTCCCGAGTCCAGCATGCCTCCGGAGGTCGAGGTAAACCCCGCCATCCTTATCTCTACATTCAGTTCGTGGCGCGAAGTTTATCAATGGTGGTGGTCGCTTGCCAGCGACAAGATCCAGGCCGATGAGGCTATCAAGGCAAAGGTAGCCGAGCTCGCCAAGGGTAAGGTTACTCCTGAAGATAAGATAGAGGCTATTTATAACTTCTGCGCCCAGAAGATACGTTATGTGGCAGTAGAATACGGCCAGGCAGGTTACGAGCCCCATCGCGCCGAGGACATCTTCAGGAACAAATACGGAGACTGTAAAGACCAGGCAGTGTTGTTGGTGAGCATGTTAAGGGAAGCCGGGTTTGCTTCCTGGCCCGTTTTGATTTCTACCAAAGACAACCATAATCTAAACGAGGATTTCCCGGCGATACTCTTCAATCATTGCATTGCCGCAGTGTCCCTGCGGGATAAGCTTGTATTCATGGACCCTACTGCCGAGACCTGCTCTTTTGGCGACCTGCCTGCAGACGATCAGGCGCGCCTCACGCTGTTATTCAAGGATGACGCCTACCGCATCGAGGCCACGCCGCTCTACCCCGCCAGCCACAATCTTATCAGGCAGCTCTTGGAACTGGAGGTTAATAACGACGAAACCGTAAGCGGAGAACGCCGGGTTTATACCAGCGGCATGTATGACCAGGCCCAGCGCTACTGGCTTTTATATAATCCTCCTGAGCTGGTAGAGGAGACGTTGAAAGAGAAGATTCAGGACATCTCTATCGGAGCGAAATTAAAGAGATATTCCGTAAAGAACCTCGATAATCTCGGGAAGCCGCTGGAGCTCGATTACAGTTTTAGCGGCCCGGAATATTTTACCCTCGCCGGAAAGCTGCGGATTATGCCGCAGTTGGCCATTGTAGATACCAGCGTGGTGGCCAGGGACCAACGCCGCTACCCACTTGATTTTGGCATCCTGGATAGCAAAAAGACCGTATTTGAGATTAAGATTCCGCGGGATTTTAAGGTAAAATATATGCCCCAAAGCGTAGATAGAGACAGCAAATGGCTACGTTTTAAGGCCGGCTACCAATTGAAAGGCAACAGCATTGTTTTTACCCAGGACGCGGAGCTTAAGAAAATAAACGTCCCGGTCTCTGAATACGCGGATTTTAAGAAGTTTTTCGAAGACCTGGCAAAGAGCGTCAAGCAAAGGATAGTCCTGGAGAAAACGCCTTGAGCATGAAGAATAAAGATTATTCCTCGCAGCCAGAGCGCCGTCAATACATCCGTCTTGATACGGTATTCCCGGTGGAGTTCCGTCTTGTTTCCTTTGACGGCAAGGGTTTCCTTTCTCCCTGGATGCAGGGCTTTACCCATGACGTCAGCAAAGGCGGGATTTGTCTGGAGGTAAATAATCTGGAACCCTCGGTTCTGGAGGCCGTCAAGATACATAAGGCGCATCTTTGCCTGGCAATCGAGATGCCGTTTGCCAAAAAGGCGGTAAATGCCACTGCCAGGATTGCCTGGGTGCAGGAGATAAAGGGAGAGATAAATAAGCATCTTCTGGGGTTGAGCTACCTGGAGGTAGATCCCCTGGCGACCAGCAGGATTTTTCGCTATGCCTGGGCCAAGAAACTCTTTGTTCCTTCCGCCATAACCGTCATTGTTATCCTTGGGTTGGCCTTTAGTATTAACAGTTATATTAATCTTAGGCTATCGCAGGGCAATAAGGCGCTGGTGAACCAGCTTATCCAGACCCTGCAGGAAGCCAGCGCAGTTAAAGAGAAAATCAAGGAGATTGCCGAAGAGAGAGGCGACCTCGAATTAAGGATTCAGGCCTTTCAGGCACGCCTAAGGAGCCTGGAGGAAGAGAAGGCCAGGGCGCTGGAAGAGGCGCGCCTAAGGGCCAAGGCAGAAGAGCAGGCCTATGCCAGGGAGGAGACGCGTAAGACAGAGGAGACGCGCAAGATAGCGGAGCTAAACGCCATGATTGCAAATATCACGCAGGAAAAGGCGCTGCTTCAGGGTCAGTTATCCTCCCTCCAAGATAAGGAGCGCGGAGCAACAGAGGAATTCTCGCGGCTTGCCCAGAGCAAGTTAAAATTAGAGAAAGCTAACGCTGATAAGATGTACCAGTGGCTTAAGTTTCATCAGAACCAGAACACCGGCCTGGTGATGAGCTTCGAGGGTGACCGCGATCTTCGCAACTGGGCGTTCATCTACGATCAGGCCCTGGCAGCTGAGGCGTTTACTTATTTAGGGGATTTTGAGCGCGCCAGGAAAGTCCTGGATTTCTTTGACAGGAAGGCCCAGAGGATTAACGGCAGTTTTTCCAACGCCTATTATGCCAATGACGGCACGCCGGCTGAATTTATAGTGCATGCCGGACCAAACCTCTGGATAGGGATAGCAGCGTTGCAGTATGTTAAGAAGACCCAGGACCGCCGTTATCTTAAGCTCGCCGAGGAGATTGCCTCCAGCGTAATGAGGCTGCAGAAGGAAGACAGCGAAGGCGGCCTGCGCGGCGGACCGGACGCAGACTGGTATTCCACCGAGCACAATCTTGACGGATACGCTTTCTTTAACATGCTCTATGAGCTTAGCAATAAAAAACCATACCTGGATTCACGGGATAAAATATTGAAGTGGCTGCTCAAACATACCTATGCCAAAAGCGAAATCCCGGTTAAGCGCGGGAAGGGCGATTCTACCATTGCCACCGATACCTATGCCTGGTCAATAGCGGCGATAGGGCCAGAGAAGCTCCAGAGGATAGGGATGAACCCGGATAAGATTATGGAGTTTGCCGAGGAGAATTGCATGGTTGAAGTAGGGTACCGGCGGCCCGGCGGCCAGATTGTTAAGGTCAGGGGGTTTGATTTTGCCCCTGATCAGCACCTCGCAAGGGGGGGTGTAGTTTCCTCGGAGTGGAGCTCACAGATGACGTTGTCATTTAAGATTATGGCAGATTTCTACGCCAGACAGAACAATAGCCGCCGCGCCAAATACTATCAGGATAAGTATGTTTATTATCTGGGTGAGCTAGGCAAGATGATTATATCCAGCCCTTCTCCGTCGGGCCAGGGAGAGAGCTGTCTGCCTTATGCTTCGCAGGAAATGGTAGATACCGGTCACGGCTGGGCTACCCCCAAAGGAGACTCTACCGGTTCGCTCTCCGGCACCGCTTATACCATCTTTGCCTATTATGGTTTTAACCCCCTCAGTTTTAATGAATAAGAGGCTGACAAGGATATACCGTAAACTATACGCTGTTTTTGGGCCGCAATGCTGGTGGCCGGCAGACACCCCGTTTGAAGTCATGGTGGGGGCTATCCTGACCCAGAATACCAATTGGGGGAATGTTGAGAAGGCCGTCGCCAATCTCAAAAAAGAGAAACTTCTCTCGCCCCGAGGGCTTCTAAGGGCCCCTTTGAGCAAAATAGCAAGGTCAATCAGGCCCAGCGGTTACTATAATATCAAGGCCGGCCGCCTGAAGGAATTTTTAGGTTTTTTATGCAAAAGCTACCAGGGCAGCATTAAAAAGATGGCAAGCCAGGACCATTGGCAGCTGCGCCGGCAGCTCCTGGCGGTTAAGGGCATAGGAGAGGAGACGGCGGATTCCATATTGCTCTACTCTCTTTCCAAGCCCGTTTTTGTAGTAGATGCCTATACCAGAAGAATCCTCCTGCGCCACCGTTTGATTAAGAAGGAAGCAGGATATCAGGATATCCAAAATTTATTTATGGAAAACATCAAAAACAGGGTAAAATTATTTAATGAGTACCATGCCCTCCTGGTAAGATTAGGCAAGGAATTTTGTTTTAAGAATAATCCCCGGTGTCGGGGGTGCCCCCTGGAGGATGAGCGCTAAATGATGGGGGTATTTTTATTCCTTTCGCCGCTTCATATTGATTAGAGATATGCCGATATACGAATACCTTTGCCTCAAATGCAAAACCAGATTTGATTGCCTGGTGCGCGGCAATGCCGAGAAGGTGTTTTGCCCCAGATGCCGCGGAGGGCAATTGAAAAAACTGGTTTCGAGCTTTGCCTTTAACTCCAGGGATGCCGGCGGCAACATCACCGCGTCATCTTCCGGATGCGCAGGCTGCAGCAGCCACAACTGCTCTGGCTGCTCGGGATAGTAGATATGGTCAGGAAAGAACGTTTAATAAGACTCACAAAGGAACTTATCCGCATAGATTCCCAGAATCCTCCGGGGGACGAATGCCGCATCGCGGAATTCGTTCACGGATATTTAAAGAAACTGGGATTGCCGGCGCGGATATACGAATTTAAAAAAAGACGCTCTAATGTAGTAGCAACCCTAAGAAGCAAAAGCCGAAGGCGCTCCTTGCTTATCACCCCGCACTTGGATACCGTTCCCAGCGGAAATTCCTGGCATTTTGATCCATTCGCAGCCAAGCTCATGAAGCAAAAGATCTACGGATTAGGGGCTACCGACTGTAAAGGGAATCTTGCCAGCGCAATGGAGGCTATCAATAGCATGCTGGAAGACGGGGTGCGCCTTAAGTATAACCTTATATTTGCCGCTACCGCCGATGAAGAGAGCGGCTCGGCTTTAGGGTTGGCCCCGCTTTTAAAAAGGAAAATATTAAAGCCCGATGCTGCCCTGGTCCTGGATGCCGACGATTTTCATATCGTGATTGCCCAAAAGGGGCTGATTCACCTGACGGTGAGGATTAAGGGCAAGAGGGCGCACGGCGCCTATCCCTGGCTGGGGAAGAACGCCGTAGACTCTGCCTTAAAGATACTGCGGGATATCAAATTATATAGATTCGGCATTTTTAAAAACAGATATCTCCGCGCGCCTACCGTTAATATCGGGGTTATCCGGGGCGGGGATAAGGTAAATGTAGTGGCGGATTGGTGCGAATTTGAGCTGGACATCAGGTTTCTGCCCGGGATGTCCGCCGGGAAAATCTTAAAGGACTTAAAAGGGATTATCCGCCGCCATAGCAGGCAGTGCAGCTTCCAGATACAGGGGATCCAGCAGCCGTATGTAATAAGCGCAACGCACCCCTTGGTGAGCGGCCTGTCGCGTTCCATGAGAAAAATCGGAATCAGGCCTCTTATCAGGGGTTCGGAAGGAGCTACTACCATTAGTTTTTTTCAGGAGGCCGGCATCCCGGCAGTTGCTACAGGATTCGGATGCGCAGGATGCGCGCACATTGCCGACGAATATATTAAGATTGCCTCCTTATACAAAGGCACATTGGCGCTGGAGTATTTTTTAAAGAACTATAAGCCAGTTTGAAAGGAGCGGTTATGGATGGTTATAAAATACGCAAGAGGCCGAGGTTACGTAATGCCTATCTTGTGTGTGGCTGGCCCGGGATGGGCGAAGTAGCCTTTAGGGCGGTGAATTACCTGACGGAGAAATTAAAGGCCGAAGAATTTGCCGAGATTGAAGCGGGAGAGTTTTTTTATTTGACCGGCAGTTCAATCAAAACCGGGGTATTGAGCGCGCCGGAGTTGCCATGCGGGAAGTTTTATTACTGGAAGAATAAGACAGGTAAAAATGATGTAGTGGTTTTTATAAGTAGCGCCCAGCCGGACCTTTCCAGGGCTGAGTCCTACTCCAGGAAAATAACCCACATCGCCAGACTCTTCAATGTCAAGACAATCGTCAGCTTTGCCGCCATGCCTCAACCCATAGACCATAGCCAGCCTCCGAAGGTCTGGGTTGCCTCTACCTCCGCGGCGTTAAATAATAATCTTAAGAATTACAATCTTAATATTCTTTCCGAAGGTCAGATTAGCGGCATGAACGGTCTTTTCCTGGGGCTGGCGAAAAACGAGGGCTTTGAGGGGTTTTGCCTTTTAGGCGAGATACCGCTTTATACCATCCAGATTGAAAATCCCAAATCCTCTTACGCGGTACTTGAGGCCTTTGCCAGGATCGCCAAGCTTAACATCGACCTTAGCGAATTATTGAGCCAGGCGCATATCATGGAGACCGAAATTAACAAACTCATGGATTATTTAAAAATAGGCAATCCCCTCGGCCCCATAGACGAGAATGACGTCGAGAAGATTAAAAAATCCCTGAGCCAGCTTACCAAGCTTCCTTCTTCCATCAAGGACAAGATTGAGCAGCTTTTCAAGGAAGCCAGGAGTGATATCGGCAGGGCTAAAGAGCTTAAGGTTCAGCTGGACAGCTGGAACGTTTACAAGGAATACGAAGATAGGTTCCTGGATTTATTTAAGAGGAGTAACGAGAAAGGAAACTGATGGCCCAGGATAAAATAAAAGCCGTTATTTTTGATTTAGGCAATGTCCTTGTGAATTTTGACCATCGGCGGGCTGCGCGTCGGATTGCGCCATTTACCGATAAAACCCCCGAAGAGATTTATGGTCTTTTCTTCGACTCTCCACTTACTGCCATGTTTGAGGAAGGCAAGATAGCCCCCTCCTCTTTTTTCCTGCAGGTAAAAGAGATGTTGGGCTTGCGCCTGGGGTACGAGGATTTTGTGGCAGCCTTCAACGACATATTCTTCTTAACCGAAGAAAACAAAGGGGTGCATCGGTTGGCAGAATCTTTCAGCAGCCGCTACCAGGTGGCGCTCCTTTCAAACATAAACATACTACACTGGCAATACCTAAGAAAAAGCCTTTCGGTTTTTAGCCACTTTCAGAAGATACTGACTTCGTTTGAGCTGGGGGTGAGAAAACCCGATGCCCTGATTTACCAAAAGGCCCTTCATGCGCTTGGGGTTAAGCCGCAGGAGGTATTTTACACCGATGACCGCCCCGAGTTGATTGCAGGCGCAAGCCGCTTAGGGATGCGGGCGGCGGTCTTTGACGGCCTTGTCTCTTTAAAAAAAGCGCTTTCGGATAACGGACTGACATTTAATTAATTTCATATGCCTCCTTTAAAGATAACCCTTGCCCACGGCAGCGGCGCTAGATCAATGCATCAACTTATTGACGACGTTTTTCTGCGGAAGCTGGGCAATCCTATTTTGGAAGAGCTTGCCGATGGCGCTACGCTGGATTATCGCGGGAAGATTGTTTTCAGCACGGATTCATTTGTGGTACATCCGCTTTTCTTCCCCGGAGCGGATATCGGAAAACTGGCGGTCTGCGGCACAGTGAACGACCTGGTGATGGCGGGGGGCGAGCCACAGTATTTATCACTGGCCTTTATTATCGAGGAGGGGCTGAAGTTTGCAATCTTAGAAAAAATCGTAGATTCGGTTGCTTCGGCTGCCCGTTACGCAGGGGTAGCGGTGGTTACCGGGGACATTAAGGTAGTGGAGAATGGCGCCTGCGATAAGGTTTTCATTAACACCTCAGGTGTCGGCAGGCTCGCCCGGCGGTTGTCGTTAGAAAGCGTTAGGCCGGGAGATAAGGTTATCGTCAGCGGAGATATCGGACGTCACGGGCTGGCGGTTCTGGCCAAAAGAAAAGAACTGGGGCTGGATTTTAATATCAAAAGCGACTGCGCCGCCCTCAACAAGGTGTTAGTTCCGATACTGAAAAAAACATCCGGAATCAGATTCATGCGCGACCCCACCCGCGGGGGGCTCGCCGTTACCTTAAATGAAATTTCCGCAGCAAGCGGGCTAGGAATTACAATAGAGGAAAAGGAGATTCCTGTTTCCAGAAACGTGGAGGCAGCGGCAGAGCTTTTAGGTATCGACCCCCTTTATATCGCCAATGAAGGCAGGGCAGTATTAGTAGTTGCTGCTACTGACGCAATGGAAGTGTTGGCTTTATTGAGAAAACATGAACTCACAGGCAAGGCCAGCATCATCGGAGAAATTTCCATGCGCCACAAGGGCATGGTGGTATTGAATACCAGGGCCGGCGGCTGGCGTATTATTGAGATGCCTTCCGGAGAACAACTCCCCCGCATATGTTGAAACAGGATGGGTCCCGTTAAATACCAGAAGCGTTTCTACAGGGACGTCTGCAAGCCGGCTGACCTTTGCCAAATTCGGGTTGTGGTAAGGGAGACCGACGTCCAGATAATGACCGAACGGCCGGTTGATAAGGGATTATGCGAAAGGAAACTCGAGGAATTGCACCGCCAGATCCAGAGTTACATCTCTCGCGACCCCCGGTTCCTGACTGCCCTGAGGCCCCTGCCGGTAGAGCGCTCTGCCGCACCTATTATCAAACAGATGAGTATTGCTGCCCGTCGGGCAGGAGTGGGTCCGATGGCAGCAGTTGCCGGGGCAGTGGCACAATCCTTGGGGAGGGAGTTGTTAAGGAGGAATTACCGGGAAGTAATTATTGAAAACGGGGGAGACATTTTTTTAAAGACTGCCAGACCGCGCCTGATAGGGATTTATGCCGGGAGTTCCGGGGTTTTTAACCGTCTTTTTTTGAAGCCTTCTCCGGCAGATACTCCTTTAGGAATTTGTACCTCATCCGGGACGGTGGGGCATTCTTTGAGTTTTGGCTTGGCTGATGCAGCAGTGGTTATCTCGAACGATGCGGCGCTGGCAGATGCCGTAGCCACAGCCACCGCTAACCTCGTCAGGAGCAGGCAGGATCTTGAGAAAGCCGTAGCTTTTACCAGGTCTGTAAAAGGGGTCTCGGGGGCAGTAGTTATTATTAAAAAACAACTTGTCAGTTGGGGAAATATTACATTTGCGGCTTGAACTTTAACTTAAGCGGCATTATAATATAACCTGTTAGCATGCAAAGAATTAAGCTTCTGTTAGTAATCACCAAGTTAGAGCTGGGAGGCGCACAGAAGCAGCTATTAAGCCTTATTTCGGAGCTCGATAAGGGGGCCTTCGAAATTTTTCTTTTTACAGCTCAGGAAGGGCTGCTTCTTCCCGAGGCAGAGTCGTTAAAGGGTATCAGGGTTAAAAAGTCCAGATACCTGGAGCGAGCCATAAATCCTTTTAAGGATATCGCTGCCTTCTTCGAGATACGCCGTTTTATTAAGGAAAACAATATTGATATCGTCCATACCCACAGTTCTAAGGCCGGAATAGTGGGGCGCTTGGCAGCAAGGGCGGCAGGCATTGAGAATATTGTCCATACCGTGCACGGGTGGAGCTTTAATGATTATCAGCCCCCGGCGTTAAAAAATATATTTGTTCTCCTGGAGAGGATTACCGCAGGATTTACCAGGAGGATAATCGTAGTCTGCCACTCCGATAAGAGACGCGGTTTAACCAGGCATATCGGAGAGGAAGGAAAATACAGTCTCATTCCTTATGCCATAAGACATGATGATTTCAAGGGCAGGAATGAGAAGGCAAGAGAGGCCCTTGGCCTTGCTGCGGGGGATTTGGCGGTGGGAATGGTTGCCTGCCTGAAACCCCAGAAATCTCCACAGGATTTTATGAAATTAGCATGCCTGTCGCGAGGCAAGGCGGCGGGGATAAAATTTGTTCTGGTAGGAGACGGCGCGCTACGTGACGATGTCAAGCGGCTAATTGCCAGCTCCAATTTAGAAAATAATGTCATTTTAACGGGGTGGCGTCGGGATATAGCGCGGTTGCTTTCGGCTTTAGATGTATTCGTTCTCACCTCGCGTTGGGAAGGCTTGCCGGTTGCGGTTTTAGAAGCCATGGCAGCTTCGCTGCCGCTTTTGATTTCCGATACCGGCGGAATCAGAGAGATAGTCAGGAACGGACAGGAGGGCTTTTTGTTCGCAAGCGGAGATGTTAAGGAAGCGCACGCTAAATTAGGGCTCCTTTTGGAAGATGAATCTTTGAGGAGAAGGATGGGGGAAGCAGCAAGCAGGCGCGTGAGAGAGGGGTTTTATCTGGCGCCCATGGTAAATAGGCACGCCACTTTATATTCCGAACTCCTAAGGCAGCAAACAGGCTATGTCCATTAGCGGATTTCTGCTGGTTATCGTTACGGGTTTTCTTCTCGGCTTAAGCGGGGTGATGATTTTTAAAAAAATCAGCCTGCGCTACGGGATATTGAATCAGAAGGGCATGCCTCTGGTGGGAGGGGCGGTAACGGTTCTGGTCTTTACGATATTATCGGCGGTATTTGTATATCCGGTTTTTACCAGGGAACTGAAAGGGCTTATTATCTCCTCGCTTTTAATGTTTGTTTTCGGCGTTATAGATGACTGGCATGAATTATCGGTTCCTGCCAAATTTACGGCCCAGATTATTGCTACCGCGGTGATGATGGCCTTCGGCATAAAGGCGCAGATTGTCTATATCGGAAACGCCTTTAACGCCGCCGTTACCTTCCTTTGGGTTATCGGCATTACCAACGCCTTTAATCATCTGGATGTAAGTGACGGTCTGGCGGCGGGTGCCGCCGTGATGGTATCCGCAAGCCTTTTCATCGTCGCCTCAATTAATAATGATGTTTCAGCGGCGCTTCTTTCGCTGGTCCTGGTTGCTTCGCTTTTAGCCTGTCTTATTTACAATTTTCCTCCAGCCAAGATTTATATGGGGAATTCCGGCAGTCACTTTCTGGGTTTTCTGATAGCGGGGATTGCCCTGGCAATAAGCTACGCCCCTTTGCACAGGAAAATAGCACTGTTAAGCCCCGTAGTTATTCTGGGTCTGCCTATTTTTGATACGGCCTTTCTCATTCTGGCGCGGCTCTTAAAGAGGAAGATGCCGTTTAATAAGAGTGACGACCATCTCGCCCTGAGATTTATCGCAGGCGGTTATTCTAAAAAGAAGACGCTTCTTGCGATGTTGGTATTGTGTTTTTTGTTTTGCCTTTTCGGGGTCTTGTTAAGTCAGGTATCAAATATCGCGGGGGCATTTCTCTTGCTGGGGATGGCGGTGATAATCATGATATTCCTGCGCAAGTTAAGGTCTATGAAGCAAAGGCAATCAGCAGCTTATGGCTAAAAAGACGATTTTTATCTTAGGTGCCGGCCTGGCAGGTTTAAGCACCGCTTGGCACCTTAAAGAGAAGGGTGTGGATTGTCAGATTTTTGAGAAGGAATCTGCGGCGGGAGGCCTATGCCGCTCTAAAAAGATGCAAGGCTTTACCTTTGATTGCGACGGCCACCTGTTGCATTTTAGGCACCGCTACCCTTTTGAATTAGTCAAGATTTTGCTCAAGGACAATCTGGCATTGCACCTTAGAAGCTCCTGGATTTATTCTAACCGCTGTTACACGCGCTACCCTTTCCAGGCCAACCTTTACGGCCTGCCGTCCCGCGTCATAAAAGACTGCATCCTGGGTTTTCTTGAGGTTTCGCAGAGGCGCCGCCCCGGCAATAAGAAAAAAGAGAGTTTTTTAGAGTGGATAAAGCATACCTTCGGAGAAGGGATATCGCGGCATTTCATGATTCCTTACAACAGCAAGTTCTGGACTGTCCCGCCAGAAGAGCTGACCTGTGAGTGGCTCGACGGCTTCGTCCCCGTGCCATCCTTAAAAGATATTGTTGATGGCGCGTTAGGAGACGAAGGGAGGCAATTTGGCTATAATGCGCATTTCTGGTATCCTAAAAAAGGGGGGATAGGCCAACTTGTCTCGGCCTTCGCCGCCCACTTGAAAAATATCCATACCGCTAATACAGTAACGAGGATAGACCTGGATAAGAGAGAGATAGAGTTATCCGGAGGAAAAAGAGAAAGGTTCGACTACCTGGTTTCCAGTATTCCCTTACCGGAAATACCATTCTTGGTGCAGGGGTTGCCTTCAGGCATCCGTAGTTGGTTCGGGAGATTAAGGTGGAATTCTATCTTAAATCTGAATTTGGGACTAAGCGGCAGCAATCATTTAAACCGCCACTGGGTATATTTTCCGGAGAAAAAGGTGAGCTTTTTCCGCGTAGGGTTCTATCATAATTTTTCAGAGGATCTCGTTCCCCGCGGCAAGCACTCTATGTATATCGAAGCTTCCTATTCTCCGGACAGACCCCCGAATAAGAAAAAAATCGCGGAGCGCATGAAAAGTGACTTAAAAGACCTGGGCATACTGAGCCCGAAAGCCCGGATTCATGCCCAGGAGTTCAACGATATAAAATACGGATACCCTCTTTACGACAGGAATTACCTCCCGGCCAGGGAAAAGATATTTGGTTTTTTAGAAAAGAACAGGATGTTTGCCTGCGGCCGTTACGGCTCTTGGCGTTACCTTTCGATGGCGGACGTGATTATGGAGGGCAGGATTCTCGCGGAAAAAATTTACAGGATCGTCAGATGACGGGAATCCCGATATGAAAAATCAGATTACGGTTATTCTTAAGCACCGCCATTTAATTTGGGACCTCGCCTTAAAGGACATCAAGGTAAGATACAGGAGCCCGACCCTGGGTTTTCTCTGGGCGATTATCATTCCCCTCGTTATGGTTTTTATATTTAAATTAATTTTCTCAGATATCTTAAAGATGACAATCGAGGAGTGCCCGTTCTTTATTTATCTTATGACGGCCCTTTTCCCCTGGGTTTATTTTTCCTCTTCGCTAAATGCGGCTACCGAAAGCATCCTCGGCAACCGCGACTTAATAAAAAAGACTTATTTTCCGAGGCAGACCATCCCCATAGCGACTGTATTGGCGAATCTTATCAATTCCCTGCCGAGTTTTGTTGTGATGCTCTTGATCTTAGCTTTCTTTAAGACGCCACCTACCTTTATGGTATTGTGGTTGCTCCCCATCATTATTCTACAGACCGTATTCACTATAGGGCTCGCCTTTATTGTCTCAAGCCTGACGGTTATAACCAGAGACGTAAAGTACCTGGTGGAGATACTCATTACGGTCTGGTTCTATCTGGTTCCCAGTTTTTATCCCTTAGCGACAGTGGCCGCCGCCTCGGGTAGCCTTTTTAAGCTATACCTGCTTAATCCTTTCGTCGGGTTCGTTATACTCTACAGGGTAACCCTGCTTAAAGGATACGCGGATACCCTACCGCCAGAGGTGCATCTCGGAGGTTTGATTGTCTGGGTTGCGTTTGTTTCTGTGGCAGCATATTTTCTGGGGGCGCTGGTTTTTCAGAAATACGAACGCCAGCTTTCTGATTTTATATGATGCGCTTCATTAAATTAAGCAATATAAGCAAGAAGTTTTTTCTGATGCATCATCCCGACAGAAGGATGGGAAGGCCGTTTTCCTATTTCTCCGACCGCAAGATGAATAGCGAATTCTGGGCCTTAAGGGGGATAAATCTCGATATTGAAGAAGCCAAGACCATAGGTGTCCTCGGCAGGAATGGCTCCGGCAAGACCACCTTACTTAATATTATTGCCGGCATCTCCAGCCCCACCGAGGGAGATGTTAAGGTCAACGGCAAGATTTCTGCCTTACTTACCTTAGGGGCGGGGTTTAATGACGAACTTACCGGGAAGGAGAATATATATCTCAACGCTTCGATTCTCGGCATGAGCAGGGATGAGATATCCCAAAAATACCAAAGCATCGTTGAGTTTTGCGAATTAGACGGATTCCTGGACTCCCCGCTAAAGACTTATTCCCAGGGCATGTATCTGCGTCTGGGGTTTAGTATAGCGGTTCATGTTGACTTCGACATCTTACTTATAGATGAAATACTTTCCGTAGGAGACGTTTCGTTTCAGAAGAAATGTTTTGATAAAATCGAGAGGTTCAGAAGAGAAGGGAAGACCATCGTTATCACCAGCCAGGGGCCGGATGTCCTGGAGCGTCTTTGCGATGAGGTTTTATTGCTGGAGGGCGGGGAGATTGTGGGGCGCGGTTCCCCCCAGGAGATCAAGAATCTTTATTTAACCCTATTAAACCAAAAAAAACTGTCAGATACGTTTAACCAGAGACGAGGCAAATTAAAATGGTGGGCGGACAGGGGCTTCTGGGATAAGAAAGAAGGCAGTAGAGAAGTTAAGATTACGGACGTGAGGATTTACGATCCCAGGGGGAGGCAGACGGATAGGTTAAAACCTATGGCCGAGGCTTCCATTAAGGTGGATTTTGCGGCGGAGCGCGAAATCGCGAGTCCGCATTTCGGCGTTGCCATATTTCGCGAGGATGGCGTTTATTGTTATGGGCCCAACACTTCCCTCGACGGGCAGGCCATAGACAGGCTTAAGACGGGTAAGGGTTTTTTTACTATTAAATACGACTCTTTGCTGCTTGCCCCCGGCAGGTACCGTATCTCGACTGCCATCTGGGACAAGGCAGAGCTTTGGGCCTATGATTACCACGTCGGGTTTTACAAATTTGAGATCAGCGGCAGAAACAGCAACGGTCAATTATTAAGTTTACCGTATAACTGCAAAGACGATACATTCCGCGACAGGCTTGATAACCTAAGGGGGGCGGCCTCCCCGGGCGCGCTCTTTAATCCGAATTATAAATATGAAGACAGGGATTCCCGGGAGGTAACCTTATCCTCTGTTGAGATTTCAGATGCCCCTGGTAATGCGGACGGTCTTTTTCATACGGGAGAAGATTTCCATATAAACTTAAGGTTTGATTTCCTTAAAAAAACGGATGATTTGTTGCTTTGGATGGGATTGTTTAGGGACGACAATGTATATTGCCATGGGGTATTCAGAAGACTCAACAGAGAGGTCCTGCGGTTCGTTTATCCCAGATTTCCGCTTCTGAGCGGTAAGTATTACCTCTCGATAGGTCTTTTAAAAAACAGAATAGCAGAGCCGGTATTTTATAAACACAGGGCTTCTACGTTTCAGATGTCTTTTGCGGG
>Ga0265297_10002370_pt1 | contig 38614 bp, 53 predicted proteins | sample Munlanlwell13791_FD_192502 | JGI IMG/M metagenome (GOLD analysis project Ga0265297, IMG submission 192502) | Leachate microbial communities from a municipal landfill in Southern Ontario, Canada - Leachate well 137-91 | ecosystem: Engineered > Solid waste > Landfill > Unclassified | place...
GTTGCACAGGTCATTCTTCGCGCCGTCTGTTTCGTGCGTGACACCGGGACCCCACTGGCAGCCGTTGTAGGACTGATCGCTGGAGTCGGTGAGCTTGTAGCAGATCATGTGGCCTCCTTGGCGGGCTTGTCGCACGCATCGGCCAACTTGCGAAACGAGTCGGCTGTCGCCTTCCAATCGGTGCCGTCGTCCGGCGCGTTTCCGTACGTGGCGGGATCATCCGAAACAACCGTATGCGGCAGGTCGTGCCCAGCAGCAAGTATGCACGCGCGGCCCTCGATCACGGCGGGGCAGCGGGAGGGCGTGGCGGGGGAGAGGGCGTCTACGGCCTGTGCTAGCGCGATCTTGGCGTCCCAATACTTCCCCGAATGGATGGGACCGCTGAACAATGCGCGCCACTTCCTCGCCTTATCCACAACCGCTCGCAGCTTCGCCAGTTCTGCCTCGTACCAGGCGCGCTGCTTGTGCGCCCTGATCTCGACCGCGCTGATCAGCTCGTCCAGAGTCAACACGGGCTGCGGCCCCCATGCCTCATCCACGACGGTTTGCAGACGGGTGCGGGCCTCCGCAAGCTCGGCGCGGGCAGAGTCGCGCTCACGCACTTCTTCGCGGCGCAGTGACTCGCGATTGCGAATGCCCGTCTCGATGAGAGCGAGTTTGGAATACAGCGTCATGTCGTTGGGAAGCGTCTCTGGGCTCAGCTCCAGCAACGACACGGCGATGCCATCGAGGAGGGCGTGGACGTCACAAAGCACCTTGTCGATCACCGCCGCTTGACGCTTCGCCTCTTCGAGCTTCACCGACACATCACCAGTTTGTTTTATTGCGCGTTCGCGGTCTTCCCGGGCCCCCGCAAGAGCCTTCTCCAACTCGCACTTGTACTCGATGTCACGGCGCACCTGAGCCTGCGCGGCTTCCAGCGCGTCCAGGTGCATGAAGTCCTGCATGCGGACGATGGGGCATGCCTCGCGCGCCTCCGAAAGCTGGGATTCGAGGGTCGCGCACCGCTTCTCCGCAGCCTCGGCGCGGGCGGTGGCGGCTGCAAGAGCGCGCTCCAGTTCCGTCCTCTTTGCCGCGTAGTCTGCCGCTTGCTCGTCCGCTCCCGGCTGCGAAGGGGAGGGGTGGGTGAATACCGGGACGCAAACGGATCCTTTCGGCTCCGCGTCGATCGCTTGCCAATGCTTCGACACGCCTTTCCTGGCGCGACAGTCCGCCAAGTAGTCTATTGCATATTGCGACATGTACCCCACCGCCTCCCCGCTCGGCTGCGGGGCGGGGTGCAGGGGCTGGTAGTTGGGGTGGTGGTCGGCCGGCGGGGCGGATGTCGCCATCTTGTTGGGCTTGATCCTGCCCAGCGACGCCTGTTCAAGTTCGTCGATGCGGGCGTGCAGTTTCGCCACCTCGGGCGGCGCTAGCAACTCGGAAAGGATCGTGCGCCATCCGATCATGATCGGGTGCTGCTCGCCAATCTTGCGCAGCAGTGCCGCGAAGTCGTCGGTAGTCATTCGGCGAACGGGCGACCCGCGTTTGTCGAGCATGTACGGATTCAGTTCGCGTTCATCGGTGATGCTGGGAAGGTCGTTCATCATCATCATCCTCCTTCGGTGCCCGGCTGGCCTGCTACGATGTACCAGCCGGGCCACGGATCATCAGACGGTTCCCCAGTCCTCCGCCAGCACATCGGTCTGCGAGGCAAGCCACGGCACGAGCATCCCCTGCGCGTCCTTCATCACGATGCACGGTCGCGCAATCATGCCGCTCGTCTCCGGGTGCGGAAGGCTCGGCGCAAAGCAGATGACGAGCCACATCCCCCTGCCGTTCCAGCCATCGCGCGCCACCTTCGCGCCCTCCTTCAACTGCATCAACGCCCATCCAAAATCACAAGGTCCCATATCGATTTCCTTTCTCGCTATCAGCGGTGCCCAGTCGTGGGTCCGGGACACGTCGCGCCCACGCTCGGCATGGGCACGGGGCAGGCGGGGCACAAGACGCTCGTGCCCCTTGTGGTTTCACTGACGCGCACCTCCGGGTAGCTGAGAGGCAACGGCTACACCGCAGAGGGGGAGGAACGGCGTAGCGGCGTTGGGATGCATGGTCAGCCTTCCTCGCCGGGCTCGCGGGCGGCCGGCTCGGGTTCGGGCGGAAGTTCATCCTCCACCACAACCCCGTCGCTATCGTGTTTGACGGCGTCCGGGCTGCCCTTGATGCGGATGCAGTCCACCATCTTGCCTCCCATGCGATCGCGGGTAGGGAACATCGTGATCCGCTTGCCGGTCCAGTTGTCCGTTTCGGGTCCGAGCAGTTCCGCGATCGCCATCGCATTGGTCTTGTTCATCACCAGCATCTTCTTGGCGTCCGAGAACGTGATCACCGGCTTGGTTTCGTGCTTGCCGCCGCGCATCTGCAGCTCGTCCATCGCGACGCTGGCGATCGTATTGGTGACGGACTTTCCGCCGAAGTCTGCGGCCTTTAAATAGCGGCTTGGGAACATCAGTTCTACGCGCATGTGTGCCTCCTATATCGGTTTCCGCGAATCGCCCCAGCGGGTATCGAGAGCGTGTCTTCTACGCTCCACCCAAGGGCATTGAGCCGGCGCTGAGCCGTGTTGTAGGACAGTCCAAGGATCTCGCACGCCTCGCGCAGGCACACGATCCTTCCGCCCATGTCGATGTGCATGGTGTTTCGCTTGTTTCGCGCCTGCTCAAGCGATGTGGCCCACCTGCAGTTACCGGGCTCGTAGTTCCCGTCGTTGTCGATGCGATCGATTGAGTGCAGCGGGGATGGTTTCCTTCCCATGTCGGCAAGGAAGTTCTCGTAGCTGCGCCACCTGTCGCACACTCCGATCCCTCTTGCCCCATAGCACTTGTGCTTTGGGAAGTTCGGGTTTGTGCATCTGGACAGCATGACCGCCCACGTCCTGTATTCTGGGGTGGTTCTGCCGCCCACGGTGTCCCTGTGGGTGAAATGGCCTCTCACAGTGCCACCCCCCTTCCGCCGATTATCAGCGAAACTTCATCCGTGGACCCGTCTTCCTTCACGGCCCACGCTGGCAGCTCCATTTGAAGTTCACTCGGCGCAACCCCGGGCCAGCAGCCCGACGCGCGACACTCGACAACGCGCGCCAGCCAACCGCGGTACAGGTCACGCCCCGCCGAGAGCACCTCGGTTGTCGCGGTGTACACGGCCACGTCGTAGGGCGCGGACTGCTCGACGTAGATCCAGCAGAACCCGTGCGGGCCGTGGCCCATCGCCTCCAGCCCGTCGCAGTAGAAGGCCGCCTGCGCGTGGTACGCAAGCGCGACCAGGCCGCGTTGGACGGCCCGGGGCGAGATGTCGCGGGTGGTCTTGAGGTCCACCACATCCGCGGACGGCGCGATCCAGTCCGCGCGGCCCTTGCACAGAAGGCCGGTATCCCGATCCGTCCAGCGCAGGGTTTGCTCGGCCTTGCCCGACCGCAGGTAGCGGGACGCAACGGGATGGGCCTGGACCGCGGCGGCAACGGCTTCGGCGGCTTCCCAGTCTTCGGGGGCGCGGATCAGTTCCTTGCCGACGTTGGCTGCGAGGAACGCTTCCCATTCCTTGCCCGCCCGCCGGCCACCGTCCCACACAACCCAGTGCGCGTCGATCGTGTCGGGCTCGAACACCATGGCGTGCATCAGCCTGCCTAGACGCATGCTGTCCGTATCGGGGCGGGGGCAGGACAGGGCGTGCTGGTAGTGCCTGGGGCTGACGGCCATGGACTTGAGCGTCGAGATGTTGACGGCGTCGACCGAGTCGTACTCGGCACGGGTCAAGTCTTCGATCGCCGCAAGCACCCTGGACCTTGCGGGCTCGGCCACAAGCGCGGCCACGGCGCCCCGGTCCCGCACCGGATCGTCGGTGATGATGCCCGCTTCGGTGCAGGCGGCAACGGCGGCCTCACGCGGCGTCATGGTGCCCTCCTCTTCGCAATTGCATCCTCGATGGCCTTCAGCGGAACGTGCTGAAGCACCAGTTCCGCGCAGCGCGCGAGCGCTTCGGCTCGCGCTGCGCTCCGCTGCGGAGAGCCGCGGGCGGCGGCGTAGGCGGCGTAGGCGGCGGCGCTGGCAGCGTTGGCGGCGGCGGCGGCGGCGTAGGCGGCGTAGGCGGCGGCGCTGGCAGCGTTGGCGGCGGCGTCGGCGGCGCTGGCGGCGTAGTAGGCGGCGCTGGCGGCGGCGCTGGCGGCGGCGTCGGCGGCGCTGGCGGCGTAGTAGGCGGCGGCGTTGGCGGCGGCGGCGGCCTTCCGCACATCTTCCGGCGCTACGCCGGCATCGCCGCGGCACCATGCCTCCGCGGTTTCGATCGCCTTCAGGGGCCGCGTCTCGCCGGCCTTGACGTATTGGAGCGCGGTTCGCGCGCATTGGCACGCAGCGAACACAAGCACCTTGCGATCGACACCCAGCCGACCCGCCAGCCACAAGATCCATTCGGCGCGCTTGCAGCCGTGGTAGGCGCAGCGCAGCGACTTGCGCCCCACCCATTCGCGGGCTTCGTGGCACGCGTGAACATCAATCAGCAGCGATCGAAACGATTGACCTTTGGTTACCTTGATTTTCATTCCGCAGCCTCGCATTCAGGCATCGGCCCGTCGTATTCAGGCTCAGGCGCAGGCTCGCGGTCCTCATCCTCGGCCGGGTCGTCCACCCAGCCGCAGTCCTCCATGTGGCCGCGGACGGGCCGGAGCGTGCAGATGCACGGGTGGCTGACGTTGTCCGCGTCGCGGTACGTACCGGAGCCTTCACACATGTAGCAGTCCCGGTTGTCTTTCACGGCTCCACCTCCTGCGTGTGTTCATCGACCACGCGCGGCTGCAGCATGTCGAGCAGCTCGGTGAGGCGCTTCGCGACCTCCCACGCCGCGCTGCCACCAGTGCCCTGGCCGTGCGCAATCTCCAGGTCATCACGGGCGGCACGTACGGCACGCTCTACCTGCTCCCAGGGGCGGGTCATGATGCCACCAACCCGATCCGGTGCTGCCGAGCGCTCTCCCGGGTGATCTGCTGCTGGAGCTGCTGCAGGGTGCGGCGGCTGTCGTGTGCCGCTAGGATGCGGATTGCGGCGGGCGTGAGGCGGTAGCGCTGCATGGGATCCTCCTTGTGATGATCCCCTTGTAACCCGCGTGACCCGCGGGGTCAAGCAAAAAAAAGTTACCGCATTGACTTTTTTTGGTTGCGCTCACGGGTAGCAGGGGATACGGTCAGGGGCATGGTAACCTCGTCGCGCGGTCGGGCGCTCCTGACCGCCTACCTGCAGGAGCATCGTCTCAGAAAAGTCGCCGTTGCGCGGGCCATCGGCACGAGTCACGTGGCTGTCCTCTACTATCTGACTGGCGCGAAGCGCCCAGATGCGTCCCGACGCGCGGCCATTGAGCGGTGGACCGGCGGCGCGGTCCCCGCTGAGTCGTGGCTCACCGAGGAGGAGCAAGCCGCACTCGCGGCCGTCCAACCCCGAGAAAAAACGGGGACAGACGCATGAAGCCCGGGCTGCGAATGCCACACCTCCGCCACTGCCCCGCGTGTGACCGCTGGCGCCGCCTGTCGGCCTACGACGGCTCCCAGCGAACCTGCAGGGAGTGCCGTCGCTCCCAGATCATGCGTGCCACCGTAGCGCGCGAGGCCCTGTCCCTGGCCCGTCGCAGCGGCAAGCCCTGCCCAGCGTGTTGCGGCCTGTCCTGGCGCGTGAAGGGCCCGCGGTGCAGGGCGTGTGGCCTGCTGTACGCCGAAGAGGCGCCGCAGATGGTGGAGTTCCGACACGACTCGGCCTTGGCGGCGGCGGTGGAGGAATAGTGAGCGACCTCCCCGGCCCCCTGGACCCTCACCGCGGCGGGTGCGCGGACGGTTGGACGTCGTGCAGCAACTGCCCGGTCATCCTGTGCGAGTACAACACGCAGGGCGAGAACTACCGCAAGGGGCGGCGGAAGATGAAGCAGATCGAGCTTCCCATATCCGAATCTGGACAGGAGTCTCAACGTGACGGAGACTGAGATAAGCCGCACCGTGCTCGACGTGCTCAGGCTCGCGTTCCCCCCACCCGGTGCGTGGTGGCACCGGAACAACACGGGCAAGGTGAAGCGCAAGGGCGGCTGTTTCGTCGTGTACGGCCTTGGAAACGGAGGGCCGGACATCGTCGGCTGTGTCGATGGCCGATGGGTAGCCGTTGAGGTGAAGGTCCCCGGCAAGTGGCAGGAGCCTGACCAGCAGGCGTGGCAGGTGCAGCACGAACTATCCGGCGGCGTATACGTGCTGGCACACGACGCGAGGGAAGCGATTGATGGAGTCAAGCGAGGGCTGGAGGTGGCGGCGTGAGCGCGACTCATGCACCCGAGCGCGGGTTAGGATGCATGCGCCGCAACCATGCGGAGAAAGCAGTAGCAGAATGAGCAAGGCACAGACGCACCCAACGACGCTGGCAGGACCACAGAAGATCGCGATCACGCTTCGGGGTAGGCCCGGAAGTCTGCTCGTGGTCCACGCCTTCGCGGAGAAGGCCAAGAAAGAGATCCGCGACAAGCAACAGAAGAAAGCGAAGCAGGCCAAGGAGGAGCGCCGGCCCGCCGAGGAATGCGAGGCCGCGAAGTACATCGACACGCAGGGGCGGGAGTGCATCCCGATCACGGCGATCAAGAAGTCGCTGATCAGCGCAGCGACCGCGTTCGACGACCTGACCAAGGTTGCCTTGCGGCAGGCGATCTTCGTGGCGGTTGCAGACGACCCCGCCGCGGCGCTCGTGCCCGTCGAGAAGCACGACGGTTCGCCCGCGGTTGGGACGATGCGCGAGGATGCCGTCACCATCGGCATGAACACGCGGGGGCTCGCATACCGACCCGAGTACCCCGAATGGCAGCTTCGCGTTGTGGTCGAGTACAACCCGCGGTTGGTCAGCGAGGAGCAGCTGCTTGCGCTCGTGGATCACGCGGGCTGGGGTGTTGGCCTGTGCGAGGGAAGACCGGAGCGTTCGAGTGCTCTGGGTTGGGGGCGATTTGAACGTGTTGCCTGACATGGCAGGAGAGGCACTCCCGGGCCTGGCCTGGTTCGGTCGGGCACGGCGTGGACTGGCGCGGCTAGGATTGGCAGGACCGGCCTGGTTTTGCGTGGCACGGACAGGCCGGGTAGGGCGCGGCAGGATTGGCGGGACGTGGCTCGCAGGGGCGCAGCACAGCATGGTGAGGCCGGGCTGGGCTGGGGCTGGCAGGCAGGGCAAAGCAGGGTTTGTTCCGGCGCGGCAAGGCTCGGTACGGATTTGCAGGCCGGGCGAGGCATACCGCACAGCGGTGGGGCATGCTCCGGAGCGGTCAGGCAAGGCAGGAATGGCACGGCAAGGCCCAGTGAGGACTGGTGCGGACGGGCGGGGCAGGAGAGGCGCGGCTGAGTCGGGTCGGGAATGGCCGTGTGCAACACGGCTTGGCAGGAATGGATAGGAGGGTAGCGTGACCTGGAGCAAGATGTCGGACGATTGGCCGGACCACCCCAAGGTCCTGATGTGCTCGGACCCCGCCGTGGCGCTCTGGCTCCGGTCCATCGCGTACGCCAACCGGCACCTGACAGACGGGTTTGTGCCCGAGTCAATGCTGCCCAAGCTGTCATCTCACCGACACGTTCGGAGCATTGTCAGGGAGCTTGTCGAGTGCATTCCACCGACATACTCGCGGGGTCTGTGGGAGCCGGTCGAGGGCGGGTGGATGATCCATGGCTTCCTCGATTACTCCCCGTCAAGACAAGAGGTTATGGCCCGGCGCGCAGCGGACGCAGAACGCCAGTCACGGCATCGGTCACAGTGTGAGTCACGGCCAGTGTCACAGCGTGACAACACGCGTGAGTCACACAGTGACAAACGCATGTGTCACACCCCTCCCGTCCCGACCCGGCCCCATACAGATCCAGAGATCCCCCCTACCCCCCTTGCTTCGCAAGAGGGGAACGCAGACGGATCGCGCAAGCGCTCACGGACCGGACCCCGGACCATCCGGACCCTGCTGCCCCGGGAGTGGACCCCGACGCTGGAGCACTTCGAGCAGGCCAAGACAGAGGGAGGCCGGAACGCCGGTTGGGTGCAGGACCAGGCGGAACGGATGCGAGACTACGCCGCGGGCAAGGGCTGGCGCATGGCCGACTGGGACGCCACGTTCCGGAACTGGATCCGCAAGGCCCTGGATTCGAGGCCGTCGCTTGTCGCCTCCGCAGAACCCGACCCATCCCTCGAAGCCGCCCGCCGCATTGCGCAGACCAACGCCCTGACCCGGGACCGCATCCGGCACGTTCCGAGGCCGGTGCACGTCGAACGGGAGGCGCCCGTGTCGGAGCAGCCAACAGACCTCACGCCCGCTGAGCAAGCAGAACAGGCCCGGGCAGCGCGCGCGCTCGTGGCCGGGATTGGGAGGGCGATATGATTCCGATGCCCATCTTCGACATGGACGGGATGCGGCGTGTCACCGTTCGAAGCGGGGAGATCGAATACTTCCGAATCTTGCCCAACGGCCGATGGTTCATCCGCGCCTATCACTTCGTGAACATGCACTGGGGCGAGTCATGAGTTACTGCCGATTCTCCGAACGCAGCAGCGTCTACGTGTACCACGACATCAACGGCATGCTCCGGTGCTGCTCGTGCTCCCTGCACGGCCCGGAGTTCTACGACACGCGCACGGGCATTCTCGAACACCTGCAAGAGCACATCGACAAGGGCGGCCGGGTTCCGTCCGATGTCATCGGTGCGCTGCGGGAAGAGATCCGGTTGTTCGGGGACTCGACTTTCGGCGCGGAAGGAAACCAGCGATGACCCACGACCGCCGCGCCTACCAGCGCGCCGTGCACATCGCCCTGTCCTGCGTTCCCCTGCCCGAGGCCGCTGCAGACGAGGTGGCACGGGCACAGGGACTGCTGATGCGCAACACCGGCTACGACCTCGACGATGCCCGGGAGGCACTGCTGCGGGCCGCGACGCTGATACCGGCGAAGTGGTCGGACGCGATGATGGCCGAGGTGATTGTTGAACACGAACACAGGAGACTGAACCAATGAACGACACAACGATTGAAGCATGTGCAAGAGCGGCTCACGAAGCGAACAGGGCATGGTGCCTTGCCCATGGCGACACGTCACAACCCCCGTGGGAGCAAGCGCCGGATTGGCAGAAGTCCAGCGCCATGAACGGCGTGCAGGGCGTTCTGAACGGCAACACGCCTGAACAGTCGCACGAGTCGTGGCTTGCAGAGAAGGCCGCAGCTGGGTGGAAGCACGGGCCGACGAAGGACCCGGACAAGAAAGAACACCCGTGCTTCGTGTCGTATGCTGAGCTTCCCCCCGAACAGCGAGCGAAGGATCATATTTTTGTGACCGTGGTTCGGGCGATGGTGGATGCGTTCTTTCCTAAGAAGGCGCATGGGTGATTGTCGAGCAAGGGAGGAAAGCGGGATGAGAAATCCAGACGGAAAGGATCCTATGGTTCCTTGGATCGTTGTGCACTACGTAGATCTGATGTTCCCACTGTGGAAAGACGATGCATTATTCCTTCACTCCGATTTGTGGGTTGGGCAGCACGAATACGGCGGAAGGTGGCGATTCACCGTCGAACTGAAGCGCAGGGGCAAGCGCCGCACGTTCTCTGGTTGGAGAGACAGCAGATTTCAGGCCATGAGGGCAGCGGAGCAAAGGGCGCGGGAGTGGGAGGCTCGTTTCTTCTCATGAAAGCAACGGTGCAGTTCGATGTGGATGACGATCCGAGCGGGTGGCACGCAGACGACCTGGCCCGAGCCGTGGAGAAGGCAGTCAACAGAGTCGGAGTTCTCACCCTTGGCCCCGTGCGGGTAAGCATTGAGGCGGAGCCGGAGAGCGGCACGGCGCTGCGCACACAGGCGGACTGGATGGATGCCCGGGAAGACGTGCTCAAGTCCGCGCACCTCGAATACATCGAAGCCGAGGAAGAAAAGTTGGTGCGTGTTGCGAAGGCAATGGGTCTCATTGGCGACACCTCCAAGCCCCGCTGGTGGGACGGCACGGGCGAGGAGGGGGGAGGGAGACGATGAGCAACAGGTCCCTGCCCCTGCCGTTGCGCCCAGACCTGCGTGCGTTCTTCGAGGAGACGGCTGCCCACTACCCGGCGACGACCGAGGAGCAGTGGTATTACGTGGTACGGCCGCGAAAGAGGCAGAGTCGGGTTGAAGTCGCAGCAGACTTGCGCGATGGGGTGCGCGACTTGGCGAAGAATGTAGGCCGGTGTTTCACCGATGGGGCTCTTGTGTGGTGGCCGAAGGAGCGTGGGCCCAAGGGCGAGCCAGAGATCTGGATCCGTTGGAGGCGCCGCTGATGCCCCGCACCTGCACCATCTGCGCGCACCCGAAGCGGGGCGACATCGATGCGGCGATGCTCGCGGGTACATCGTTGCGGGACATCGCGGGACAGTACGGAACGAGCAAGAGCAACCTCGATCGCCACCGCGATCACATCCCCGCTGCCCTGACCAAGGCCAAGGCTGCAGCCGAGGTTGCCGCCGCCGACACGCTGCTCGCTCAGGTGATCAAGCACCGGGACGACGCGGCATGGTTCGTGGAGCAGGCCCGCGAGATTGTTGAGGAGGCGCGCGAGGCCAAGAACACGATCGCGGCCATCGAGGCAATCAAGTCGGTGGCGCCGCACCTACGTGAAGCCAAGGGCGCCCTTGAGCTGCTCGGTCGCGTGACGGGCGAGCTCCAGGACAAGGCTGCGATCCAGATCGACGCCCGCAGCGTGACCCTGATGTCCGACCGCGAGCTTCTGGAACTGGTCGAGGCCGAGGCGCGCAAACAACTGGGGCGGGCATGATCATCCGCCCCGCCGCCCCCGATGACCTCGCGTGGATCTACTCCACGTGGCTCGGTACGGCTACCAGCGACGGGTACCTGGAGCACACGACAGACAGGCGCGTACGCGAGTGCCCCAGGGCCGAATTCTTCCCGCGTTGGCGCGCGCTCGCGGGGCGCCTGCTGTCACGGTCGCGCGTCGCCATTGCCACGCACGAGGCAGACCCCACGGTCATCTGCGGCTGGCTCTGCTGGACGCCGGGTAGCCCGCCGTGGGTCCACTACGTCCACGTCCGCAGGCGCATGCGCAGGCATGGGGTGGCCCGCGCGCTGCTGGAGGCGGCCAAGATCGATCGGTCCGCGCGCGCACTGTACTCGCACCGGACGGACTACTCGGACGCAATCGTTCCTGACGCATGGTCGTATCGGCCATGGCTGCTGATTGGAGTGTAAGGCAATGCTCACCAAGCTCGATACCGCGAAACTCTGTACCCCTATCCAACTCGGTAGACGATTCACGCAGCCCGCAACCGATCTCATGGATCCATCCGCGGTCAAGGAAGGCTCGGCAGGCGCATGTGCCGTCAAGGAACTGTCCTACGATGACAAGCGTCGCATGGTGCTCGCGGTCGGCCCGGACGGGCGCCCGCACCTGATTCCCATCTCGAACGTGGCAGAGATGGTGCCGCACGAGGACGCCCCCGCGTGACCAATCCGCTTCCGCTCGCGCTGTCGGAGTTGCGCCGCAGGGGGCGTTGGGCGTTCCCTTGGCGCGGCACGATGTACCCGGCGCAGCTCGCAATCCTGGATGACACCGCCAAGCGCAAGGTCTTCCTGGGCGCGGGCAGGTGTGGCAAGACGTTCGTGAGCAACGCGGGCCTGCTGGAAGCGGCGACCAAGCACCCGGGCGGTACTGCGCTGTATCTGTCGCTGACGGGCAAGCAGTGCCGCGCGAACCTGTGGCCCAGTCTGCTGGAGTACAACTCACGGTACACGCTCGGGATGACCATGCCCGCGAGCGTGATGACCGCCGAGTGCCCGAACGGAAGCAGGATCGAGATAAGCGGCGCCGACGCAGAGAACGCGGTCGAGCGCCTACGTGGCCGTCCGTTCTCGCGGGTCATCATCGACGAACCGGGTTCGTTCGACCCGGGGCGGCTCGCGTATCTCGTGCAGGAGGTGCTAGGGCCGCGCCTGCGTGACTACGAGGGCGACCTGTGGTTCGCGGGCACGCCCAGTGCCATCCTGGCCGGCGAGTTCTACGAGGCGTGCGAGGGCGCGCGTGCGTGGGCCGGGCACATCTACCGCGCCACGATGCGGGACAATCCCTACTTCGCTGGAAGGGCTGAGCGACTGCTCGCTGAAGCGATGGCAGAGTACGGCTGGACGAAAGACACTCCCGCCTACCTGCGAGAGTATGAAGGCGTGTGGGCGCGCGACACGAGCGCGATGGTGTTCGACCTCGACCCGGCCCGCAACTTCGTGGACGCTCCCCCGCCCGGGCTGCGCCACGTCATCAGCGTTGACCTCGGCACCAGCACCACGCGCGAGACTACGGCCTTCGTTGTCACGGGCTACATCGTCGGCGGCATGGCATATCCCGTCTACGCTCGCAAGCACGCGGGGCTCACACCAAGCGACATCGGCGTCGAGCTCGCGCGCCTGGTCGCCAAGCACGCGCCGCTTGCCATCGTGATGGACCACGGCGGCTTGGGCGGCGGGTACATCAAAGAGATTCAGCAGCGCTTCGGCCTGCCCGTGCAGCCTGTGCAGAAGCAGGACAAGCTCGGGTACGTGCAGCTACTGGCCGGCGACCTTCGCACGGGCAAGGTAGCGATCGTGCGGCCCGAGTGTGCGGATCTGATCGCGGAGCTGAACGTGCTGCAGTGGAACGAGAAGCGCGACGGATTCGACGCGCGGTTCGCGGACCACGCCACCGATGCACTGATCTACGGGTGGCGCGAGTGCCGCCAATACCTGCGTGCGCCCGCGGTGAAGCTCGATACCAGGACAGAAGAGCAAATCATGATGGATCGGGAGGACCATATCGCGTCCGTCCCGTGGTGGAAACGGAGATGACTATGGATGAGGTACGTGTGCCGATGGCGTCCATGCGGTGGTGGACCGCGGACAAGGAAGAGGACCGAAACGATACGTGCGGGCGGCGCGTAGCCGATGCGCTGATTGCGTTCTATGACGCAACGGCCGCCGGTCAGAAGTCGCGAAAGCAGAAGTACGATTGGAACCTCAAAATGTTCAACGGGCGCCAAGAACTCCCGGGCACGAGTGCCAACCGCGGCTGGCTCAGAACCCCGAACGGGGAGATCATCTCGCTGAACGTGCTGGCGTCGATCGAGCGCTCCACCCGCGCCCGCATCTGCAAGTCCCGCCCCGCACCGTGGGCGACGACGGACGGCGCATCCCGTGCGCAGCAGAAGTCCGCGGACCAGTCGCAGCAGTTCCTGATGGGTGCCATTCGCGAGATTGGCCTCTACAGACACATGCAGCGCACCATGGACATAGGGCTCATCTGCGGCGAGTGCGACATCAAGGTGTACCCGGACTTCGAGGGCGAGAAGCTCCGGGCCGGCGTGGTCTACCCGTGGGAGTCGCCCGTCTCCGAGCAGGACAGCCACTACGGAGAGCCCCGGTGCAGGCTGCAGGTAGCCCACATGGATCGCGCCCGCGCCCGCGCGCTGTACACCACGGACGCGACATCGCAGCAGGTGACTGATGCCATCTTGTGCGCGAACCAATCGCACGGCGATCCCATATTCGGATTCAAGGGCGACGACACGGATCAGATTCGAATCGTCGAGGGGTGGCACCTGCCGAGCGGCAAGCATTCCGACGACGGCCGCCACGTCATCGCAATCGAGGGCGCGACGCTGTACGACAAGCCCTGGACGCGCGACCGCTTCAGCATGGCGCGGTTCGTGGCCGAGCCCGAGCCGGTGGGGTTCTTCGGCACGTCTATCTGCGATGAACTCGAAGGGCTGCAGCTCGAAATCAACGACGGCCTGGAGAAGATTCGCGAGGGCCACCAGCTCGGCGGCCACTGCATGATCCTGATCCAGGCCGATGGGGACGTGAACGTTGCCGAGGTCTCCAACCTGTCGCACCAAGTCCTTCGGTGGTCGGGCGTGAACCCGCCCACGCCCATCGTGATCCCCGCCGTGGCGCCCGAGGTCTACCAGTGGATCTGGTCGCTCGTGGAGCGCATGTACCAGATTTGGGGCGCTTCCCAATTGTCGGCCAATGCGCAGCTGCCCGCGGGTCTGCAGAACGCAAGCGGCAAGGCGTTGCGCGTCTTCAAGGACAGCGAGACGGAGCGGTTCAGCTACCTGGAACGCGCGTACGAGCAACTCATGCTCGACTGCTGCGACCTGATCCTGGACGCGGCGGAAGACCTTGCGCTCGAAGTGCCGGGATTCTCGGTGCGCTACGCCGACAACCGCAGTTTGCGCACGATCAAGTGGTCCGACGTGAGCGCGGCGCGGGACTCCTACGTGCTCAGCGTCGCGCCCAAGTCGTACCTGGACGAAGCCCCCGGCGGTCGCGTGGCCGCTGTGCAGGAGCGCATCCAGTCGGGCCTGATGGACCCGCGCATGGCATCTTCGCTGCTGAACGATCCAGACCTTCGCGCCGCACCCGACCCGTTCACGGCCTCGCTGGATCTGGCCCGGTATCAGGTCGACAAGATGCTTGACGATGGCGTGCAGCTGTGGGCCGAGGACTACCAGGACCTCGAGACGGCCCGCGCTGTTGCCCTGACCGAGCTGCAGCGCGCCGAGACATACACCGACGTGCCCGCGGCGAATCTGCAGCTGATCCGAAACTACGCCGCGAAGATCGCGGCCCAGCTCAAGCCGCCCGCCCCGCCGCCGCAACCCCCGCCCAACCCCGCAGCGGGACCCACGCCGCCCGGGCCGATGCCGCCCGGGACGATGCCGCCTGACGCGATGATGCCCCCGGGCGCCCCCGCGCCCATGCCCACTGAGGTGACGCAATGACGACCGCAGCCCCCGCCGTATCCCAAGGACCTACCGCGCCTGCAGCACCAGCGCCGGCAACAGTCGAGACGCCCGCGGCGCCGGAGACCTCAGCCGAGCCGACACAGTCCTACGCCGATCGAATCGCCGCGCTCGTGGCAGAGGACCCGGCCCCCGCCGCCAAGCCCGAACCCGACAAGCCCGCGGACAAGCCGCCAGAGACGCCCCCAGTGCAGACCGAGCAGGACAAGGCGCTTGCAGACGCTGCGCTGAAGGAGGGCCGCGCGTGGCGCATGCAACAGCAACTCAAACGCGAGCAGGAAGCGCTGCGAACCGAGCGGGCCGAGTGGGCTCCCAAGGTCGAGGCCGCGCAAAAGCTAGAATCCGCCATCGCCAAGGGCGACGTGATCGGCGCCGTGCACGACCTGGCCGCGCGCATGGGCAGGCCCTTCCATGAGTTGTATTTCGCCCTGTCCAAGCAGGTGGCCGACACCACAACCGACAAGACTCCGCAGCAGATCGCAGAGGAAGCGGCGGATCGCAAGCTGGCCGCCTTCAGGGCCGAGCAGGATGCGGAGCGCCAGAAGGCGCAGGCAGAGCAGCAGGAGGCGCAACAGAGGCGCATTCGCGAGCAAGAGCAGGGCGAGGTGTACAGGTACGTAACCGAGCAGTTCACTAAGGAGTCGGACCGCTGGCCGGTGCTCGCGGGATACGACCCGCGCATGGTGGTGGGGCAGGTCCTGCACGAGCTCACGGAGGACTACTCCAAAAAGCGCGCAGAGCACGGCCAGGAGTACGCCACGAAAAACGTCCTTGACGTTTCAGTCGCGCTTGATATGCTTGAAAACAGGAAGCAGGCCCAGGCGCAAGCGGACTACGAACGCGCAGCGGCAAAGAAGAGGGCCGCGCAGGGCATCGGAAACGCAGCACCGGCAGCTTCACCTACGGGTCACACGGACGGCAGACCCAGGACGATTGAGCACGGCCACGTAGCGGACGCGGCAACCCCGCGGAAGCTCTCCTACCAAGAGCGCCTTGCTCAGTTGATCGCAGAGGACGACCGCAAGGGCTAACCACCGACAGGGATGTCGGACCCGCGCGAGTCGTCGCGAGGGTCCCCATGACCGTCCCGAATACTACCGAGTACGCAAGGCTACTTGAGATTGTCTACGACGATGAGCGCATCGTCGATCGCGTCTACACCGAGTCGGAGGTCGCTCGCCGGCTTCTGAGTCGCCAGAAGAAAAACTTCGTCGGCGGCCCGCTCACGTTCGACTGGAAGTACAGCGGGAACGAAGCGGTTGCCAACACGATCGCGGCTGCGCAGGCCCTGATCGATCACACTCACGTTGTGCAGGTCAGCTTGACCCGCAAGACGCTGCTGGCCGTCCACCGGCTGGACCAGGAGCTGTTGGACGTCGCCAAGCAGGGCAAGGCGGCGTTTGTCTCGGCAGTGACTGAGGAAACGTCGAGCACAGAGAAGGCGTTCGCGGCCTCGCTTGCCGCGCAAATCTACGGCAACGGCGGCGGCGCGATTGCGCGTCTGAGCGCGACCACGACCGTCAACACCGCAACCATCAGGCTTGCGAACAAGGAGATGGCGGCACGCCTCCGCGTCGGCCAGACTCTCGAATTTGACGACACCGACGGCTCGGGCGGCGGCGCGGTTCACGTCGGCAGCCAGGTCATCACGGCGATCGACTACCAGACCGGCGATGTCACCGGCGCCCTGCACTGGGACGACGTGGTTGCTGGCATCGCGGCCAATGACTACGTGTTCCTCCCGGGGCAGTTCGGAATCGGCTGGGCCGGTTTCGACGCGTACTGTCCCGCTTCGGCACCCGGCGGCGCCGACAACTTCTACGGCGCAAACCGTAGCGTGAGCCCGACCAAGCTCGCGGGCGTGCGCAAGGCGGCCAGTGGCGGAACGGTCGAGGATGCGTGGATCGACGCGGCCACGGAAGCGGCCAACCTCGGCTTGAAGCTCAAGCAGATCGTCTGCAACCCCTACCGGCTCGGCATCGCCGCACGCGAGGCCGCGGGACGCACGACCTTCGTTGCAACGGACTCGTCGGACAAGGCGTTCGGATCGAAGCGCATCACGCTCGCGGTTCCGACGACCAACGGCGTGCTGGAGATCATCCCCGATCCGATCTGCCCCGTGGGAACCGACTACTTCCTGGACCTGGAGGACTTCTCCATCCACTCCAGCCCGAGCGGCGCGCCCCACATGCAGCGCACGCTGGACGGCAACATCTGGCACCCGGTGTCGACCGAGAACCAGGTGGAGATGAGGTGGGCCAGCTACGCGAACATGAAGGATCGCGACCCGGGAAACATTATGCGGGTCGACTTCTGATGACCATGGCGAGGGGGTGGCCGCGGGGCTTCCCCCAAGCCGAAAGGAGCTAGCCATGAGTCTGAAGAACCTTTCCCCGATGTTCGCCCCTGCCTCGCAGCAGGTCGAGTGCATCATCATCTTCCGTCCGAAGGGCGCGGGCGTTCCGTCTCTCATCTATGGCCCAATGGTGTCGAGCGTGGTCCGCGCCGCGCAGGGCATTTTCACCCTCACGCTGAAGGACACGATCGTTGCCCTCGGCGGAATCACGCACGTCAATTCCCCGGTGGGCGCGGCCCGCCTGGACGGCTACCTGGAGCACACTGCCGGGACGGCGGTTATCACGCTCACGCTTGTGGACACTGCCGGCGTCGCACAGGACATCGACCTCACGGCGGCCGGGGAAGTGGTGATCAAGTTCACCGCGAGCCAGTTGCCCACGGTGGTCAAGTGAAACCCTCGGCGGCGCTTCTGGACGATCTGGCCGGTGAGCAGGACTCGCCGGCCGCGACCGTCACTGTGACAGTCGAGAAAGCGCCCGACTGGAAGTCCATGGGCAAGGCGCTGCTGAGCGCCATCGCGGCCAAGGACGAAGGGGCAGCGGCGCAAGCCGTGCGCGCAATCGCCATGTGCTGCGATGCAGGAGAGTCGGAGGACGCAGAGGCCGAAGACTGAGGAGGCGCTAGATGCGCACGTATACCGCGACGGAGCTCGAAACGAAGATCCGCACCGAAGCGGGGCTCACGGGCTCCACCGCGGTCACGTCTGCCGAGATCCTCTCTCTCATCGACACGTACTACTCCGAGCTGTATGACCTGCTGATTGCGGCGTACGGGCAACCGTACTTTCGCAGCACTCTGACCATCGCAACCGTCGCCGGCACGAGCGAGTACGAGTTGGACCTTACTGGGGGCGGCGCGGAGCGCGACGTGCTCGACGTGCTCGGCGTGCAGATTGCGCTGGACGCGAGCACGGACGTGATTCTGGACCCGGCGGACTACTTCGCCATCCGGGCCACGCTTGCCGCGTGCAAGAACTCCTCGTGGAGGGCTCTCGGAATCCAGCCGATCTACAACCGCGCCGGCTCAAAGCTCATCATCGCGCCAGCCCCCGACGGGGTGTACACGATGACCGTCCACTACGTGCCGTGTGCGGCGAAGATCACGGCGGGCGGAACCAGGATTGACGGCTGCAACGGCTGGGAAAGGTACATTGTAGCGGCCTGTCTCGCGGCACTGGCCGGGGCTGAAGAGGCCGATCCCTCCGTATGGCTGGCCGAACTCGCTCGGCTCAAGGACCGCATTCAGCGACGCGCCCCTAAGCGTGTTGCCGACGGGCCTGTGCAGATCACTCGAAGGCGCCGCACGCGCCCGCGGGGGTTCGGATATGCCAACGAGTGATCGCACTGAGCTGCAGGTAGTCCGCGTGAAAGACACGGACACGCAGAGGGCGCTCGAAGATGCCCGCGAACGCAACAAGGCGGCGCAGGCGCAAGGCTTCGCGGGTGTGGACGTCACTGTGACCTTTACCGCTGCGGCGGCCCAGACCTTCTCTCACAAGCTCGGGCGCCAACCGATTGGCTGGTTCGTGCTGGACGCCACCGGAGGCGCTCCGCTTCTGCACCGCACCGCCTGGGACACCAGAACCCTTACCCTCTACTACGCCGGCGGATTCACGGTCGTGGCGAAGATCAGGGTGTTCTGATGCCCCTGCAGCGCCAAATCATCAACATCCCGGTCGGAGCTGGCGTGGACGAAATCGCCGGCAGCATGGGCACGCCCGCGGGCAAGTTCGCCGTGGCGACCAACGCCCGCATTGTCGACGTGGGGACCATTGAGCAGCGGCCCGGGTATGCGGCCATGGCCGCAACGTGCCTCGACGGTAGCAGCGTGGTGAACGCACGGCGCCTCATGCGCTGCGGCGACGAGATTCTTTTGGACGACGGCAACGCGATCTATACCTACGTTGCAGACGCGGACAAGTGGCGCGCGGTGGATCACATCAGCGAGGCCACCATTGCCAAGCGCATCCCGGGTGAGAAGGGATTCCCCGCGCAGCTCTGCAACTGCGACGCAACGTGGTGTAGCGGAATGTACGCGCATGCTTGGGTTGGTCCGGTGGCCGGAGCCGCGGGCAGCTACGTCCACGTACGGCTTACCGACGAGATCACGGGCGCACGCCTTGAAACTACGACTTGGGTCTGTGCGCTCTCGTCGCAGGTTCGCATCTTCGCCCTGCCGTCGACAACGAAGGTCGTTGTTTGGTACACGCGAATCAACATCGTTGGCGGGGCTCGTGAGCTTGTCTTCCGATATGTAGACGTTGCCGCGCCGATCACGTGGTCTGCCGAGGTCACCGTTGTTTCCCTCGCGCTCAATACGCCGTGGGACGTGCAGCCGATGTCCAGCACGCGCTCTATCGCCATCTATACTGGCGCGGGCGCGGGCGCTGCGGTGATGGCTGAGATTGACACAGCGGGCATGGTGTTGGACTCGGTAGCGGTTACCTTCACCACGACAAGCGTCGCGACTATCTGCTACGACTCAAGCGGCGATTGCCTGTACGCATCGTATTGCGCCCCGACCCCGAACGGGCTGCGCATCGCGAAGGCGACCCGCCTGCTGGGTCTTGCGCTGTCGTGGGACAATCAGCTTGACGCCGACGTGTACACCGCAGCGGTGCCCATGACCCGTGTTGTGGGAATGACGTACATCAACGCCGTAGGGGCGCGCGTGGTCTGCAGCATCAACGCGGATACTGCCCGCCCGGCGCAGACCCGGGCCACGATCACGAACAACGCGGGCGTGGTGTCTGCAACGGTATCGACCACCTACCACGTGCAGGCGATGGGCGTTCCGCGGTGGATCGGGACCCGCCTTTACGTGGTCGGGTATCTGGCCCCCGCAACATCTGTCGGCACAGGGACCCTGGTCCTTACCAATCCGCCGCAGCACGCCGCGTACCTGTTCGAGGTCCCGGATGCTGCGTGGCCCATGCGCCCCGTTGCGCGCATCGCATGGGCTCAAGCGCAGCCTGGCGGGACACAGTCGATGCCGATCGGGCTGAACCTGTGCACCGTTGGCTACGTGTCCGCGGTCTCGCTGCTGAGTGAGAATTTGTCCGTTGCAGCGACGCCCGCAGAGCAGCAGGAAGGGTTCGACCTGTACGCGCTCGACTGGACGCCGGAATACGCCCCGCTTGGGGTTGAGCAGGATGGCGAACTCATCATGAGCGGCGGGGTTCCGAATTGCTACTGCGGAGACCGTGTTGGGGAGTACGGGTTTCACTACTACCCGAGCGCGGTGCACGAAGTGACAGCGGTTGCCGGGGCACTGCCCGCCGGAAGCTACGGCTACGCATTCTGCTTCGTGCACCGCGATGACAGGGGCGTGCTGCACAGGTCCGCGCCAACGTACCTGCGCGCAACGGCCGACGGCTCGCACGAGGTTGCGCTCTACGTCACGCAGTATTGCACCACGACCCGGATGGACCTGTCGGACGCAAGCTACCCGGTCGAGATCGAGATGTACCGCACCCTCGATGCCGGGTACGTCTATTACCACGTAAGCACGGCACAGGGCAACCCGGCTGCGCACACCTGCGTATTCAGCGACATCGGCACCATTACGGCGGCAACGCTGATCGCTCGAAGGCAGCTGTACACGAACGGTGACGTGCTTCCGAACAAGGCCCCGCCAGCGTTCAGGCACGTTGCGGTTCACAACAACCGCCTATGGGGTATCTCATGTGACGATGTTGACAGAATCTGGCTGTCGAAGCTGGCGTCACTGCGCGAGGGGCAGGGGTTCGACGAGCGCTTGTCCACGCGCGTGCTCGGGTCCGAGCTTATGGCCCTTGCTTCGCTGGACGGCAAGCTGCTTGCGTTCGGGCGCCATGAGATATCGGTGTTCTTTGGTTCGGGCCCCACGGACACAAACCAGAACAGCGACCTGTCAGACCCGCAACCGGTGTCGAGCGAGCACGGGTGCGTGGACGCCCGGAGCGTGTGTGTGTTTCCCGGTGGCGTCACGTTCCAGGGCAACGACGGTCTGCTGTACGTGGTCGAGACCTCGATGCAGGTCAAGTGCGTCAGCCTCCCCGTCTACGACACGCTGCATACCTATCCCATCATCAACTCCGTTTCGTACTCGCCTGACGATCATGAGCTGCGCGTGGTCTGCACCAAGTCGGCAATCGCCACCAGCTGCGTTCTGGTGTGGAACACACTGATGGATCAGTGGCACGTGTGGATGCCCAAGAATGCGGCGGGCGCGTATCCCCCGGCCGTTGGCGGTACGATGATAGCGTGGTCGGGCGAGCCGGACCGGTTCGCTATGCTGCTCACGTCGGGCGTTGTCCTGCGTGAGAGCGGGTATGTGGACGCAGACGCAACGTACCCGACCGTTACCCTTCGCACGGGGCCGCTGGCCCTGTCGGGCGTGCAGTCGTTCCAGCGGGTGTGGGACGTTGGCGTTCTGTTCGAGAAGCTGGTGCAGGCGTCCAGCAGCGACGTTGTGCTTACCGCCTACAACGACCATCTGACGGGCTCCAGCACCTGGACCAGCACGTGGACCGCAGCCGAATGCACGTCGGCGCAGACCATGCCCCGACTGCAGCTCAACGCACACGTGCCTGTTAGCTCGCAGAAGTGCGAAGCGATCGCGCTGCAGATCGCGTGGACGCCGGTCGGCGGCAAAAACCAGCGACTTCAGGCGCTTTCGCTGCTGATTGGCGCGAAGGCCGGAAAGCCCCGGATCCTGCCGGCGGCTGCGAGGAAGTGACCATGAGCGTATTCGAACCCGGTTCATCGGACGACACGCGGTACAACAACAACGTCACGTCGGGCGGGGCGTGGGGCTCTATCAAGCACGACGCGGGCGCAGCGTGGGACAACACCTACGGCGGCATCTTCGACGCGCTCAAAGGCCCGCAGGCCCCCGAAGTCAATCCGGTGAGCTACGACTGGAGCGGGTACAACAAGGGTCAGCAGAATCAGCAGGCACTCAACGAGATGCTGCTGGCTCGGGCGCGCGGACAGGGCCCGTCCGTTGCAGAGGGCCAACTGGCGCAGGCAACGAATGCGAACATGGCGGGGGCGCGGTCCATGGCCGCATCGGCCCGGGGCGGCGCCATGCAGCAGCAAGCGGCGCAGCAACAGGCGCAGATGCAGGGCGTGAACACGCAGCAGCAGTCGGCGGGGCAGGCCGCAACGCTGCGCGCACAAGAGCAGCAGGCCGCTATGAGCCAGTATGCCAACGCGCTGCAGGCCCAGCAGAACACCGAGGCCCAGCGACAGATCGCCCTTGGAAATACGCAACTCGGAATGACCAACGCCGAGACGGGCAGATTTGAGCAGAAGCGCCAGGCGCAGTCGCAGGGGCTTGGAAATATCGCCGGCATGGCGATGGGCGCGGCCTCGATATTCAGTGACGAGCGCGCCAAGACCGACGTTCACGACGCGGAGCGCGACGTAGCCGAGATGTTCCAGGCGCTGCACGCCAAGCGGTTTGAGTACAAGCCCGGCATGGGCGAACCCGGGGAGCACGTGGGCGTTATCGCGCAGGACCTGGAGCGCACGCCCGCAGGCAGAACGCTTGTTGAGCACGACACGGACGGCATGCGAACGATTGACCCGCAGCGCGCCCTGATGTCGCTGCTGGCGGCGGGCGCGGACATCTACGACCGGCTGCGCAGGCTGGAAGGGGGCCGGTGATGGCTAATCCGTTCACGCCTGGAACCCAGGAGTTCATTCAATACCAACTGGCCCACCCGGAAGACGTGCCGCCTTCACAGGCCGCTGCGCCGATGCCGATGGCGCAGGCCGCCCCGCCTTCCCCTGCGCAGGGAACGCCCGGCGCGATCCAAGCGCAACTGGCGGGCGCTGCACCGCAGGGTGAGTCCTACGTGCCGGGTGGCAGGCTGTCTGTGCCTACCGTGCCCGCCAACGCGCCGCCGCAGGGCAACGTGGCAGTGGCAATGGGCCTACCCGCCGCGGATATGAATGCCCCACAGGTAATGGCGAGTCCGAAGCCGGGCACCATGGACCCAAACTCCCGCGTGATGTTTCCGCAGGGCGGCCAACCGCAGCAGGCCGGCACATCTCCCCTGCCCTTGCCCCCCAGCGGTGGCGGCGGCGGACCCGTTCGCGTCATCCCGGGCAGGCGCACGCCGCAGTCCTGGGCCACCACGACGGAGCAGGGCGTGCAACTCAGTCCCGAGACACTGGCATCCTACGAGCAGGCCGCGGATCAGCGGAAGCAGGCGCAGCAGATCGCGGAGTCGGCGGCGACAGACGAGCGCTACGTGAGAGAGGAAGCGGGCGAGCGCGAGGTAAACGCCGCGATGACTGCCGCGGAGAAGCGAGAGCGGGCCGACAAGATGCGCGCCTACGACATGGAACAGGCGCAGAAGAAATACGAGGCTGCGAAGGTCATCGACCCGAATCGACTGTGGGAGAATAAGAGCGGGTTCAGTAAGGCAATGGATGTAGTTGGGGCGATTGCGGGCGGCATCCTGGTGGGCATGGGGCGCACGTCGACGAATCAATACCTCGACGCGATGGAGCGCGCGGCGCAGCGTGACGTGCAACTGCAGCTCAAGAACCTGGAGCTCGCTGGCGACGACATCAAGAGCATGTACGGCCAGTGGGACCGCGAGGATCAGAAGGTCGCTGCGGGCGAAAAGGCCCGGCTGGAAGATGCCCTGAAGCAACTGGACTACCAGCTGTCTGGCGTCAAGGGCCAGCAGCAGCAGGCCGCCTACCTCAACGCGCGGGCAGACCTGCAGGAGCGCATCGGAGACCGCGATCTCGCCCTCGCGAAGCAGACGCAGGGCAAGACCGTTGTGCAACGCCACGACGTGATGACCAAGCCGCAGACGATCGGCGGGGGCGGGGGCGGGTCGCGCGACTGGATGCGGACCGTTGCCGGCATTCCTCCCGAGAAGCTCAAGGACTTCTGGGCAGCATACAAGCTCAACGCCGAGACACCGGGCATGACCAAAGACAAGGCGATGGAGGCCACTGTCCGGCAGTTCAACGCCAGCGGCGGGATTACGCTTGGTTCGGGGAAGGAAGGAAGCGGCCCCGCTGCACCAGGAGATCAGTCACTGTATGTGGCGGGCGCGTTCGGCGGAAAGGGCGGATACGCGCGCACGCCCAAGGACGCGGAGACGCTCAAGGTGGGAATGACGGCTGCCAACCTATACCTTTCCAACATCAGGCGGCTGCGGCAACTGCGCCAGGAGACTTTCCTCAACCGGATTCCGGGCAGTCAGGCACGCAAAGAAGCTGAGATCCTTGTGTCGCAGAACATAGTGGCGCGCAAGAAGATGGACGAACTCGGCGTCATTGCCGGCCCAGACATGGGCATCATTCTGCCGCAGACCGGCGAGGGCGCGCTCGACATAATCTCGCCGAACATGGACAGGGCGCTTGATGTCATCGAGAGTTCCACCGTAAATGGGCTGGAGACCACTCACCGAAACTACGGAATGGTCCCCGGGACAGAGAGCGTGCAGAGTGGATCCCTCACCGGCACCGTGACCGGCACGAGCGCACCCGCCCCGAGGACCGGCACCACCCCCTTCCGGAAGGCCGGCGAATGAGGGTTGTTGACGCCAAGGGCCAGATCCTCGACCTGCCCGATGAGCAGGCGTGGGCGGGGCTGCGATCGGGCGACTACGGGCTGCAGCCGGGCTCTGAGGTAGCGGTCCGGTCCGACAGAGGGACAATCGGCACCGTCAAGGCCGAGAACTTGGGCACGGCGCTGCAGGAAGGCTACGCGCCCATTGCGCAGGCTGAACTGCAGCATGAGGAAAAGCGCCTACGAGCCGAATCGGTCGGCGGGGTCGCGGGCACCATCGGGGCGGGACTCCTTCGAGGAGGCACCCTTGGCGGGTCCGACGAGGTGATTGCAGCCCTTGGCGGGCCCGAAGCACAGCGAGCCCTGAACGAATACCGCGAGATCAACCCTTGGCTATCCGTGGGGGCCGAGGTCGGTGGGGCGTTGATTCCCGCGCTGCTTTCGGGCGGCTCATCCGGCGCTGTCACGGCGGCAGAGGAAGGCTCCGCACTGGCCCGGGGCGCGTCTGCCATTGGCCGCGGAGTGCTGGCCCCGGCTAGGCTGCAGCAGGGCTTGGGCACGCTCGCAGAACACGGCGTGGCCGCGCTTCTGCCCGAAGGCGGCAGCCTGCTTGCCCGGGGCGCCCGCACCGTCCTGCCCGACATGGCCCGGGGCGTGGCAGAGGGCGCGCTGCAGGGTGTGGGCAACACCATTACCGAACACGCGCTTGGCAACCGCGACCTTACCGCCGAAGCGTTGATCGCCAACATCGGACACGGCGCCGTCATGGGCGGGGCGCTTGGCGGCGGTATCGGAGCGCTTCGGTTCGGGGCCGGTGAGGCGCGCAAGGGGCTGGCTGCCCTATTGAGCCGAGGGGCCACAGAATCGCCGTTGCCGGCCCTGGGGACTGCCGCGGAGGACGCGCTCACCACCCGCACAAGGGCCATGATCGGGCAGGATGCGGAATCGGCTGCAGCCGTTGGGATGCGCGACACCATGACCGCGCAGGGCGGCGGCGGACAGATGACCGCCAAGGTCTACCACGCGCTGCACGACACGGACGGGGAGATCGCGGGCGCACTCAGGTCGCAGCAGACGCGCGAGATCATGCTCCGCAATGCGGACCGTGAGGCAGACAGGCTCGCGATGGACGCGACCCGGCACTACGACGCGGGCGCGCGAGCTACTGAGATGGTTCAGGAAGGCGTACTGCGCGGCACGGCCAAGGATGCGCAGATGGCGAGACTAGTCGATGAAACCCGTGCGCCGCTGGCCGCAGACCGCGCACAGGGCGTTCTGGCTGACGTGTACGCGCTGCGGGACACGATCGCCATGGACCCGCTTGCGCCGAAGCCGCTCATCGGCAAGGTCAACGCTATTGCCGAGGGGTACAACACGCTGCTTTCGCGCGCCATGGCCGCAGACGATGGCGTGGCTGGAAAGCTGTTCGCTGAACTCGACAACCTGAAATACGACGTTGGTAAGCTCGCGTCGAACACGGGCGGAAAACACGGGCTCGTGCTGGAAGGCTTCTACAACAACAGCCTAAAGCCGCTTCTGGAAGACTCCACGATATGGTCCAAGGCCGCCGAATCGCAGAGGGCCATCAACGGACCGTACTCGGCGTGGATCGGGTACAAGCGCGCGGCAATCAGCCGGTTTGAGGATTCGTTCGGCAAGAAGCCAGCGGCTACCTCGTTTGACGAGCTGCTGGAGTCGGACCCGGCCACCCTAAAGTCCCTGTTCAAGCAGATCGGTGGCGCCGAGTCCGTCAAGCGGATGGAGCTTCTGGATAACCTCGCCAACGCCCAGAAGCAACTGGCCGCCGCCGCGGAATCCGCCTACGCGCTCACGCCCGCTCAACGCAAAGCCGTACAGGCCATGCGCGACTCGACCGACGCTTACCACGGCACGGTCAAAGAGGCGCAGGCCAACATGGCCCTGATTCGCAAGGCCGAGGAAGCGGAGGCGCAGGCCGCTTCCCCCCTGTCCAAGGCCGTCGGCAAGATTCCCGGGGCCGGTCCGCTGCTAGAGCTCGCGTTCTCAACCAACCCCGTCACGCTCGCGCGGCACACCGAAAGCGTGATGGCGCTCGGCCAGCGCATCAAGACCCTTGTCGGTATCGACTCCGTAGCGCGGGCCACCACCACGCGCGTTACCGATGCTGCGAAGAAGATCGTCGGCGGGTCCGGCCATGGCCCAGGGAAACGCATCCAGCATGTTGCCGAGAAATCTACAGAGAAGGCGATAGAGGAGCACGGTAGACCACCGCGATATCCGTCGGCCGTGTCGTTTGCGGTCAAGACGATCGGGCCCAATCCAGAAGACCGCGCCAAGGGCTACGAATCCAAGCGCAAGGATCTGGAAGCCATCGTCAACGACCCGCGCCGCGCCCGCTCGGCCGCGGCGCACATATCGCAGGATGCGCCTGGCGTGGCCGACGCGGTAGCCCGTTCGCTGCAGCAGCAGGCGAAGTATCTGCTTGACAGCGCGCCCAAGGGACCACCCGTGAGCGCACTTCAGCCCGAAGTGACGATGCCCCCAAGCGACGCGCAGATCCTGTCATGGCTGCAGCGGCTATCAGCAGTGGACCACCCGGACGCCACGCTACGGGACATCTCCGAAGGCGTAGCGCCCGCAGAAACGATCGACGCGTTCGCGGCAACGAATCCCGCCCTGTATGGCCTGCTCCGCGCGACTGTGATTCAGCAGATCTCGCAGCAGACGGGGCCGCTGGACGCTGAAGCGGAGCGGCGCATTGCCGCGGCCCTCGGCATCCCGGCCGACCCCGGGCGCGTGCAGTCGTACCAGCAGACATACGCGGCGGCACACGAAGCGCCGCGACCGAAACCAATGCCGCAAGGCAAGAACACGGATCGGCTGTCTTCAGCCGCCGATCGGATTGAACGAGGAGAAGACTGATGGGAACCGATCTATTGACTGTCACGCCTGCGTGGGTGGAGCATTCCGCAAACCGGCTCGCAATCGCCGGATGGGAATCGATCGCGATCAACCACCCCGAGCTGTCCGTGCTGCTGCAGACCATGCTGGGTCGCGAGGCCTACGCCAAGGATGCGGCGGCTACGGCGCAGTCCACCGCGAACGACGCGCACGCGCACGCCGTTGCGGCCCTCGGGTATCTCGGCTCGCTCGGTACAGATATGCTGGCCACGGACGACGACGGGCTGGCGATCAAGATCAAGAATCGCACGGGCGCCGCCACGGTCAAAGGCCAGGTTGTGCAGCTTCACCGTACCCTGCGCGAGATGTCGGGCGACGCGGGCGCACAGTGCAGCGCATGGGCCACCGCTGGCGAGAGCGAGGCCAACACGGACGCGGGCCAGCTCTACTTCGATGTGACGGTTCCCAATACCGTCACCTACTATTACGGCGGCCTCACGGACGCGCCCACGGTCTACCACTACCACGGCGTCACGGACGCCCCCACGGTCTACCACTACCACGGCGTCACGGACGCCCCCACGGTCTACCACTACGAGGGCGTCACCGATGCCCCGGTGGTCCTGTACTGGGAACTGACGGTTGACGCCCCAGTGGTCCTGTACTGGTCCCTGTGGCTCGACGGCGCCGACGCGACGGTCACGGTCTACAGCGATGCGGCGATGACCGTTGCCGTGGCCGAAGGCGCACTGGTGGGCGACGGCGGCGGCGCAATCGTCCTGGCAGAGGTGGGCGGTTCGGGCATCACCGGGACGGTCACGGTAGCGGCGGGAATCACCCCCGACACCGGGACACTGAGCATCCTCGATGACGTGATCACCGAGGGCGGCGACTCGCTGGCGCAGTGCTCTCTGTGGACGATCGTCGGCGAGGCGCAGACGATGACAACCGTCAACGTCTACTCCGATGCAGCCAAGACCGTACTTGAGTGCACCGGTACGGTCGATCACGACACCGGCGGCGCGATTGTGCTCGCAGCGACCGGCGCAATCAGCGGGACGGTCACGGTCGACGCGGATGCAGTGGAGGATACCGACGGGGCCAACACCCTGTCATGCCTCGACGACGTGATCACGCCTGCCGGCGACGCGCTGGGGCAACTCACGCTCTGGACCGTCGTGGGCGAGGCGCAGACCCTCTACACCGTCAACGTCTACGACGACCTGGCCCACACCACGCTGCTCTGCACCGGAACCGTCGACCACGATACCGGCGGCGTAGCCGTTGTCCTGGCCGAATTTGGCGGCTCTGGCATCTCCGGTACCGTCGATGTCGTGGCCTCTGCCGTGGACTCCACCGCAAATGCCAACACCCTCTCAATCCTGGACGATGCAATCACCGAGGGCGGTGACGCGGGCGCAGCGTTCGCGAACTGGACGATCGCGGGTGAGCCGCAAACCATGTACACCGTCACGGTCTACGATGATGTGGGCCACACCACGGTTCTTTGTCAAGGCACCGTAGACCACAGCACTGGCGGCGCGGGCGTCGTGCTGGCCGAGGTGGGCGGAAGCGGTATCAGCGGTACCGTCGACGTTGCTGCGGCTGCAGACGACTCGGTAGCGGACGGAAACACGCTGTCCATTCTCGACGATGTGATCACCGAAGCCGGCGACGCAACGAATGAGTTCCTGAACTGGGCAATCGCTGGCGAACCCCAGACCCTATACACCGTGTCGGTCTACGACGACGTGGCGCACACCACGCTTCTTGCACAGGGAACGGTGGACCACGACACGGGCGGCATCGCCGTCGTGCTTGCAGCGGTCCCGCCGTCCACAGTGGCCCTCACCGTTGACGTGATTGCGAGCGCGACCGATTCGACGGCGGACGGAAACACGCTCTCGATTCTCGACGACATCATCACCGAAGGCGGCGACGCGGGCAACTGCTTCGCCAACTGGACTTGCGGCGGCTACCCCCCGACCATGTACACCTTGTCGGTCTACAGCGACGACGCGGGCGCGCACCTTTTGTGTCACGTCGTTGTGGACCACGTTGCCGGCGGCGCAGGGCTTGTGCTTGCGTCCGACAGCGCGGAATTGGTCACGGGCACCGTCGATGTGATTGCGCTGGCCACCGACGATGCCGTCGCAGCCGCGAACACACTCACGATCACTGCGGGCGTGCTGGTGGAGGCTGGTGACGCTGGCGGCTGCTTCAGCAACTGGACGATTGCCGGCAGCGACCAGACGCACGTCTACGTGTACATGGACGCCGCGAAGACGGTTGTGGTCTGCCACGGCTCGATCGACAACACGACGGGTGGAACCATCACCCTTGCGGCTGTGGGCGGCTCGGGCCTCACCGGAACCGTGGTTGTGATTCCCGCCGCCATCGCAGACGCCGCCGCAGACAACATCTTGTCATATTCCTACGGCGGCTCGTTCCAGCTCACGCCCGCCAACGGCGACGACGTGGCCGGTGTGGTCTACGAGGCCGGGGTCGCGGACGGGGCCGACACGTGGGTCACAATCGCGGGCAAGGCATACGTGCTGCGAGAGCCCCTGAGTGGAATCGCTGCTTCGTCTTGGGTCCGCACCGGGGCGACTACGCCCGGCTATTGCGAAAGTGAGTGGGACTTCGCTGCGGCTCGTGCGCAGCAACAGATCGGATACGCATTGGAACGGGTTGCCGCGGGCGGCGCAGCGACGGTGCTCGTAGAACTGGCTAGGAGGTAGAGAGATGAGAAGGGTACTGTTTGATTTCCACAACGCGGCAGCGGCGACCACGTATTGGCCTTCAGCAAGCGGTGTACAGGCCGCCCCGGGCCTGACAGAGTTTCACACGCAACTGGACCTCGTGGGGTCCGGCGGCGTCACCTACACCGTAGAGTGGACTGGCGACGACTCCAGCAGCACGGGGGCGCAGCTCACCGCGGACGCCTGGAAGGACGTGACCAGCTCGTGCCGCAACCTCGTCACGGGCGGCACAAGGTTCGCGGCCTCGTGGGTGGACTCCACATGCGTCCTGGATATCTCGCACATCACGTCGGGCCGGTGGCGTGTCAAGCGCGTCACCTCCGACGCGACCAACGACGGGCGCGGATCGATCATGACGGGGGCGGCTGCCCACAACGGACTTGTGGACGTGGCGTCCTCTGCCCTTCCCGACGACGCCGCGACCGAAACGACACTTGCCGCCATCGAGGGCGACACCTCCAACATGTCCCCGGCCTACTACCCCACCCGCGGCGCAACCGGCCCGGCGGGCGGGGTGTGTTTGACGCTGCCGATTGCCGGCACGAGCTCGTACAATGCGCCGCTTGTCCACGATATGGACACCGGTGCAGGTACGGCGTATGGCCTCGGCGTCTCCATCCGCAAGGCCGGCGCGGGCGGGTCTTCGGCCCTGTTCGTCACCGCAACGGATCGTGGGTTCGTCGGTATCACCGATGGCACCAACAACATGCCCACGATGGACGCGGCGGCGCGTGCGGGCTACATGCAAGTGACGGACGGCACAACGACGGCGAAGGTCACCGCGGCATCGACGGCGGCTGTGGCGACCGACCCTGGGCAGGTCGTGTCCCTGTCCCCCAACAGCCCGATCCGCTCGCATTGCGGTACGTGGACGCCCGCAACCGCTGCGGCACCGGCTGACTCGGCGGTCATCAGCGCAGCAGCGTGCAAGGTTGGGCGCGTGATGGCGGTCAACACGCACGCGACCATCACCTACTACCTGATGATCTTCGACTTGGCGGCGGTACCCGCCGACGCAACCGCTCCCCGGTACCCCGCAATCCCGCTCACCCCGGGGCAGGCTGTGGTGCTGGACTTCGGCGGAACGGCGCACGCGAACGGGCTGTGCTGGTCCGATAGCACGACGGTCGCGACCAAAACGATCGCAGCCACGACGCCTTTCCAGGTGTCGGCCGAGATCGTCTGATGCGCCGCATGGGTCCAGGGATCGGGGTCCTTGTCCCGGGCTGGGACCCCGATTCTCACAGCATGGGCATCCAGTCCGGCGATTCGTTCGTCCCCTGGCGTATCCCCGGCTGTGCGCTTGCCGCCTGCACCAACTCGGGCGTGTACGGCTCGACGGTGGTCGCGTTTCCGGCGGATCCGTGCGTAAACGGGACGTTCGCCGTCGATGCGACTTGGGCCAAGGGCGCGGACTGGACGATCAACGGCGGTGTCGCAAAGCACGCGGCAGTCGGCGCCAACGATCTGACGCAGGCGTGTCTCACCGTCGGCAACACGTTCATCATCACGTACACCGTCACGCAGCAAACCGCGGGCAATATCACGGTGTACGCGGGCACGACCGCGGGCACTGCGCGAACCGCACCGGGCACGTACACCGAAACGCTCCTTTGCGCGGGCAATACCACGCTCGCGTTCAAGGCGGATGCGGCGTGCGATGCGTGGATCGATAACGTGGTCTTGCAGCCGCGGAATGCAGCATCCTTCACCGACCTCTCCGGCAACGGCCACCACCCCGTGCAGGCCACGGCGAACAAGCAGCCGTTGTGGGTGGCGTCTGGAAGTGGCGGCGTGCTTCGGTTTGACGGGACAGACGATTATCTGAAGGCCGCCGCGTTCACGCTCGATCAGCCCGCGCATGTGTTCGTGCTCGGGAAATACACGACGGGCGCGGGGACCGCGTATCTGTGGGACGGGAACGCCGCGGACAAGGGGGCGTGCTATCGCGTAGCTGCGCCCAACAACAATTCATACGTATATGCGGGAGGCGGCGCGGCCATCTCACTGGCGTCGGCTAACTCCACTTGGTATGTGTATGATGCAACCTACAATGGAGCATCGAGCCTAGCGGGTCTGAATGGGGCGGTTCCAAGCGGTGCGAACATAGGAGCAAACAACCCTGGCGGATTCACGCTCTGTGCTGCTGGCAGCGGCAACGCGAGGATCGCGGCCGATATCGCCGCTGTGATTGTCTTCAGCCGCGCCCTTGCCGAACCCGACCGCCAGCGTGTCGTGCGGTGGCTCAACCGCCAGAAAGCGATGCTCGCGCTATGAGCAAGATAGCAATCTGCACCACAGAGAAGGACGCCAAGGCAATCCAGGCCGCAGATGACGCCGCGGGGCACTTGCCTTGGCCGTCTGTCTATCTCGACGGCAGGCCCTGTCCCGGCATATTCACCCTGCACCGCTACGACGTGACCGCGAAGCCAGACGGCAAGGCGTTCGCGTTTCCGGTCGATGACACGTACGCGGCAAAGGCGGGCGTGACCGTCACCGACAAGCTCGATGCAAGCTGGACGGCTGAGACTGTCGAACCGAAAGAGCCAGCGGGCAAAGAGGTGGTGAAGTGAGGCTACGTGCTCGCAACGAAGTGCGGCGCGTGAGGACCGGGTGCGGAGTCGAGCCCGTTGCCCGACAGATCGCGAACGAAGCAGGGTACACCTTCGGGCGGCAAGAACAGCAGATCGACCGTGCCATCGGGTCGCAGCACGCGAACCCGGTGATGTGTGCCCATGCGAATGTCTGCGCTGCCAACGTCACGAACGCGCCACGAATGCTCGCCCGGGTTGCTCAACACCTCGTCAGGCAGCGCGTCGCGCCAGTGCTGCATCGAGCGCATCACGGCAACGCGGTCGTGGTCGCACAGAACCTTGGGGGAGTAGACCATCGGGCCAACGGCGCACATTGGCTCGGTCGGCAACTCGGCGGGCTTCGTGAAGTCGGCAGGTTCGTCGAATCTCATGCCCATAACAATATCCCACGAATCGCGCACCCGCAACGCATAACGCCCCTCGCGGGCTAGGAGAACCGACATGCAAACTGCACTTGAAACCCTCGGCTCCGCAGCGTTCGCGGCAACCGTCGTTGCCCTACTTCGCAAACGCTGGCCCGCCCTTGACGGCTGGTACGTGACGGCGATCTATGCCGCCCTTGCCGTCGCGGTGGCCCTTCTCACGCACTACTCCGCAGCCCTGCCCGCGGAGGTGTGGACCGTGCTGCAGATCGCGGCCGGGATCGTCGGCACACAGGGCGCGATCACGGCGGCGCAGCAGGTGGCGGCGAAGGCGAGCGTCACGAACAACACGATCGCGGTCACGTCCAGCGACCCGGTGATCGTCGAGCCCGACACGAGCAAGACGGACCCGGGTGCGAGCGGGGAGTGAGATGAGCCGCAAGCGCAACAGATCGAGACGGGCTCGGCAGGACAACCCCATGCCTCTTCCGCCGCTCGTCTATGATCTGCCCGATTCGCCGGTTCTCACAGAAGAGGACATCGCCCGCATTCGCGCTGAGTCCCACGAGTGGCGCACAGCATTCGAGCGCAAGACGCGCTGGATGGTGGTGCCGGTATGAGCGTCCCCTCCATACTCGCGTACCTGCTCGCGCTGCTCATAGCGGCGGAGGGGAAGTCCTGACATGCCCCCTCCCCGCACACAGACACTCGACCCGGAATCGTGCCCGGAGCATGCCCGCCATTGTGAGCGGCTCGATCGGTGCGACAAGCGCTTGGAGCTTGTCGAGGCGGGCGAGAAGGATCATGAGCACCGGGTCACTGTCCTCGAAACGGAATCGAAGTCTCGCACCAAGTCGCTGAACGCGATTTTGCCAACCGTTGTCGCGGTGCTGTCCGCGATAGGCACCGTCTATAGCCTACTGAAAGGGCACCGCCCATGACACTCGTACACAAGACCCGGATCGCTTCGGTCGTGCTCGGCTCAATCGCAGCCGTGCTCACCGCTGCAACACTTGCTCTCGCGGCCCTGCATGGCTGCACCCCGGCGCAACAGCAACTCGGCGCGCGGCTGGGGCTCGCGGGCGGCGAGATTGCGTGCGTGATCGCTGCGCAGTGCAGCGGGATCGTGGTCGCAGATGAGCTCGCAGACTTCTGCCGCCTCAGTGCAGACGAAGTGCGCAGGTACCTGGACGCCGAAGCCGACGCCGGCGAGGGGCCCAACTGTCCGCTCGAGGACGGAGGCGGGCAGTGATCCGCACGGGCCTGGAGTACGACTCGGGCATCAGCCGCGGGACAGACGCCCGTGACGCCGCACTGCTGCGCGCCCTGCTCGATGCCGCCCGGATCCGTGGGCAGGTCGTGCTGGTCGACAGGTATCACGACGGGTGCATCGTATGCGTGGGCGGCGAGCGGCAGACGTCCGAGGGCCGGGACATGCGCGAGGCCATCGCGGTCGCGTGCACCCGGATCGGGCTTGACCCGGAGCCGCCCGCTCAGACGATCCGCGCGCCCGAGACTGGCAGCACAGAGGAGGGCGGGCCGTGACACCCGATCTCCAATCCTGGTACGACGATCTGCACTACCGCCGCGAAGGCGAAACCGACGCGGAGCACATCTGCCGCGTCGTGCGAGAGCTCGACGGCGTGTCGCTGCACTCGCACCGTGAGAAGCTGGACGCGCTGTTCTGCAGCATCGAGAGCGAGTCCAGGGCGAAGGTGGTCGACACGTGGGAGACCAACTGCGCCTCGAGCGCGTGGGCCATCATCTGGCTGCTCGGCGGGTTCGCGGACCCCGACGACTTGGTGCTGTCGCTGCGCGTGGGAGAAGCGATGTCCAAGCTCCGGGGCAAGTGCGCGCACGCCTTGGCACCGTCGAGGGACTGGCGCGACGTGACGCCGGGCTGCATGCTCTGCTACTGGTCGAGCGGCAACGACGCCCATATCGAGTGGGCGCTGTCAGCCCCGGACGCGGCTGGGCTTGCGCTGCACGGAGGCGGCGGGCGGGCTGGCTGCGCGATCACTTGCAGCAAGGAACCGCAGGACATCCGCACGTCTTGGGGACGACGACTGCAAGAGATTTACCTGCCCGAGAAGCTCATCACGCGCGAGGAATTGCGATACCTGCCGGGGGTGTGGGAGCCGTAGCCCGCTCCCGTGAGCGAGGGTCCTACTTGATCGCATCGAGGCTGCGCACCGTCTCATCGATCAGGGCGGGCATCTCGGCGTCCAGCCACGCGGCCCAATCGTCGCCCCATGAGGGGTGGTCGCTGTGCGAGACCTGATCGGCCACGGCCTGCACGTACTCGTCTCCGAGCGCGGCGAGGTCCGAGCGTACGTCGTGGATCCAGGTGATGAGGTCTTTGCGCGTCGCGATGATCGTCATGGTCGTCTCCCCTGTCCAGAGTCCACAGTCCCGCCGCGCGAGAGTGCGCAGCCATTCGCTGATCGTCATGTCCAGATCGTGCGCCCGCTGCTCGTAGCGGAGCCGCTCTCGCTGCGTCACACGGACCTGAATCGTGATGCGGTCGGAGGCCATCACTCGCCCCCCGTCTTCTTCTCTGCGCCGCGATCCCAAGCCATGCAGGCAGCCGTCGGCGTGCCGTCCTCGTGCTGCCACTTGGGCGACGGCTTGCCCGTCTCGACCTGCCAGCTCATCTCGACCACGTCGTCGAAGCTGATGCCGGGGTGCGCGGCCAGGACGGCCCTGCACGCATCCGACGTGCCCTTGCCATCCGCGCGCGCTGCCTTGTACGTGTCGACCGGGCTTTTGTTCGTGTTCATGCTCTCACTATAGCGCGTTTTTGGCTTGTGTCAACATATGTGCTGACGTTTCTGCAAATAGGTAGCACAATGTAGGCACTCCCCGGGCGGGAGGGAGGCGCGGTCCTGATCGGTCACGGCACGTCCCATCCTTCGATGGCGCTGGCATCTGCGGTCGCCAGCCCCGCTGGTCCGCGTCGCGAAGTGCAGCCATGATGTTCTCGACGGTGCTCACCGCCCGCTCCGTGTGGGGTGGGGCGCATTCATGTCGTAGTCATCGAGCGCGGCCTTGACCGTCCTACCCCGCCCGCCGTCCGACTCGATCAGCCCGTCGATGTTCTCGCGCAGGATCGACACGAGCCGGCGCGCGGCAATCAGCTCCCCGAACACTTCGGGTCCGTGGTTGCGCATCGCCACAATCAGATCGGCGTCTTCGCTCGCGCCGCCGCTGCGCATCTCAGAGCAGTGGATGTGGTCGGTGCACACGTAGTGGTCCAGGCCGTCATGTCCGTTGCCCATGCTCGCCAGTAGCCAGTCATCGCCGCTGAACGTCTTGGACGCCTCGTGCCGCCACGGGCGCGGGCTGGCTTCGCGGTACAGTGCGGCCCATTGTTCGATAGTCAGTCCCATTCCTCACCCGCCTTTCGTGGGGTAAACCGGCTCCAGGACGCCGCCGCACTCGTTGCATCTGCATCCAACGATCGGCGCCTTGCGTTTGCCGCAGCGTAGACACTTGCCTCCGAAGTATTCCACGGCTTGCCCAACTGCCACCTCCAGCCCCGCTAGCAGTCGGGCGGCTTCGTCCATTTCCAGCACGGTCACGACCGCGCCGATGTCGATGTAGACGCTGCGTTTGTGTGTGTAGTGGATGTCCATCATCACTCTCCCTTCGCTTCCCGGCGCGGGCTCGACGGACCCTCCCACCTTGGCGCGGGCGGCTCGTAGCTCGCTTGCTGCCTCGCGGTAGTAGTCGGTGCGCAGCGGCGTCGGGTCGCGCATCTCCGGGTGTGCCGCTGCGCATTCGGCTGCGGCCTTGTCCGCCTCCCGATCCAGATATAGAGCGCACGCCTCCCTCTCAGCCGCGCGGCCGGATTCGTAGCCCTTGCGGCGGATTGCGCCGTACACGTCGGGGTCGATGAGGGTCGCACCGCACGTCGTGCAGCACCCGTCCTCGTCACTGCCCATACCCTCGCCACATTGCGGACACCAAAACACATCCATCTCACCCCTCCTTCGCCGCGCGGATGGCCTCGGCGCATATCGCTACGACCTCGTGCGGCTCCAGGTGTTCTGCCAAGAACAGGCCCCCGATCGTGGCCGCCGCGTGCTCCAGGGCGGCGCGCCAGATTGCGCGGTAGCCCGCGACGGTGCACACGTTCCACTCCGCGGCCTCACGTGCGGCAGTGAAGATGCGATGCAGTTCTTCGTCGGTGGGCATCCCCTTCGTCGTGCTCATGTCGTCCCTTTCAGCGCGGCGGCTAGGGCGCAGTAGGGCGCGTGATGTGCGCCGGGGCGGAATGCTGCCGAACAAATTGGGCAGCAGTCGTCATCGGACCACTGCACCTCCCGCAACACATCCCTTACCCTCTCTGCGTCGGCCTTGTAGCGGTCGCGGGCGGCGGTCAGAGCGTCAACGGTCGCTTCGAGGGTTTTGATTCGCTCATCTATAGACCGCGAGATAGCCCGTGTGCTCACCCCTCGCCCCCCTTCCCATCAAACAACCTTGCCATCTCCCTGATAGCCCCCACAAGTGCCGCGTCCGGTGCGCCCGATTCGTAGGCGCGCACAACCGCGGCGGCGGCGAGGGTGAGGGTGTCGAGGCGTAGGGATTGGTCCTGGTAGGCTCGTGCGATGGCGGGCGCAGCGGTGCGGTATTGGGCGATGAGAGCGGCGTCCGGGTGTTTGATTCCGACGAATCTGCCATCCCACTCATGGACGTAATCCGGCCCCGCTTCTGGCGGCAACTTGGCGAGCGGATACATGATCCCGCTGTCGCAGTTCATGGGCCACTGGAATACGGGTTGCCCGCTTTGCATGCCCCATCGGTCGAACTGCATCACGAAGATTCGGCCACCGTGAATAGTGGACAGATACACATCATGATGCCGCGTGCACCCGTACCATTGCCACTCCCCCGGCGTCGCCTTCGCATCCAGTTCCAGCACGAGCCGTGCGGTTTCTTCGGGTGTCATGTGGCCTCCTTGGCGGGCTCATACGCGACAGCCTGCCGCGCGAGAGCAATCAGGTCGATCGGGGCGGCGTCGTCGGCGGCGGCGCTGGCGGCGTTGGCGGCGGCGTCGGCGGCGTCGGCGGCGCTGGCGGCGTAGTAGGCGGCGTAGTAGGCGGCGCTGGCGGCGTAGTAGGCGGCGGCGTCGGCGGCGTCGGCGGCGCTGGCGGCGGCGCTGGCGGCGTCGTCGGCGGCGCTGGCGGCGGCGCTGGCGGCGTCGTCGGCGGCGCAGGCGGCGTCGTCGGCGGCGGATCTCGATCGGTCCTCCTTCGATAGCCACTTATCCGCCCAGGCGTTCCAGCGCGCGTCTAGACAGCGCCGTTTAGC
>Ga0265297_10002371_pt1 | contig 38594 bp, 34 predicted proteins | sample Munlanlwell13791_FD_192502 | JGI IMG/M metagenome (GOLD analysis project Ga0265297, IMG submission 192502) | Leachate microbial communities from a municipal landfill in Southern Ontario, Canada - Leachate well 137-91 | ecosystem: Engineered > Solid waste > Landfill > Unclassified | place...
ATTTTTTCATCTATCGGAATCTTATTACCGGTAAAATTCTTCTCTTTGTATTCATATGCCTGATTTTGAAGTATATCGACGACTTTCGAAAAATTTTCACCGCTGTTTAGCGGAACTGTTACAGGAACAAGTTTTAACCTGTATTCATTTTTTATATCTTCAATGACTTTAGAATAATCTATATTTTCAAGATCCATTTTATTTAATACGAGAAATGCAGGTTTGGGATTTTTGCCAAGCAATTCTATGACTAATTCGGTTGGAGCCTGTATTCCTGATTTTATATCAATAACCAGAAGTGCGCTGTCTATTACTTTGATTGCGGCCTGTGTTTGTCCTATGAAATCCATATATCCCGGACAGTCTATAAGGTTTATGTTAAAATCTTTCCATTTATAATTAAGTATGCTTGAGTTTATACTGAAACCTTTTTTGGTTTCCAGCGGACTGAAATCAGAAGTCGTATTTTTTGTTTCTATGGTTCCAGGCCTATCGATTGATTTGGAATTGAATAAAATGCATTCTGCAAGTGTAGTTTTCCCGGTCCCATTTCCAGAGATAAGCCCAATAACTTTATTGTTAGAGCAACTTTTACCATTCATTAGCATCCTCCCCGAGAGTGTCAGATTTTTTAGATAGTACTTAAGCCGCAATAAGGTAATAGAAGAAATATACCATAAAAATTTTTTTGTGTAAAAACAATATTGATATGCCCGGGAAGCCTGAAATTGACCATGGCTCATGATTATATTTTTGCAATTGGTTATATGATATAATCTAAAGTTGTTTATTTTTAATGTGGAAAAATGTAAAATATTTTATTTTAAATGGTTAAAATAAAGCAGTCAGGAGGTTAGTATGCTGCCAGGTGTAATTGCTGCAATAGCAGTGATATTTGGAATAATAATAGTGCTGGTTGTGATCGCGATTGGCGTATATAATTCCATAGTATCATTAAGAAACAAGGTAGATAATTCATGGCACCAGATCGATGTACAGTTACGTAAAAGATATGATCTGATACCAAATCTGGTCGAAACAGTCAAAGGTTATGCAAAACATGAGATGGAAACCCTCGAGAAAGTAATAAGCGCCAGAAACATGGGAATTGATGCTAAAACAGTAAAAGATCAGGCTAAAGCCGAAAATATGATAACTGAGACCTTAAAGTCATTATTTGCATTATCTGAAAATTATCCCAATCTTAAGGCTGACCAGCATTTTTCAAGATTAATGGAGCAGTTGAATGGTATTGAAAGTAATATTGCATATGCCAGACAGTTTTATAATGATATGGTCATGAAGCTTAATACCAGAATACAAACTTTTCCGGGAAATATATTCGCTCGAATGTTTAATTTCACTACCCGGGATTATTTTGAAATAGAAGAAGCTGCAGCCAGAGAACCGGTAAAGGTCCAGTTCTAAAAAGGCGTGATTTAAGTAATGTATGAACAAATTGCCAGCAATAGGGCAAAAACTGTATTTATAATAATAGGATTCATCGTTTTTATAACTGCTGTAGGATTTGCAGTGGGTTATTATGTCGACTATCGTTATGGTATAAATAGGAGTAATTCCATACTATTTATGGCATTAGCTTTAATACTGGCCATTATTATGAGTTTTTCCAGTTATTATTACAGCGATAAAATAGTACTTGGCCTTACACGGGCAAGACCTATATCCAGAGAGGAAGATCCAAGGATATATTATATGGTGGAAGGGCTCACGATAGCAGCGGGACTGCCTATGCCCAGAATATATACGATAGAGGATGAAGGAATGAACGCATTTGCCACCGGTCGAAATCCTCAGAACAGTGTAGTAGTCTTTACTCGCGGCCTGCTTAATAATTTAAATGATGAGGAACTTAAAGGAGTAATTTCTCATGAGCTTTCTCATATAAAGAATTACGACATACTGCTGGGAACAATAGTAGTCATTCTGGTAGGAATGGTGACTATAATAAGTAATATTATATTGCGCAGTTTTATTTTCGGTGGCAGGGGAAGGAAATCCAGCAGAAGTTCCGGTGGAAATCTAATAACCGTTATCTTTCTTGTAGTAGGAATAGCGCTCTTGATATTGTCGCCGATAATTGCAACTCTAATAAGACTGGCAATAAGCAGAAACAGAGAATTTTTAGCTGATTCGACTGGTGCCCTGGTTTCAAGATATCCGGCAGGACTTGCGAGTGCACTGAGAAAAATAAGCAGTCACAGTGCAGTCAAAACAGCAAATAGTGCGACCGCACATCTTTTTATAGCCAATCCGATCGCAGGTAAATCAAAAGCATTCTTTAGTAATTTATTCAACACACATCCTCCTACCGAGGAAAGGATCAGAAGGCTGGAAAGCATGTCTTTGGGAGTGGGTGTAAAATAATAGGAGGTGTTTTAATAATATGGAAAAAGGAACATTAAAAGTAAAGGCAGGGCTTGCCCAGATGCTTAAAGGTGGAGTGATAATGGATGTCACTTCTGTGGAACAGGCAAAAATTGCAGAGGAAGCAGGGGCAGTATCGGTAATGGCACTGGAAAGGATACCGGCGGATATAAGAGCTGCCGGAGGCGTAGCAAGGATGACCGATCCTGAAATAATATTAAAGATCATGGAGGCCGTTTCCATTCCCGTAATGGCAAAAGCAAGAATAGGGCATTTTGCGGAGGCACAGATCCTGGAGTCCATTGGCATAGATTATATAGATGAGAGCGAAGTGCTGACTCCGGCGGATGAGAAATATCATATAAACAAGTGGAACTTTAAGATTCCTTTTGTATGTGGTGCCACAAATCTGGGAGAAGCTTTAAGAAGAATAGGTGAAGGTGCCGCAATGATAAGAACAAAAGGGGAAGCCGGTACCGGGGACGTCATAGAAGCAGTCAAACATATGAGGAGCATAAAAGATGAGATTGTAAAAGTTGCTTCACTGCCCAGGGAAGAGCTTATGACGATATCAAAAGAAATAGGTGCTCCTTACGATCTTGTATTATATGTCCACGAGAACAAAATTTTGCCGGTAGTCAATTTTTCTGCCGGTGGAATATCTACTCCTGCCGATGCCGCAATGATTATGCAGCTTGGTGCTGATGGTATTTTTGTTGGTTCGGGGATTTTTAAATCAGAAAATCCTTCAAAAATGGCTCAGGCTATTGTCGAAGCTACTACTCATTATAATAATCCCGAAGTTCTTGCAAGAGTTTCCAGAGGGCTGGGAAATCCGATGAGAGGAACTGCTGTATCGACACTTTCGAAAGAGGAAGTAATCTCGAATAGAGGATGGTAAAAAGAAGTGGATATCATAGCAGGCGTTCTTTCCCTCCAGGGAGCTTTCAAAGAACATATAAATAGATTGAGAGAATGCGGGGTATCCGCAGTGGAAGTAAGATTTCCGGAACAGCTTAAAAAAATCGATGGACTTATTATCCCGGGTGGTGAGAGTACCACTATAAATAAATTACTTGGAAAATATAAATTCAAAGATAACCTTGATAAGTTCAACAGGAAACATAAACCTATATTCGGTACCTGTGCCGGTTTGATTCTGCTGGCAAAAAACATAGAAGGTGAAGATAAGGGTCTGGGTTACATAGATATCGAAGTACGGAGAAATGCATACGGACGTCAGGCAGATAGCTTTGAGGTACTGCTTGATTTAAGTCTTGATAGGAGTGAGAACGGCGGCAAATTCAAATCCGTTTTTATAAGAGCACCAAAAATTATAAGTGCAGGCAAAGAAGTCGCAATTTTAGCAAGATATAATGAGGATATGGTACTGGCAAGAGAAAATAATGTTATGGTTTGTACTTTTCATCCCGAACTCACGGATGATCTCAGGATACATAAATATTTTATAAATATGATAAAAAATTATAAAGGAGAGAATTGATGTCCGGTCATTCAAAGTGGCACTCAATCAAACATAAAAAAGCTAAGGAAGATGCAAAGAGGGGCAATATGTTCGGCAAACTTAGCAGAAATATAATTGTAGCAGTAAAAGAAGGAGGAGGAAGCGATCCCAGAGACAATATAACTCTTGCCAATGCAATTGCAAAAGCCAAAGAATATAATATGCCCCAGAGCAATATAGAGAGGGCGGTCAAAAAAGGAACCGGTGAAATAGAGGGAGGAAATTTCGAGAGCATTCTTTACGAAGGTTATGGTCCCGGTGGGATAGCTATAATAGTAGAAGTGATGACAGAGAACAAAAACAGAACCGCTTCGGATGTAAGAAACATTTTAAGCAGATATAATGGAACCCTGGGCGAGAGTGGAAGTGTGAGCTGGCAATTCGAAAGAAAAGGTATAATCATAGTGGAGCGGGGTGAAGTCCAAAATGAGGAAGAATTTATGCTCAGTATGATTGACAGCGGAGCTGAAGATATCGATGAAGATGATGATGTATATGAAATTAAAACTCCTCCAGTTGAATTTATAAAAGTCATGGAAGCTCTCGAAAAAAATAAGATAAATATAAAATCCAGTGAACTGGGGCTTATACCCAAATCAACTATTAAATTGTCTAAAGAAGAAAGCGTCAAAGTACTGAAACTGCTAAACGCACTTGATGAACACGATGATGTCCAGAACGTAACCTCTAATCTTGAAATCTCGGATGAGATATTAAGCGAAGTATAAATATTTAAAAATGACGGATGATAAAATAAGAATATTAGGAATAGACCCGGGACTGGAGACTACAGGAATAAGTATACTGGACATAAGAAAAGGAGATTACTGCCCCGTATATTCTGATTGTATCATTACAAAAAAGACCAGACCCATCTGTGAAAGATTAGAGGAGATCTACACAACAATCAATCAGTTAATTAAAAAGTATTGCCCTGATTGTCTGGCAATAGAAGAAATATTTTTCAATATGAATGTCAAATCGGCTATGGATGTTGGCCAGGCAAGGGGTGTATCTATTCTTGCAGGAAGTATCAACAATCTGGAGATATACGAGTATACCCCGCTTGAAGTGAAACAGGCCATTGTTGGTTATGGTAAAGCAACAAAGAAGCAGATAAAATATATGTTAAAGATTATTTTAAAAATTGAAGATGATTTCTTTCCTAAAAAAGATGATGCATGGGATGCAATGGCTATATCGGTATGTCATGCCAACAATAGAAAGTTTCAAGATAAGGTTAAAACTATTAAAAATTACTGACTGATTATATGATTGCAAAGATATTCGGTAAGATAATAAAAAAATCTCCGTCCAGTATTCTGGTATTGACCGGAGGAATAGGATTCGAGATATTGATTTCAAGCAGGACTTTCGAAAAGATACCGGAAGCAGGTTCGGAAGTGGAACTTGATATATATACCCATGTAAGAGAAGATGAATTAAAGCTGATAGGTTTTCTTGACCTCTCGGATAAGAATTTTTTTTTAAAGCTTATAAACGTTTCCGGCATATCGATTAAAATAGCATTGAGTGCCCTGTCTATATACAGCGGAGAGGAAATTGGAAGGATAATTACAACAAGAGAAGTCGATCTTTTAAGGAGAATTCCGGGAATTGGCCTTAAACTTGCCGAAAGGATGATCGTGGAACTAAAAGATAAGCTTGAAGATGTAAAGATGGCCGGAGCCATTCGTTCAGGTCTTGAAGAAAATGAAAAAATATATGAAGTGAAACAGGCTCTTAAGACTCTGGGGTATAATTCAAGAGAGATAGGAAAGGCCGTATCAAGGCTAAATGTTGATATTATAGAAAACGAAAAAATTGAAGTTATACTTAAGAGGGCCCTTAAGGAAATTTAAAAAATAATGATCGGGTAAATAAAATGACTGAAAAGAATGAAGAAAATAACGATATAAATCCCAAACATATAAAGGTTGATATCGAGCTGGACAAGAGTCTTCGTCCAAGATCCATATCGGAATTTATAGGTCAGGAAAAAATAGTAGAAAATCTTCTGGTATTCATCAAATCTGCCAGAAAGAGGAAAGAGCCATTGGACCATGTTATTTTATCCGGTCCTCCGGGTCTTGGTAAAACCTGTCTGGGAGAAATAATTGCAAATGAGCTGGGTGTTGGTTTCAGGATCACTTCCGGTCCGGCTATTGAAAGAGCAGGAGACCTGGCCGCGATCCTTACCAATCTTGAGAAATTCGATGTCCTGTTTGTTGATGAGATACACAGGTTGAACAGAAGCGTGGAGGAGATTTTATATCCGGCAATGGAGGACTATAAACTGGATATAATAATAGGTAAGGGCCCATCGGCAAAATCCATAAGAATCGATATTGCACCTTTTACAATTATTGGTGCGACAACAAGGATAGGACTTGTAGCTTCACCTTTAAGGGACAGATTTGGAGTAAATATTAGATTGGACTATTATGATAAGAGAAGTATCATCAAAATTATCAAAAGATCCGCAGCAATACTTGGTATAAAAATAACCGAAGATGGCGCCGAAGTTATTGCCGGAAGGAGTAGGGGGACACCAAGGATTGCAAATAGATTACTCCGCAGAGTCAGAGACTATGCTTTGATGTCCAATGATAGTGTAATAGACAAAGGCATAGCCGAAAAAGCGTTGAGCAGGCTTGATATAGATAAACTGGGTTTGGATGTAGTGGATAAAAAAATTTTACATACGCTTGTCTTAAAATTCGATGGCGGGCCCGTAGGGGTAGGAACAATAGCAGCTTCAATAGGTGAAGAAGCAGATACCGTTGAAGATGTTTACGAACCATATCTTTTACAGCTTGGATTTGTGAAAAGGACCTCAAAGGGCAGGGTTGCAACCGGTCTGGCTTTTAAATATATGGGAGTAAAAAAAGAAACCAATCCTGCGCTTTTTGATAGCTTACCCGAAAATGAAAATTGAATTATTCGATTACGAACTTCCCCGGGAATTTATAGCTCAAGAACCTCTTTCCCAAAGAGATAGATCAAAGCTTCTGATGCTGGATAGAAAAACAGGCAATATAAAACATGATATTTTCTATAATATCCCAGACTATTTTAATAAAGGAGATGTCCTTGTAGTAAATGAAAGTAAAGTAATACGCTGCAGGATCATGGGGAAAAAAGAAGGAACCGGTGCCGGTATTGAATGTTTTATCCTGAACAGAATAAAGGATAATCAGTACATGGTGCTGGTAAAGCCTTCCAAAAGGGTTCAACCTTTGGATAAAATCATAATAAGCAGCAAATATTTTTTTACTGTAAAGACAAAATTGGACTACGGCCGGGCAATAGTAGAATTCAATCACCCTGTTGGACCTATTTTAAAACAATGCGGCAGGATACCGCTTCCTCCTTATATAAAAAGCGATAATATAGACGAATCACGTTATCAGACTATATATGCCGGAAGGGAAGGTTCTTCTGCTGCTCCTACCGCAGGCCTTCATTTTTCGGATGAATTGATAAAGAGATTAAAAAGCAGGGGTGTAATAATAGCAAAACTTGGTCTTGAGATAGGGTTGGACACGTTCAGACCAATAACGGCAGATGAAATAGAAAAACATAGAATGCACAGTGAACATTATTATATTAATCAGGCAGAAGCGCGAAAGATCAGGCATGCAAAGGAGAAAGGGGGAAGGGCGATTGCGGTAGGTACAACTTCGGTCAGAGTTCTGGAAACTCTGATGACAAGATACGGCAAGATAACAGGAGACAGCGGGATGACCGATATTTTTATATATCCAGGATATGAATTCAAAGCAGTAGATTGGATGATCACCAATTTTCACCTTCCATGTTCAACTCTTCTGGTAATGGTATCCGCTTTTGCAGGAAGAGAGAACATTTTAAATGCATACGAGAAAGCAAAGCAGACGGGTTATAGATTTTATAGTTTTGGGGACTGCATGTTAATAAAATGAAACTGCTCAGTCGTTAAAAGAGAATTTTTTATTAGTTATGACTTTCAGGCAGGCTTCAGCTATTTCAGGATCATAAAGTTTTCCTTTATTTTTCTTGATTTCTTCAATAGCCATTCCAATTCCAAGAGCGGGTCTGTATGGTCTATGTGAAGACATCGCTTCCACCACATCCGCTATACCGATAATTTTTGCTTCAAGAGTTATATCTTTGCCTTTAAGACTGTTTGGGTAACCGGAACCATCTTCTCTTTCGTGATGCTGCAAAATAATTTGAGCTATTGGATAATGAAAATTTATTTTTTTAGTGATATCAAATCCTATAATTGGATGGGTTCTTAAAAGTTTAAACTCTATGTCTGTTAATTTGCCGGGCTTAGAAAGAATAGAAGTTGGTATACTTATTTTTCCTATATCATGGATTGCTGCAGAGGTTCTTATAAATTTAATTTTTTCATCACTGAGATCTAATTTTTTAGAAATCTTTTCAGCAAGCAGGGCTACTCTTTTTTGATGTCCTGCTGTATAAGGATCTCTTGTTTCCACTATCATAGCCAGAGTAGTTATAGTATCGTCTAATGTTTTTTCCAGTTCTTCGTATGCTTTTTTTCTTTCTGTGATATCTGTAAAATTAACCAATAGATATTTTAATTTTCCATTATTTATTAAAGGCGAAGCCCTGAGTTCTACCCAGAATATTTGTCCTCTTTTATTTAAAAATGGCAATTCAGGAATAATAATATCCTTATGCATGGCAGAATTTAATTTTACCATGCAGCTATGCATCATTTCTTTTGGCCAGTATGGATAAGGAGGTTTAAGACCAATAGTATCTTTTAAGGAAAAGCCGGTAATTTTCTCAAGTGCAGGGTTGATATATCTGATTGATTTATCTGGATTTATAACAAGAGTAGGACTGGGGGAATTTTCAAGGATGGTTTTATTGAACTCTTCGCTTTCTCTAAGTTTATCTTCGGTCTTCGTACGCTCGGTTATATCTGTTATTATCCCCTGAATTCCCAGGATTCTTTTATTTTTTTTAATTATAGAGATACGAACTTCCCCGGTAAATAATCTTTTATCCTTATGCTTCCAGTTAATAATCAAAGGTTTTGATTTTTTGCCAAGCAAGAGTCTCGTAAACATTTTGACGTATTGAGGTATATCTTTAATTAAAAGAAATTTTAAATTTTTAAAGTGACTTCCCAGAAGTTCCTGTCTTTTAAAACCCGTAAAGTACAGTACCGCATCGTTTATATTTGTAATAAATCCTCTATTATTTAGAATAGCAATACCAACCGGAGATGTTTTAAAAAGAAGTCTGTATTTTTCCTCACTTTCTTTCAGGGCTTCTTCTGCCTGTTCCTTAGCTGTTATATCCATTATGAAACCTTCAAGTAATTGTAAATTACGATCAGGCAATAGAAGAAATTGTCCAATTTCTGAGACCCATTTTATTCTATTATTTGCAGTGATTATCCGGTATTTCAGATGGAATTGTTTTAATTCTTTTAAGGCTTTTCTAACATCATCCCTGACTATTTTTCTATCTCCAGGGTGAATAATTTTTTCATAAGAGATTCTATTGTTTAATATTAATTCTTCAGGTCTGTAACCGGTTAACCGGAAGCATCCTTTACTAACAAATTCCATGGTCCAGTTATAATCGTTCCTGCAGCAATAAACCATTCCCGGAAGCTCGTTTGTCATTGAGGAGTGGAAAAGTTGGTTTTTTCTTATGATGTCTTTTATATATTTATCTTTGTCCTTTATTTTTTCCAGAATTAAAAGATCTTCGTGCAGTTTTACATGTAATTTTAAGAATTCCTCTGATAATTTTATATCTGCTGTCATTTTATTATTAGAGTTTATGAATTTTTAAGAATTCTATTATTTATTTTAATATATTATTAATACTTTTAATATATATAAATATATTCTACTACAACTTTAAAAATAATAAAGAGTGCAGAAATTTGATATACCTTTTATAATAATTTGCGGGACTGATATAATGTAATATTTAAGAAAGTATTAAATATGCGGTTACTTGAATTAAATAAATAAACGCCAGCATCTGGAGGAGAAAATATGGATTTAAAAAAATATCGATATAAAACAGAGGTAAAACTTGACTAATATAATAATGTGGACACTGATAATCTTTGTTGCAAGAATTATCGATGTAAGCCTTGGTACTATAAGAGTAAATATGATAATAAGAAGAAAGAAAGCCATTGCTGCTATGATAGGTTTTGTTGAGGTTACCATATTTATATCAGTAATCGTAAGATTGATTAAAAATATCGATAATATTTATGGGATTCTTGCTTATGGGGCCGGCTTTGCGGTGGGAACAATTGTAGGTATATTGATATCCGAAAAATTATCCCGTGATTTAGTAAGCACGAATATTATTTCCAGAAAACATAATGAGGAAATAAAGGAATTACTTTTAAAAGAGGATTTTGGATTCACCTGTTATAAAGGTGCCGGCAGAGAGGGAGAGGTGGAGATCATTAATGTGGTTTGCAGCCATGTCAGTCTTCAAAAATTGAACAAATTAATACATAAACGGGATTCGGGTGCTTTTGTAGTCAGTTATATGCTTGACAGGATACGTGGAGGATTTATCCGGGGATTAAAGAAAAAGTAATAGATGATATGAAACCATTTGATTTTAAGCTTCTATTATTTAAAATCAGATATACCGCAAAAAAATAAGCGTAAAGAGAGCCTATATAAATTCCAGTTTACAAATGAAATGAAAGTATTAAGATAATAAAAAGTTAAAATAAAACATTGATTTTAAAAGGGGTGCATTAAAAGATGAAAGGAGATTCCACGAATTGCGAACCTCCTCAAAAGAGTATCAATTCAAATTCATACAAGAAGACCATAGGGCCGATATCAAATCTGGAAGAGCACCTGAAGCCCGACTGGTGGAAAAATATTTTTAACTCGACTTATTTAAAAACAGATGGTGACGTTGTAGATGATAAACTAATCACCAGAAAAGAAGTAGATTTATTTATAAGAATTCTAAATTTATCCCCTGAAGACAAAATACTGGATCTTTGCTGCGGGCAGGGCAGGCATTGTATAGAACTTGCAAACAGAGGTTTCAAGCATGTCGAAGGGCTTGATCGATCGCATTATCTTATCCAGAGGGCAAAAAAGGAAAGTATTACAATCAAGTTCAGGGAAGGTGACGCAAGGAAGCTGCCTTATGCTCCGGATACATTTGATGCAGTTATGATTCTGGGAAATAGTTTTGGTTATTTCGAAACTTCCAAGGAAGATATGATGGTGCTTAAAGAAGTCCTGAGGGTACTAAAACCCTGGGGGAGATTTTTAATTGATTTATCCGACGGAGAATATTTAAAAGAAAATATGAAATCAAGATCATGGGAGTGGATAGATAAAAAGTTTTTTGTATGCCGTGAACGGTCACTTTCTTTTGATAAAACCCGCTTGATCTCAAGGGAGATAATAAATGATGTTGATAATGGAGTCGTAACGGATCAATTTTATGCCGAGAGGCTCTATACTCAGGAAGAAATAATCGAATTTCTAAAACAGGCAGGATTCAGCAATATTATGTCAAATGGAACGATAACACCTGATTCAAAAAGAAATCAGGATCTGGGGATGACCGAAAGAAGAATCATCATATCTGCCATTGCTAAGAAGGACTGGTCACAGGTAAAGGTAAAAAAGTCCCATTTAAAAAATGTTGCCGTTTTACTGGGTGACCCGAATAGAGTAGATATTTTGAAGCCATTATATATGTTTGATGATGATGACCTGTATACTATAGATCAATTAAAAGATTCTCTGAGAGATATCGAAAAAAACGATAACTACAGATTTCATTATCTTGATAACCATGAGACAATGATCAAGGATCTCATTAAACTACAGGAAAAAGGCAGAATTGATTTCGCATTCAATCTTTGTGACGAAGGATATTACAACGATGCAAGAAAGGAACTTCATGTGCCCGCCTTGCTGGATATTCTGGGAATTCCGTACACCGGCTCCGAACCCCAGTGTCTCGCCCATTGCTATGATAAATCACTGGTAAGGGGTATCGCAGAAGAAATGGGTATTCCTACTCCTCAAGCTTTCTTTATAAAATCCGGTGATACTTCATTCGAGGTACCCTTTGATTTCCCTATGTTTATCAAGCCCAATTTTGGTGACTCAAGTTTCGGTATAACTCAGAGGAATGTGGTTTATAATATCGAAAAGACTCTAAATGTGATTTCTGAGATCCGGGATAAACTTGGATATGACAAACCGATTCTGATCGAGGAATTCCTTTCAGGCAAAGATCTAAGTGTGGGGATAATCGGTAACTTTCCTGATTCTTATGCGGTTCTGCCGATAATCGAAGAGGATTACTCGGAACTGCCTGCTGATCTTCCCAGGATCTGTGGCTATGAAGCAAAATGGCTTCAGGACTCGCCTTACTGGAAGATAAAGTCCATACCCGCAGAATTACCGGCAGAAACCGAAAGATTTATTATAGATTGTTCGCTGAGATTATTCGAAAGACTTGGATGCAGAGATTATGCGCGTCTTGACTGGAGGTTGACCGCTAAAGGGAAACCAAAATTATTGGAAGTTAATCCAAATCCGGGATGGTGCTGGGATGGTCATCTGGCTAAAATGTCAAAGATAAAAGATATACCATACAGCAGGATGCTTCTGATGATTTTAAAAGAAGCTGAGAAAAGGTTCAAATCACTGGAAAAGACTGACTTATCGAATTCAATAAAATCAATAGTAAAATAAATAAAAGCACTATATTCTGCTCTTGATATGACTAATAAAAACGCCATTTAATCCTTCGAGATTACTTTTTTAAAGGGAATACTGATACTACTAAATTTAGAAAATACAATATATCATATAGCATATCAAAAAAAATTTATGGTAATATCCAAAAAAATAATGTTTGCCATAAGAATATATAAAGAAAGAAAAAATTTTTAAAAAAGGAGCAGTGGAGTGGAAAATCAAGAAAAAAATAAAATTTGCCAATTATGTAAAAAACACAAGAAAAAAAGCGAATTACTTCCTCTTGAACTGATAGATCCTGAATTATTTGATTTCATTAAAGAGAAATATCCGGAATGCTCTGATGAAGGGTATATATGCAGAAATGATCTTAGTAATATAAGACTTAGATATGTTGAAGAAGTTTTAAGGAAGGAAAAAGGTGAGCTTTCGGTTCTTGAAAAAGGGGTATTCGACAGCATAAAGGAACAGGAAACAATTGCCAGGAATATTAATACCGAGTTTGAGGAACAATTGTCACTGGGACAGAAATTATCAGATAAAATTGCAGCATTTGGTGGAAGCTGGAAGTTTATAATGATTTTTTTTGCAATTATCGTCGTCTGGATGATTATAAATTCAGTAAGTCTTGCCGGGAAAAATTTCGACCCTTATCCTTTCATACTCCTGAATCTTGTACTTTCCTGTCTGGCTGCAGTACAAGCCCCTGTAATACTTATGAGCCAGAACAGGCAGGAAGCCAAAGACAGATTGAGATCCAGGAACGATTATATCGTAAATCTGAAGGCTGAACTTGAGATAAGAAGTTTGAATGAAAAGATGGAGAATTTATTGGTTTATCAGTGGCAGAGATTAATGGAAATACAAAAAATACAGACTGATATAATGAATGAGTTATCCGAAAAAAGCAGACGAAGAAATCCCTAGAATGAGATAGTAAAAATAATATTTTAAGTGTTAATATAAACAATTTCATATAAATTTTATGTCATTTTTTAAGGTTTTAAAAAAGGATTTAAAGTCTTCTGCCAGAGCCGGTTTATTGACTACAAGCAGGGGAACCATCCAAACACCCGTGTTTATGCCGGTTGGAACTAAAGCAACAGTAAAAGCTGTTACCAGTGATAATCTTTATAAGGCAGGGTGCAGTATCATACTTGGAAATCTCTACCATCTGTATCTTCAGCCGGGAATCGAAGTCTTAGAGAAAGCGGGAGGTATTCATAAATTCATGAACTGGGAGAGAAGTATTCTGACAGACAGCGGAGGATTCCAGGTATTCAGCCTCAGCGGAATAAGAAAAATTACAGATGAAGGAGTTGAGTTCAGATCCATAATAGATGGGTCAAGCCATTTTTTTACACCGGAAAATGTTGTAAAAATGCAATGCCGCATAGGTTCGGATATCATAATGGTACTTGATGAATGCATACCTTTCAATGAGGATTATGATTATACCCTGGAAGCGGCAAAAAGGACCATAGACTGGGCAAAAAAATCACTCAGGATTAAAAGTAAAATGGATCTTAATAAGGATACCAGAATATTCGGTATAGTACAGGGAGGATTTATTAAGAACCTGAGAAAATTAAGCGCCGAAACTATTTCCGGAATGGATTTTGACGGAACAGCAATCGGAGGATTAAGCGTAGGTGAAAAAAGAGATCTGACCATTGAAATGCTGAACTATACAGTTGAATTTTTAAATAATAAAAAACCACTGTATTTTATGGGCATAGGAGATCCGGTAGGAATAATCGAAGCGATAAGAAGCGGAGTCGATATGTTTGATTGTGTTATGCCTACAAGGATTTCAAGAAATGGGAGCGCCTTTACGGAAAATGGCAGAATAAATATAAAAAATAAGAGATATACTTATGATTTTGATCCACTGGATAGCAATTGCAATTGTTATACCTGTAAAAATTACAGCAGGTCCTATCTTAAACACTTATTCAAAAGCAAAGAGATACTCTCAAGCATACTGCTTACGATCCACAACCTCAGTTTTATTATCGATCTGGTAGATAGATCAAGAAATGCGATTCTGAAGGGAAATTTTGAAAGTTTTAGAAAAAATTTCATAAAAGGATATAATATCTGAATATATATTTGCAAAATTTTTAAAAAAGTTAATAATGGTAATATTTGATTTTAAAAAAGATTATTTTAAAAGGAGTGATTATGAAATTATCAAAGAAGATTATTAGTATATTAATCATCAGCATACTGGTAATAGCAATAGGTTCTTTATCTGTTGCTTGTCTTCCAACAACGACTACTGGAGATGGAACAACGACCGAAGGTACAACTGCTGAAGGAACCGAAACTCAGGAAGCGACTGGATGGAAAGCAATATTTGCAAACTATGGGACATGGATCTGGCTGGCAATTTTAGTGGTGGCATTTTATTTTTTACTTATAAGACCGCAAAGGGTAAGATCCAAAAAAGCTCAAGAAATGATGTCCAGCCTTCAAAGAGGCGATGAAGTTGTTACTATTGGAGGGTTTCACGGAAGAATCAAAGATATAAGAGAAGATGTACTGATAATAACCATTGCAAGCGGTATAGACGTAAAGGTAAATAAAAGTGCCGTTTCGAAAAAAGCAGTTCAGCAGTAAAATATGAGAAATAAGAAAGTTCACATAACTACTATTATAATTTTTATAATAATAGTCGGTGTAAGTTTTTATTATATATTTTCAAAACCAATAAATCTGGGTCTCGACCTGAGGGGTGGAACCCAGATAATTTTAACGCCCATCGAAAAAGGAGCGGAAGAAGTAACTTCCGAAAAACTGAATAAAATCATAGAGATTATAGGGGACAGAATAGATAAACTGGGTGTTTCGGAACCGCTTATTACTAAAGACTCAACCGATAATATTATAGTTCAACTTCCTGGCGTAAAAGATCCTGCAAGAGCGGAAGAATTAATAGGAAAGACAGCACAGCTTGAATTCAGGCTGGTCACAGGGACCTTTATTAACGTAAAAGATCAAACCTGGGATCTTGTAAAATTTGATCCGGAAGAAGGAGAATTGATAATCGATCCTGACGCCGATGAAATATTACTTATTGATGATATTAATGATTTTGCTAATGAATATCCTTACACGATAGTCGGTGAGCTACTGAATGATCCTGAAAGCGGAGAAAAATTACTGGTTGCATATAGTGATGAAGATAGTCAGGAGGAGGATGCAGATACAGAAAATGATACTGGCATTATCGATCCGGAAATAATCATAGGAAAAATAATCTATGATTCCGAAACCGGGGAACTGCTTCTGGCCGATTATAATAACGGAGACGAAATCGGAGAAATACTGGTTGATTCCAGAACAGGTGCCGCAACATTAGTAGGGCCTGTTCTTATTACCGGAGATAATCTGGCAAGGGCAGAGGCAGGATACGATACTTATGGAGAAATAAGAATTGCTTTGAATTTTAAAGGTGAAGCAATAGAGATATTTGAAGAAATCACAACGGATAATATTGGCAAACCCCTTGCGATAGTGCTGGATGAAGAAATTAAAAACGCTCCATATTTAAAGGTCCCCATAACTGATGGAGAGGCAGAAATTACAGGTATCAATGATCTGGAGGAAGCTAAAAACATCGAAATCGTTCTGCAGTTCGGAGCATTTCCCGTAGATTTGAAAATAGAAGAAAGCAGCACAGTCGGTCCTACTCTGGGAATGGATTCTCTGAACAGGGGTTTGTATGCGGGTATAATTGGTTTTGTTCTAATTATTATCTTTATGTTTTCTTTTTATAAGGGTCTTGGATTATATTCAACTCTGGGTCTTATAATCTATGTTGTACTATTCTGGGGTGTAATCTCAGCAATAGGTGCTACTCTGACGCTTCCAGGGATAGCGGGACTCATATTGACCATAGGTATGGCAGTGGATGCCAATGTCATCATTTTTGCCAGAATAAGAGAAGAAGCGCTTAAAAATAAGTCCACAAGAGTTGCAATCGGATATGGTTTTAAAAATGCGCTGAGAACTATTGTCGATTCCAATGTAACTACTTTAATTACTGCATTAGCATTATATAGATTTGGTACGGGTCCGATAAGGGGCTTTGCTGTTACATTGAGCCTTGGAGTGGTTATAAGTATGGTAATAAGTCTCTTGTTTACAAGATCTTTCATGTTTCTTATGTCAGGATTTCCAAGATTCGCAACACCGGGATTTTTAGGAATTAAAAGAGAAAGCAGTGAATAGTGTTGAAGTTTAGAAATTTTTATTTTGATTTTGTTGGTAAAAGAAAAATATGGTTCATAATTTCTCTGGTTGTAATACTTGCAGGTCTTGCTGGTTTTCTTATCAGAGGAGCAAGTTTAAATCTGGGCATTGATTTTCTCGGCGGATCGCTTATCGAGGTTGAATTTTCAAGAGATACAAATACTTCCGAGATCCGAAATGTGATCAGCGAAGTCGGACTGGAAAACGCAATAATACAACGAACCGAATTCCAGCTGGGCGAATCAAACAGATTTATTATTAGGACCACACCCATAGATTCGGAAACCAAAGAAGGGATGATTGATCTGCTGGATGAAGAAATAGGTCTAACAGGATCACCGCTTCAGGATAGGACGGTGGATCCCGGATTCAGTAAACAGATAACAAAATATGCCCTTATAGCCATTGGCATAAGCATAATCGGAATCTTGATCTATGTATGGATAAGATTCGAGTTCAGATTAGGAGCTGCGGCAATTCTGGCTCTGATTCACGATGTGCTTGTGACTATTGGAATATATGCCATTTTAAATCGTGAGATTAATACTTCGACAATAGCTGCCATACTGACCATTATCGGATATTCAATAAATGATACCATAGTCGTATTCGATAGAATAAGAGAGAATACCCCTCTAAGCGGCAAATTTGGTTACGGTAAAATTGTAAATGATTCCATAAATACTACTTTGACCAGATCATTAAATACTGCCCTTACCACATTGATTCCAATCCTTTTACTTCTTATTTTGGGAACCAGCGCATTAAGAGATTTTGCAATGGCACTTGCAATAGGAATAATAGCGGGGACATATTCTTCCATATGTATTGCCAGTCCTGTTCTTGTAGTATGGAACAATAGGTTTCCAAGATATAAGAAATAACAATGACAAAATTTCCTGCCAGATGGCAGCGCAGAAAGACCGGAAAAGCAAATAAAAAACTATCAAATAAACTTAGCTGCAGTCAGTTCCTTATAGATATTCTTGCCGGAAGAAATATATCAAGCGAAGTAGAAATAACGTCTTTCCTGAATCCAACTATTAAAAGTCTGCATGACTGTATGATGCTTCCGGGAATCGAAAAGGGCATTCAAAGAATAAAGGAAGCAATTGCAAATAATGATAATATTTTAATTTTTGGGGATTATGATGCAGATGGGATAATAAGTTCTGCGATCTTATATAAATTTTTAAAGGAACTGGGACTGAGTACCGAAGTTTATATTCCGGATAGGTTCAATGAAGGCTATGATCTAAATCTTGATTTTTTTAAGAAGATATTCTCTCAGGGTAAATATAATCTGATGATATGTGTGGATTGCGGCACAAATAGTCTTGAAGTTCAGAAATTCATCCGTGGTAAAAGAGAATTGGATATAATAGTCTGCGATCATCACATTCAGTCTATTGATTTGGACGAAAAACAGGAAAATTACATTATAATAAATCCCAGGATCAAAGGTTCAAACTATCCTTTCAAACATTTAAGCGGTGCAGGCGTTACCTTTAAATTTATTATAAGTATCTTGAGAGACCTGAAAGACGCTTGTAAGAAGAAATTCAGCAGAGACTACCTGACGACTCTGCTGGATCTGGTTGCAATATCAACTATTGCTGACCTTATGCCGCTTGTTGATGAAAACAGGATAATAGCCAAAAAAGGATTGGAAGTACTTAAGAGAACAATAAATCCGGGACTAAAAAAGATGATCAATGCTGTTATAAAGGATAAAGAGTGCATAGATGAATATGATATAGGATATATTATAGCTCCGAGACTTAATGCAGCCGGCAGAATTAAAAATGCCAGAATCAGTTTCGATTTATTGACCGCCGAAGGTGAAATACTGGATGAATTACTGAATGATTTAAACTTATTTAATGAGGAAAGGCAGAATATCCAAAAAAATATATTCGATGAAATACTCAGGAATAATGATTTCGATGAGATCATAAAGGAAAAGAGAATATTTATAGAAAAATCAAAAGAATGGAACGAAGGGGTGCTCGGGATAGTAGCTTCGGATATTGTAAAAAAATTTAATATCCCCGCCATCTTGTTCAAGGAATCGGAAGGCAAACTCAAAGGTTCCGGAAGAAGTACGGATAAATTCGATTTATACGGTAACCTGGTTTCATGTAGCGGTCTATTTGATAATTTCGGTGGGCACAGAGCTGCATGCGGTATAAGTATGGATATTTTGAGCTTCGAAACTTTTTATAATAATATGATAGAAATTGCATTAAAAAAAATTAAAATCTGCGATCTTGAAAAAAAGTTTTTCTATGACCTTGAACTGGATTTCAAAGATATAAATGACAAATTCTTAAAAGAAATAGATTTGCTTAAACCCTATGGAATAAGCAATCCTCAACCCGCTTTCGTGACCGGAGATTGTGAAATAGTGAGCTTTTGCTATTTAACTGAAGAAAAACATGTAAAGTTAAAACTCAAGCATGCCGGAACAGTAATAGATGCTATAATGTTCAAAATAGACAAAAATGTCAAAGAGAAAATAAGATCAGGAAAAAAGATCAATATTTTATATAAAATCGAAGAGAATATATGGGGTTATCGTAAAGCGATACAGCTGGTTATCCAGGACTTATTTTAGAGAAGTTGAAAATGTTCTATAATGATATTGATTTTTTATTAAAGAGTAAAGAAAGATGAATCTGGAACTGAACAAAAAAACAAAAAAAATAAACACGGATCTTATATACAATAAGCTAATAAAAAAAATAAAATCATATAATCCGGATGTAGATGAGCAGCTGGTCCAAAAAGCTTATCAGACTTCGAAAAAATACCATCAAAATCAATACAGAAAATCAGGGGAACCGTTTATTGTCCACCCTCTGGAAGTGGCAGGAATTCTGGCAAGCCTTGAGCTGGATCAGGTATCAATAATATCGGCTATTTTACATGATGTAATAGAGGATACGGACTATAGCCTGGAAGCAGCTAAAAAAGATTTCGGACCAAAAATTGCTAATATTATAGATGGTGTCACGAAATTGGATAAAATAGTTTTTACCAGTAAAGAGGAGCAGCAGGTAAACAACATAAGAAAAATGATAATCGCAATGTCTGAAGATGTGAGAATAATACTGGTAAAACTTGGCGACAGGCTCCATAATATGCGAACCTTATTTCCACTGGATGAAGAGAAAAGACGTATTAATTCTACTGAAACTCTCGAGGTCTATGCGCCTATTGCTCATAGATTGGGAATCTATCAGATAAAATCAGAACTGGAAGATTTAAGTTTCAAATACCTTTACCCTAAAGAGTACGAGAAAATAAAAAATATGATTGACGAAAAACTTGAAGAAAGGAAATCGTTAATCGACGAATCAGTAAAAATAATCAGCAAGAAATTAAAAGAAGTAAAAATTTCCGCTGATATCAGCGGAAGGATTAAAACTTATTATAGTGTTTATAATAAAATCATCAAACAAAACAGAAAATTTGAAGATATCTACGACATAATTGCAATAAGGATAATAGTAAACGATGTAAAAGGCTGTTATGCGGTCCTTGGGATAATACATTCTTTATGGAAGCCCGTACCGGGAAGGTTCAGGGATTTCATAGCCAATCCCAAATTCAATATGTATCAATCTCTCCATACCACGGTTATCGGGGTAAAAGGCAAGCCAGTTGAAATACAGATAAGGACATATGAAATGCATAAATTTGCAGAATATGGTATTGCTGCACATTACAAATATAAAGAAGGCGGTTTTAAAAAACTCAGCGAATTCGATAAAAGAGTGGCATGGATAAGGCAGATACTCGACTGGCAGAAAGAACTAAAGGATCCGCAGGAATATATGGAATCATTAAAGCTGGACCTGTTCGAGGAAGAAGTCTTTGTATTTACTCCAAAAGGAAAAGTCTTAAATCTGCCAAGAGGAGCCACTACCATTGATTTTGCCTATCAAATACATACTGATGTAGGGCATAACATAATAGGTTCAAAAATAAACGGTATCATGGCGCCCATAGAAACTGTACTGGAAAATGGCGATATTGTCGAAATAATAGTATCTAAAACCAATAAAGGTCCAAGTAGGGATTGGCTTAATGTAGTTAAAACTTCAAGTGCGCGCAATAAGATCAAGCAATGGTTCAGCAAAGAGCAGAGACAGGAAACATATAACATCGGCAGGGATACAATGTTAAAAGTCTTGAGGAAAAACGGCCTTTCTTTTAAAAGCGTGCCTGCAGAAATATTTGATGAAGTAACAAAGGATATGAATTTGGGAAAAGCAGATGCTCTTTTCAGGAATATTGGATCCCATAAGATATCTGCCCACCAGGTATTTACAAAAATAATAAAGAAATTAAGCCAGCAAGAATCTGCAAAAGAGCTGACCATTGAAGATATACACAGAAAAGAAGTCGAAAAGAAAGAAAGCAGCGGTATTAAAGTAAAGGGCATGGAAGATGTACTGGTGACTATTGCAAGGTGCTGTAATCCGGTCCCGGGCGATAATATAGTGGGTTATATCACAAGAGGTAAAGGGATTTCCGTTCACAGGATCGATTGCACCAACGTAAATGCTTCGATGAGTTCCGAAAAACAAAGATTTATAGATGTTGACTGGGACAAAAAAGCTCCTTATAAATTTAATACCGAAATACAGATAGATGCTCTGGACAGGACAAAACTGCTAAGAGATATAACAAATATAATAAGCGAATATGATCTGAATATAGTAAGCGCAAATTCCTTAAGAACGGATAAAAGCGGTCACATTAAGTTCAGGTTCCTGATAGAGATTAGCAACAAATATATTCTAAAAGATGTCATCAACAATATAAAGCAAATAGACTCGGTTTATGACGCTTACAGAATATTACCCAGAAAGTAGACCGTATTGAATGTAAAAAGATTAGAACTAGGATTCTTCAAAGTCAATTGTTATATATTGTCTCTGAAAGATGTGAATATAATAATAGACCCGGGTGCCGATTTTGATATCATCAAAAGCAGTATTAAAGAGAACTGTATAAAACCGGACTTCATATTAAATACGCACGGGCACTACGATCATATAGGTGCTGTCCAGGATATAATCTCAAGTTATAAAATTCCGTTTTATATTCATGAGCTTGAGGAACCGATCATCACCGATCCGCGTAAGAATTATTCTTCATTTTTAGGAAAAAATGAATTATCATTAAAAACTTATGATTTAATAAAAAACAAAGATTATGATTTTTTTGCTGATCTCGGCATTGATATCATAAATGTTCCGGGTCATACTCCCGGTAGTATAATGATTAAAGCAGGATATTTTCTTTTCACCGGTGATTTGCTTTTTAAAAGCGCTATCGGACGTACTGATTTACCAGGAGGGGATTTGAAGGAAATAAAAAGATCACTGGTCAGGATAAAAAAAATGGATGAGAAATCAATTATATACCCGGGTCATGGCGAGGTCACAAGTCTTGAATATGAGTTGAAATCAAATTATTATTTAGGGGATCATTTTTTAAAGGAAGACAGTCAGAAAGAAACAGGTGATTTATTTTGGATCTAAGTTCTCCCAGGGGTACAATAGATATTTATGGTGAAGATATAGATTATAGAAATTACATTATAAATACCGCACGGGAAATTTTAAAAATATTCAGTTTTGCGGAGATAATAACTCCTGCATTTGAATATACTAATGTTTTCAGCAGAAGTATAGGTGAAGACACTGATATAGTGCAAAAGCAAATGTACACCTTTGCCGACAAGAAAGGAAGGTCGCTGACTCTTCGGCCGGAAGGCACAGCTTCAATCGTAAGGGCGGTTTTAGAAAATAAAATATACTCCGAAAAACTGCCGCTCAAACTTTTTTATATCGGTAATATGTTCAGATATGAAAAGCCCCAAAAAGGAAGAATGAGGGAGTTCTGGCAATTTGGAATAGAGTCAATAGGTTCTGATAATCCGATTATAGATGCCGAAGCTATCTGGATCCTGAATTTATTTTTTGAAAAACTTGGATTTAAAAAGTTGATACTTAAAATAAATAACATCGGTTGCAGCAAGTGCCGTAAGAAATTTCTGGAAGAATTTAAAAAATATTTGAAACCTGAAATCGAAAAATTATGCAGTGATTGCCGCAAAAGGTTCAAAGAGAATCCTTTAAGGATTTTTGATTGCAAAAAAACAAACTGCAGAGAAGTATTGACAGGATCACCGGATATATACTATTACTTATGTTCCGAATGTAAGAAAAAATTCGAAGAAATTTTAATGTGTTTAAAAAGCCTTGATATAAAGTATAAGATCGATAAAAGCCTGGTAAGGGGTTTTGATTATTACACAGGGTCAATATTTGAGATAATATCGGAAAACCTGGAGAGTGCACAGAATGCTCTGGGAGGCGGAGGAAGATATGACAATCTTATAAGCGAACTGGGTGGTCCGGATATTCCGGCTACAGGATTTGCTGTCGGAATTGATAGGACAATAATACTTATGAAGCAGTTAAATATCGATCTTAAGAAATCCGATAGAAAATCGAAAGTCTATCTTATTGCGATGGACAGAAATTCTCAGATATTTTCTATTCGTATCTTGAAATATCTCAGGGAAAAAGAAGTAGTCTGTGACATAAATTTTAATATCAGGAGTTTGAAAAAAGAAATAAAGTGGGCAAGAGATAATGGTTATAATTTTATTATAATAGTTGGCGAAGATGAAATAAAATCTGGAAATCTTACGATAAAAGATATTGATAAATTCAAACAATATAAAGTCGACTGGAAAAACAAAAAAGAAAAAATTATAGAAATCATAGGAGCGTAGAGTCATGGTTGATTCTGTTTTCAAGACCGCGATGAGGACTAATTTATGCGGAGAGATAAATAAAGAATTTAAGGACAAAGAAGTCACTTTAAGTGGCTGGGTCAATAAAAGGAGAGATCATGGCAAGTTGATATTTTTGGATCTGAGGGATTTCTCCGGTATTGTCCAGCTGATTTTTAGTCCTGATGAATATAAAAATTCTTATGAAATAGCAAGAGATATACGGAGTGAATATGTTATCCGGGTAAGCGGAAAGGTCAGGATGAGGTCGAAAGAAACTATAAACCCTTCAATTCCAACCGGTGAAATAGAAATTGTGGCAAAAGACATTAAAATACTGAGCATTTCAAAAACGCCTCCCTTTATGCTTGAAGATAGAAATAAGGTCGATGAGAACACGAGATTAAAATACAGATATATAGATTTAAGAACCACGGAGATGCAGAGAAACATCAGATTGAGGCACGCAATAGCTGCAGCAGCAAGGAAGTATCTTAATTCAAAAGGTTTTATCGAAATAGAGACGCCCATAATGGCAAAAAGCACCCCGGAGGGTGCAAGGGATTTTCTTGTGCCTTCAAGGTTGAATCCCGGTAAATTTTATGCTCTTCCGCAATCGCCGCAGCTTTTTAAACAGATCTTAATGTTCTCGGGATTCGACAGATGTTATCAGATTGCAAGGTGTTTCAGGGACGAAGATCTGAGAGCGGATAGGCAGCCAGAATTTACGCAAATAGATCTCGAAATGACTTTTGTGGAGATGGAAGATGTGATGAATATAATGGAAAATTTGTTTTCTAATATTTTCAAAGAAGTACTTGGTAAGAAAATCGAGTTGCCACTAAAACGAATCAAATGGAAAGATAGCATGGAAAATTATGGTACCGATAAACCTGATTTAAGATTTGGTCTCATCATAAAAGATATATCGGATCTATTTGGAAAAAGTGAAATCAGGATTTTTAAAGATACCTTAAAAAATAAAGGATGTGTAAAATGCATAGTTGTTGACGACTCGTCCGTCTTTACCAGAAAGGAACTGGATGAACTTGTAGATACAGCAAAGAAATGCGGTGCAGGCGGACTCGTATGGATAAAAATCGATGAGAAAATGGATTTTCAATCTCCTATCTCCAAACTTTTATCAGATAACGAAAAAGAAGGTTTAATTAAGGATTTAGACTTAAAGGAAAAAAACTTGCTGCTGATTGTTGCTGATGAATTTTTGACTGTATGCCAAACCCTCGGTACCATTAGAAAGATTCTTGCATCCAAACTGAGCCTGATAGATGAAAATGAGTTCAATTTTGTATGGGTGTATGATTTTCCGTTATTTGAATGGGATAAAAACGAAAAAAGGATATCACCGATGCATCATCCTTTTACAAGACCTGATGAAAGCACTATAAGTTTTCTGGACAGCGAACCTCTTAAGGTTAAATCCAAAGCTTACGATATAGTATTAAACGGAATAGAATTAGGAGGAGGTTCGATAAGGATAAACGATGTTAATTTACAAAAAAAAGTATTCAAGATACTGGATATAGATGAAAAAAGAATCAAGGAAAATTTCGGATTTCTTACCAGGGCAATGGAGTACGGTACGCCTCCGCACGGAGGCATAGCACTGGGAATGGATAGATTAGTGATGCTGCTTGGAAAACTGGATAGCATAAGAGAAGTGATAGCTTTCCCAAAAACACAATCAGCGGTATGTATGCTTACCGGTTCGCCTTCAAATGTAACAGAAGAACAATTAAAAGAAGTCTCCATTAAAATAATTGAAGAAGAAAGTAAATAATAATTTCAGGCAGTCTATATTAAATATTCTATTTAGAGGAAAGCCTGTTCGGGGATTAAAAATATATATTAAAAAAGGCTGCTTTTAATTTTCATCGGTAGTGAATTTGCCGGTTACTGGCTAGAATCTGGTAAAATCCAGCTTTATTGAATAAACTATTCAATTATGATAACATCACTATCGGGTACTCTATTTATATCGTAATTAAAGTTAAATTTTTGTGCCAACAAAGTTACATTGGAAGCTTAAACTCTGACTGCAGCATAAATGCCCATATCTTATTAGTGGGACTTATAAAACAGACAGGAGAGCATCCACCTGCTGAGAGCAGGGCGCAAAAAACTTCCTCTAGTTACGACTAAATGGAGTATCCATTTTATTATCGAATATCAATCTATAATTAATTATATGGACATAAGAAAAATATTTCTGGATTATTTTAAGAGACACGATCACCTGATACTTCCCTCATCCGGTCTTATACCGCAGGATGACCCAAGTGTACTTTTAACAACTGCAGGAATGCAGCAATTCAGGCCGTATTATCTGGGAATTAAAAAACCTCCGGCAAAGAGAATTGCTACGGTACAAAAATGTTTCAGAACAAGTGATATCGATAATGTAGGTTATACTGATAGACATCTTACATTTTTTGAGATGCTGGGCAATTTTTCATTCGGGGATTATTTTAAAAGAGAAGCTATAGAATATGCACTCGACTTCATTGTAAATACTCTTAAAATTTCCATACAAAATTTGAGTGTAGCCGTATTTGATGGAGACGAGTATATACCTCCTGATCTGGAATCCATAGAATACTGGAAAGAGAACGGAATAAGCCCTGATAAAATATATAAGTTTGGAAAGAAAGAAAATTTCTGGGGTCCTGCTGGGGAAACAGGTCCCTGTGGTCCGTGTTCCGAAATATACTATGATTTTGGGAAAGAACATGGATGCGGTAAAAAAGATTGCGACCCTAATTGCGACTGCGGCAGATTTCTTGAAATATGGAACCTCGTTTTCACGCAGTATAATTTCAATGGCGAAAAGTATGATGAATTACCTCAAAAGAATATAGATACCGGAATGGGTCTTGAGCGGATAATGGCGGTCCTTAATGAGGCACCTTCGGTCTTTAGGACATCTTTATTTGAAATGATAATGAAAGAAATAGGGAAAATATCAGGGAAAGAAGACTATTTTAACCGGAGCGATAATCATGATGCAGCATTTAAAAAGAGTGCGAGGATAATAGCGGATCATACAAGAGCTATTTACTTTTTGATTTCCGACGGAGTGGCGCCTTCTAATCTGGGAAGAGGTTATATTTTAAGAAGAATAATCAGGAGAGCAATAAGATTTGGCAGATCCATCGGAATAGAAAATTATTTTTTAAATGATATTGGGCAGCTGGTAATAAGAGAATATTCAAAAACATATCCTGAACTACTGATAAAGAAAGATTTTGCATTTAAATTGGTAAGGGATGAAGAAAAGAGATTTACGGAAACATTAAAGGAAGGAAGTAAGGTTCTGGCCAGTAAAATCAGTAATATCAAAAAGAATAAAGAAAAATACCTTGATCCGGAAGATGCTTTCAGGCTTTATGATACGTATGGATTTCCTGTCGAGTTAACTGTTGAAATATTGGATGAAAATGACTTAAAGCTGGATATTGAAAAGTTTTATGATTATTTGACGAAACACACCGAAAAATCAAGGGAAAGGGTCTCATTCGATAAAAAAATAGATAAAAATCTGGAACTGTATAACAGGATAAATAAAAATCTTGATGTAATATTTATCGGGTATCAAAAGAATGTGTTGAAGACAACAATTGAAAATATCATAAAAATCAGTGATTCAGGCAAAAGAGAACTGGTATCCGGACTATCCGAAGGAGAAAAAGGTGAATTGATTTTAAGGGAAACTCCGTTTTACGGTGAAAAAGGCGGTCAGATAGGAGATAGGGGTATCATTAAAAAAGGAGATAATCTATTTATAGTAGAAGACAGTACGATCCCGGTTGAAGGCATTTATACTCATAAAGGGGTTATAAAGAAAGGCCAACTAAAAGCAGGTGATGAGGTAAATGCCGAAGTTGACCATATTTATAGAAAAAATATAAGCAGAAACCATACAGCGACACATCTTCTTCACTGGGCGTTGAGGAATGTATTTGGCACTGAAGTAAAGCAGGCCGGTTCTTTTGTCGGGGAGGATAGATTCAGATTTGATTATTCTATTTATAATGCACCGGCTAAAGAAAATCTTAGAAAAGTAGAAAGAATGGTAAATGAGAAAATCCAGGCCAATGACACGGTTCGCTGTTTTGAGACCACAAGAGAATTTGCAGAGGAGATAGGAGCGATGTCTTTATTCGAAGAGAAGTATGGCAAATTCGTGAGGGTAGTAGAGATAAATAATTACAGCAGGGAACTATGCGGTGGTGTCCATGTTGTAAGAACAGGGGATATAGGTATATTTAAGATTACGTCAGAAACCAGCATTGGAGCCAACTTAAGAAGAATAGAAGCTGTAACGGGTATGCATGCATATAATTACCTGGAAGAAAAGGAAGAGATATTGCGAAAAGTTTCTTTCAGTCTGGAAGTAGAAGATAATAAAGTACCGGATACTCTTGAAGATGTCAAAAATAATTTAAAGAAAATAGAAGAAGAACTAATGATGCTGAAAGTAAAAATTGCTAAAAAGGAAATCATGGATAAATCCGGTTACGATTCTTCGGCAGAGGGACTAAAAATAATTGCCTTTGATTTTTCGAAATCCGAAGTTACAACCGGGATAGATATTAATAAAATGGGGATAGTAGGTGATGAGATCAAGGATTATTTCAAAGGAACAAATACTTTTATTGTTTTTGGAAATATTTTAAATAATAAACCGGTAATGATTCTGCAGGCAACAGAAGATCTGGTAAAAAAAGGCATAAATTGCGGTAAAATTGCCGGAGAAGTCAGCCGAAAATTAAAAGGAGGAGGCGGAGGCAAATCCACCTTTGCTCAGATAGGCGGTTCGGATGCCCGTTCTCTTGGAAGTGCGATAGATTTTGTAAAATCCGGAGTTTTGGATATCTTAAGAAAAGGAAAATGAAAATTCTGGGATTGGATATAGGAGATAAAAGAATAGGAATTGCAGTTTCCGATGAACTTGAGATCATATCTACACCATTCGGAGTAATCGAAAATGATGAAAAAGTTGATGAGAAAATCAGGGAAATCATAAATAAACATAATATAAAAAAAGTAGTTGTGGGAATACCTTATACCCTTAAAGGATCAGTAGGTGATCAGGCAAGAAAGACCATTGGTTTTGTAGAGAGTACAATTAAAAATATGAATGTAGAAGTTGATTATATAGATGAAAGATATACCACAAAAATCCCATTAAAGCTTTTCGCCAAATATTCCAAAAAGAATGTGCTTGATAAGTTTTCAGCAAGTATAATTCTGGAAGATTATTTAAGAAGAAAAAAAGGAAAAATTAAAAATGCCAAAAAGTAAATTTAAGACCATTGGTAATCTTATAGTTCCGCTTATAGTATTATCTATGTTTTTCTTCTATCTGACTTCATGCAGTGTTTTTAATGAAGAAGACGAAAATACTGTTCCCTCCGGAACAGAGGTAGAATTTGAAATAACGGAAGGCATGACCCTGAGCCGGGTAGCTGAACTTTTGGAGGAAAAAGGGATAATAGATAGTGCGTTCCTTTTCAGGTTGTTTGTGCAGCAAAGAGGCAAAGAGGGAAATTTGATACCGGGTATATATACACTTGAAGCGGGTTCGGAGCATGAAGAAATTCTTGCCATAATAACAGCGGTTCCTACAGTGGTGACCTATAAATTTACAATCCCTGAAGGTTTTACCGTAAAAGAAATCATAGAAAGGGTAGTCCGGGATATACCTTTTATTGGACAGGAGGATATGGAGCAGGCTGCAAATATAACTAATTATGATTATGATTACTTAAAAGATGCAGAAAGTCTTGAGGGATTTCTGTTCCCGAAGACATATGAGATTACGATAGATTATTCTGCGGGGGATATAATTGAAATGATGCTTGCACAGTATCAGTTCGAAACCGGGAGCCTCGATTATTCACTTGCAGATAATAAAGTTCTCAGCCACTATGACATACTGAAGATCGCATCAATGATAGAAAGAGAAGCTTATATAGCCGAAGAAAGGGCATTGATTTCAGCAGTGATACATAACAGGTTAGATATTGAAATGAGTCTGGGTATAGACGCTACTCTAAGCTACTATTTAGAAAAAGGAGAGGAAGAGCTAACCGAGAGTGATTTACAGATTGACACGGAGTATAATACCAGACTATATGCCGGATTGCCGCCAACTCCTATCTGTAATCCCGGTCTGGCCTGTATTGAAGCAGCTCTAAATCCTGAACCAGACATAGAATATTTATATTTCAAGATCACAGATACCGAGAATCACAGTCATTCATTTTTTAATACTTACCAGGAATTCCTGGATGCAGAAGTTAAATAGCAATACAGTAATAAAAAATTTAATAGAAGAAAAGAAATTATTACGCAGGTTGCAGAAGAAAGCAGAGCTGGAAAAAATACCAATAATTAATATAACTGCGGGTAGATTTCTTGAAATGATCTGTCTTTCTATCCAACCAAAAAGTATCCTGGAGATTGGATGCGGAACGGGTTTTTCATCTTATTTTCTTATAAAAAATCTAAAAGGGGGTTCCTACACAGGAATAGATTTAAACAGGGAGAGAATAAGGGAAGCAAAAAAATTCATTGTAAATGAATTTGCGGAGAAAAAAATACGGTTTCTTGCGGGTAATGCCTTGAATATAATACCCGGTCTTAAGGGAAAGTTTGATCTTGTATTTATAGATGCGGCAAAATATGAGTATCCTCTCTACTTAAAAGCTGTAGGAAATAAGTTAAAACCAGGAGCAATGATAATTGCGGATAATATATTTTATGGCGGTAAGATCTTTAAAAAGGAAATAAGCCAGCATGATTTAAAAAGTGTAAAAGGGATAAAGGAATATATTGATCATATAAGTAATTCCAAAAGTTTCAGCAGTTATTTTATCGACATCGGCGATGGCATATCCATAACGGAATTCTCTAAAAAAAAACTGCAATATCATGATAAAAAATAAAAAAATACCTGAACTTCTTGTACCTGCAAATAATCTGAATATTTTGAAATACGCAGTAAGCTACGGTGCAGATGCTGTATATGTGGGAGGAAAAGAATTTAATTTAAGGAGCATCAGGGGAAATTTTACACTTCCCGAACTTGAAGAAGGAGTGGAGTACACACATAAAAATGGTGTTAAGATCTATTTTACCCTTAATTCGATAGTCTATGAAAAAGAACTTCCCCGGTTAAAGAGATATGTTAAAAAATTAAGGGATATAGATATAGATGCAATTATAGTATCCGATCTTGGGGTCCTGGAATTAATAAAAGAATTAATTCCGGAAATGAAAATACATATAAGCACACAATCAAATATAAACAATCACCTTGCAGTAAATTTTCTTGGGAGACCTGGAGCAAGCAGGGTAAATCTGGCAAGAGAAATAAGCTTTCATGATTTAAAAAATATTATGAAGAAAACGAATATCGAGATCGAGATATTTGTACATGGTGCTTTATGTATCTCTTATTCCGGAAGATGCATGTTGAGCAAATATATGACCGGACGTGAAGCAAATAAAGGAGAGTGCACACACAGCTGCAGGTGGAAATATTATTTGATGGAAGAAGAAAGAGCAAACCTATTTTTTCCGGTTGAGCAGGATAAAAAAGGGACATATATATATAATTCGAGGGACCTTTGCCTGCTCGAAAAATTAAAATTACTGGTAGATGCGCGTGTGGATGCATTAAAAATAGAGGGAAGGATGAAAACGGAAAATTATGTAAGTCTTACGACGTGGGTTTACAGAAAGGCACTCGATTACATCAAGAATGATAAATTTACCGCTGATAAAGTGTCCTACCTGACCGGTGAGCTTGATAAATGTACCCATCGTAATTTTACCCGGGGATTTATGTTTTTAAAGGATAAAAGAGAACTTGAGAATAACGAAAATGTAGGTTATATAACAAAATACAGATTTATCGGAGTTTACCATGATTTCAATTCTGTGCATAACGGGCCCATCATAAATGTGAAGAACCAGTTCAGAGCCGGAGAAGTCGTGGATATTTTACAGCCCCATAAGGATCCTGAAAAGTTTAAAATTGGAAAATTGATATCAGCTATGGATGAAAAAGAAGTAGAATATGCAAATCCAAACGATCGGGTTATCATATGCGGTCTGGGCAAAGTAAGCCCATTTTCAATTTTTAGAATTAAAAGCATTAGGATCTAGAGAATATGATGCCAGAATATAATAAAAGTTATAAAAGTTTAAGAAGTTGAAAATATAAAAGTTTTTTAGTATTATTATAATAATTAATTTAAAAGATATATGATTGAAAATATTAAAACTTATGAATTAGCGCTATCGGGTAGGGTACAGGGTGTAGGTTTCAGATATTTTGTAGAATCAATAGCAGGAAGATTTGGTATTACCGGTTTTGTAAGAAATACTCCTGACCGAAAGGTGGAAGTAGTCTGTCAGGGGGAAGAAGGGGATCTGAAGAAATTTGTAGATGAGGTAAAGAAAGGCCCGTCGTTTTCCGTAGTAACAGATGCGAGGGTAGAAGAAATAAAAGATAGCAAAAAATATAACATATTCGAAATCAAGTTTTGATGTTATCGTTGTAACAATAATAATAGCAAGAGATATAGATAAAATGATTACTTCCGGTACAAAAGTAATAGCGCTTATCGGTAATCCGATAGAGCATAGTCTATCTCCAAAGATTCAGAATTATTTTATAAGTAAATACTCCAGAGATGCTGTTTACCTATCATTTGAAATTAAAAAAGAAGATATCAGAGAAGCATTTAATGGTGCAAAAAATTTGGGTATATTTGGATTGAATGTGACTATGCCTTTTAAAGAGGAAGTATTCGGATTAATAGATAATCCCGATTGCGTGTCATCGATTATCAAATCCGTAAATACCGTAAGATTCAATCAGAAAGAAAATATTTCTGAAGGTTTTAATACTGATGTTGAAGGCTTTTTGATATCACTGGATAAAAAAAAATTCAAATGGACAGGGAGCCAGTGTCTTGTCATAGGTGCAGGCGGTGCCGCAAGAAGCACCATTTATGGAATACTTCAGAAAAAAATAAAAAGGATATTTGTTTATAATAGAACTACAGGGAAAATAAACGATATTATAAAAGATTTAAAATCTGCAGGAAGTGAAAAAGTCAAAGCTTTAAATAGCATTGATGATTTAAGCGATGAAATAAAGAATATCGATTTGATAGTCAATTGTACTCCGGTTGGGATGGATATAGGATCGAATAAAGATATGCTGCCTGTACCGGAAAGCTGGAACCTGAAGGGGAAATTTATTTTTGATATGATCTACAGGCCGGTAGAAACAAGATTTTTAAAGAAAGCCAGAGAAGAGGGGGCAATGGCTTTAAGCGGCATAGATCTGTTGATAAATCAGGCAGCATTATCTTTTAAAATCTGGTTTGGTATATTACCGCAGACAGACGACATCAAAGAAATAGTTATAGATAGTATTTAAAAAAGCATTATAAAATACTGAAAGAATAACGGAGAAAAATATGGATATAAATGATATTTTGTTTGAAGCTATAAAAAGTAACGCATCAGATGTGCATATCGTATGTATTCTTCCTCCGACAATAAGGGTTCACGGGAAGCTTATAAAACTTGAAAAGTTTGGAGATATCACGCCAGAAATATCGGAGAAAATACTTACAGAAATATTAAACGAAGAACAGAAAAAAAGGCTTAAGGAAAGACTTACATTAGATTTTTCTTATACAATGGCAGGCAAAGGAAGATTCAGGTGCAGCTATTACTATCAAAGAAATTCGCTGGCAGCTGCATTCAGGTATATTTCGAGAGAAATACCGGACATCGAAGAATTGAATCTGCCCGGGCAAATCGAGGAATTTGCAAATTATCCCAGAGGACTGGTTCTGGTAACAGGTCCTACCGGCTGCGGTAAATCGACTACTCTTGCTTCCATTATAGATATGATAAATAAAAACAGATCCGCAAATATCATAACGATAGAAGATCCGATAGAATATTTATTCACACATAAAAAAAGCATCGTATCACAGAGAGAAGTATTAACCGATACTCACACGTTTGAAGAGGCACTTAAATATATTTTAAGAGAGGACCCGGATGTAATAATGGTGGGAGAGATGAGAGATCTGGAAACAATATCGAGTACGTTGACGGCTGCAGAAACGGGACATCTTGTTTTCTCGACTTTACATACCCAGGATGCACCACAGACAATTGATAGAATCATAGATGTTTTTCCGACGCATCAGCAGAAGCAGGTCAGGGCCCAATTAGCAGGGACTTTAAAAGCGGTTCTTGTACAGCAATTGGTACCCAACAAGAACAAAGACGGGAGATTGCCTGCAACCGAGTTAATGTTTATTAACGATGCTATAAAAAACATGATCAGAGAAGTCAAAGTCCACCAGATTTATTCGTCGATACAAGCCAGCGGGAGAAGAGGAATGATGACCATGGATATGTCTCTTGCGAATCTTTATAAAGAAGGTAAAATTACTGAAGAAACAGCATTAGAAAAAGCCCATAATATAGACGAAGTAAAAAGAATGATGAACAGTTGAGATTAATTCCGCAATAGAGCATATGAAGGTCAATAATTATGTCAGCATATAATTACACAGTCAGAGATTCGAAAGGTGAGACAGTAGCAGGCACAATTGATGCGGATACGCAGGATTCGGTAATATCGAAGTTAAAAAACATGGGTTATTTCATAGTCAGCATAGATAGACCCAAAGAAGAGAAAAAAAAATTTCAAAATAAGACGATAAGTTTAAGTTTTTTTAACCGCATTAAAATCAGAGATATGGTAATCTTTACCAGGCAGTTTGCAACCTTGATTTCTTCCGGCATGTCGCTTCTTGAATCGCTTATTGTTCTTGAGAAGCAAACCATTAATCCAAAATTTAAAACTATAATTTCAGAAATCAGAATGTATGTGGAATCAGGGCACTCTATTTCGGAATCAATGGAAAGATATCCCAATGTTTTTAATAGACTTTATATAAGCCTGGTACGTGCCGGTGAAGCCGGAGGATTACTGGATAGGACAATGAGTGATCTGGCTGATTTTCTGGAAAAGGAAGAAGAAATAAAGTTGAAAATAAGAAATAAGACTGCTTATCCGAAATTTGTCCTAGCCTTTGCGGTTGTCATCTCCATGGTGATAATAATATTCCTGGTCCCCTCTTTTCAGGGAATATATAACGAGCTAGGGGCAGAACTGCCAGCGATAACACAGGTAGTCATATCCATAGGAAATTTATTCAAGAAATTTTATTTCTACATTATTTTATTTGTAGTGGTGTTCGGGGGAAGATATTTATTCCGTAAATTTGTAAGAACCCCGAGGGGAAGGTATGCTATGGATAATTTTAAAATGCATATTCCCAGGTTCGGGGATCTTTTTAAAAAAATGTCCTTATCCAGATTCAGCAGACATTTTGGTATACTGCTTGCTACCGGAGTTCCGATACTGAATTCTCTGGAAATTGCAAAAGGAGTTGCTGATAATGTAATTATCGATAAGGCGCTCGAAAAAATAAAAAAAGGGATAAGAGAGGGAGAGAATATTTCCGGTCCGATGTCAGAAATGAAAATTTTTCCGCCTATGATGATACAGATGATAGCAGTCGGAGAGAGAACCGGTACCCTTGATGATATATCTACAAAAATTGCCGATTTTTACGATAAAGAAGTGTCTAACACTATAGATATACTTGTTACAATACTCGAGCCTATCATGCTTCTGGTCGTAGCTTTATTTATAGGTATAATTGTCATATCTATGTATCTTCCAATGTTCAATATATACCAGAACATGTAATATATAATAAATCAATCAATTAATCTCAAAAATAATTATCAAATAAGTATTTCCGCTTTTTTTAGATATTTATAATTTATTATTGCAATTTATAATAATTCAATATATACTTATTTTACAATAGATATATAAATATTCTAAAATAATTATTAAATATATGTTTGAATTATTTAATAATAAGTATAATATAATAAAGTACAATAATAAATTAAATTTTTATTAAAAAAGGGAGGTACAAAAAAATGAAATGGCTATATAGAAATCTATATAGAAAGCAAAAAGGCTTTACACTCGTAGAACTTATGGTAGTAATTATCATAATCGCAGTTCTTACAGCCATTGCAGTTCCCAGCTATATGGCATTAAGAAACAGAGCCAGAACAGCTGCGGCACAGAGTGAAATGCAAAGCATAGCCACGGCACTCGCGATTTACAATGCAGATGAAGAGGTTTATCCATTAACAGCAGCTTATCCAGGTGCATTGACAACTGGTGGATATATGACTGTTGTACCCACTGAAGATCCATGGGGTGTAGCAAATGGTTATGCATATGTTTCAGAAGACGGTACGACTTATACTTTGACATGCGCCAGTGCCGATCCTGATATAGTAATAACAGACGGACAGATGACGTCGCCATAAGTGTATAGCAGTAAGATAATTATATAGAAATTATAAATAAAAAGGGGTAGTTAGAAGCTACTCCTTTTTATTTATACCTTTCTCTCTCTTTCTTAACTATTAAAATAAACAATATTATTGAATAATAAGCGTATTTAGATTAATGTTTATAATTAAGACATAAAAGATATGAATTCAGTGTTTTTTTTCAAAATTATTATTCATTTATAATAAATATAGCAATATAATGTAGAAAAGCACTCAGCAATTTTAAAGATTTTCAATTAAGCAGTAAATAAAGTAATAGTTGGGGATGGAAATAGCAAAAGCAGCTTTCTACATAATTTTCTTCGTTACAGGATTGGTTGCAGGCAGTTTTCTGGGAGTTGTCGCATATAGACTGCCCCGCAGGCTTTCCATTATAAAACCCGCATCTTTTTGTTCCAGCTGTAAAAAGAAAATTCCTTTTTACGATAATATACCGGTATTATCATTTATCATACTTAAAGGCAGGTGCAGATATTGTAAAAATAAAATTCCGGTAAATAATCTTCTAATAGAAATAATAACTGGAGTATTGTTCCTCGCAAATTATATCTTTTTTGGGCTGACAGTTAGAACACTTGCGGGTATAATATTATGCAGTGTACTTATAGCGATATCTTTTATTGATATAGATTTCAGGATAATTCCTAACGCGATAGTATTGCCTTTTACACTGGTAGGACTGGCAATAAATATCATACCGGATCTACCGCGATGGTGGGTGCCTCTGGCATACAGTCTGGGAGCTTTTTTATTTATGCTTATAGTTCATTTGATATACCCAAAAGGAATGGGAATGGGGGATGTCAAATTGAGTCTTATGATAGGGGCTTTTCTAATTAAAGATGTAATTGCAGCTCTACTTCTGGGATTTCTGGCAGGGACGATATATGGCGTCTTTCTGATAATCGTAAAAAAAGGAAAATTAAAACAGGCGATCCCCTTCGGGCCATTTATATCTCTGGGGAGTATTGTGTCTTTATTTTGGGGTAATAATATCTTAAAATGGTATATAAGTTTTTTTAAATAAAAAGAGAACTGGACTTCCATGCTTTCTGTCGGATTAAATTTAAGTTCCAACCGCATATATATAATTGAACTGTTAAAATCTGGGAAAAATTATGCAATAAGAAAAATGATCAGATCGGACCTGCCTGGCGGCTGCATCGAAAGAGGGGAAATACAGGATACGGATATTCTTGCCAGAAGCTTGAAGGATATATGGAGGAAATACAGGGTCTCTGACAGGAAAGTATTTATCGGGATTTCCAATCAAAAGGTGATTGCAAAAGAGATAAAGATACCGGTCGTAGATGACACCGAAATCGATAATTCTATCAAATTTCAAATCAATGATTTTATTCCCATAGCAAAGAACAATATTATTTATGACTATTATGTTGTGGAGAAAGGGGAAGACTACTCCAAATTGATGCTTGTGGGTGCCATGAAGAGCATGATCGACGATGTTGTAAAAAGCTTCAAAGGTGCCGGTCTTCTGGCACAGGCGATAGATCTGAATTGTTTTTCCCTGTACAGAACCGTAGATTATATAAGCAGTTTAGAAAAAAATACCAAAAATGAAATTCCGGGTGCTTATTGTGTGGTAAACCTTGGACTTGAGATGTCGATTCTTGAGATGATCCAGGATGATAATCTAAAATATCCAAGATTTACTTCTACTTCCATAAAGAATTTTATCGAAGGTATTTCCAAAGAAATAAAAAAAGATAATAAATATTATGAAGATATAATTTCAAGATTTAATTTTAAATCCTTACTTAAAAGCGCTGATGCAGGAGAAGTGAAAAAAGAAGAAATAAATGATCAAGCAGGAAAAATCCAGGAAGAAGAGGACCAAAAATCGGAAGAGAATAATAATCGTATCTCAGGGGATGATATAGATATAAAAAGAATCATGAAGGAAAACGCGGATCAGATAGTAGAAGAAATCAAGTTATCGGTAGAACACTTTTTACAAGAGAATCCTGAATACAAAGTAGAGAAAGTGATTTTAACAGGTGAATATATAAAAAATATTGATAAGTATATTGAACAGGAAATAAATTATAAAGTAGAGATATTGAATATTGCGGATCATTTTTCATTGAAATATTTAAAAAATAATTTGGAGTACAAAGGTAAAGATTTAAACTATTTATTGGATCCTTTGGCTATAGGTATGGCGCTCAGAGGTTTAAATAAATGAAGATCATAAATCTTCTTCCAAAAGAAGAAAAAATAAGAGATGTCAAAGGTATAGTATTAAGTGCAGCGCTGGTGCTTTTTATTATAATTCTTATAGTTCTGGTTATTTTCTCAATATTCTTATTTGATGTTAGTAATT